>JAAUYH010021046.1_pt1 | contig 13188 bp, 6 predicted proteins | sample 7278061 | NCBI WGS metagenome assembly JAAUYH01 (sample SAMN14350203, study PRJNA611818) | marine sediment metagenome | isolation source: surface marine sediment (0.6m) | place: French Polynesia: Moorea | collected 2018-08
CATGCACCTTTATTATTCCGCCAATGTACAATTCCTACTATTCTAACTTCTACTCGATGACGAAACATGTCGACAGACGATGTCCAAAGCGACGAAGTTCAATCTGGGAAGACCACGTTGAACTCGAACGTTAATGAAATCCTGCCAAGTATTTCGGAACGGAGGGAACAGTAATCAAGACGCTATTCCCTTGGTCTCGAGTGCTATTTTCATGATAAGTGCAGCATTACGGGTAGCAATGTTCTGTAAACTGATTGACATTCAAACTTGGAAGAATTTTCGGTTTTCCAGCTTCGAAAACAGCACAAAACTGCCGTTGAGTCTATGTATCGGCACAGTAATTTGGGAAGTGTGGCTTCCTTTGAATCCGCAACAAATGCGAAGCAGGCGATTTCTTTTTGTCGATATCGAAGATGTCAGCGTATCGCGTGAATTCGGAAGGTGCATCAGTTTCGTTTGGAACGTCAAGGGATTCGTCTCGTGACGGCCATTAATTTCCGTCAAACGCGGTTGCAAGGTGCCAACTAAATGGCACCTTGCATTCGCACAGGTCAGTGAAATGGTGTGTGTGCGGAATGGGAACACGCCTTGATAAACTGCAATCCGCACACTCGCCTCGCGTTCAGAATCGTCATTGATTCGAGAGATCTGTCGAGAACCCCATGGTGCAGTACACTAGACGCACTTCGAGACCACTGGCCGTGTTTATTGTGCTCGTCGTGTTGTTCTTCTGGACATCCATTCGACGGGCCTCCGTCTCCGATGTCCAACTGGAGCGAGTACCCGAAAGCAGAGTGTCAGATATCGAATTTTGGGTCGAACGCTACTTGCAATGGCACTACAAGAATCGGGACACCGCGAAGCGCGGCGCTATCTTTCTGCCAGTGCCTGCGGGGCTTGGCGACAATATCAAGGGAATGATAAATCTGTGGGGTTACGCCGTGCTCACAAATCGCCTGTTTCTTCTCGACGTCACCACCCCGTATCCACTGAAAGAGGTGCTAAGTGAACGAGCGATTCGTCATTTCGTATTTGATCCGGAAACTGACAAGCGATTTGTTCGTCGCGTGGGCGATAAAATACGGATTAGTGTGAAGCTGCCACTTTGGGACCACGTGAAAAAACTGCTGCGTGAGAGTCATCCCACTGTCGCGCTCCACATGTCCATCTCAGACCGTCCGGACACCATCGCTCGAGACCTCGGGTTCAGCAAGACACCTGTACCGGCGTTCTCGCGACGAGTGCAACGGGCCATCGCACGAATCATTCTGGAGCCGTCGGACGAGGTGAAATCAGTCATACACAGATACAAGGCACGCTGGAAACTAGACGCGTCCACTCCCTATGTCGCGGTTCACGCACGGCTCGGTGGGGTGGGAGAACAAGCTATCAAAAGGTTTGCTCGAATTCAAGGGAAATCGGAAAAAATCGCACAGTGTACGGCAACTCGGATACTCGCCCTCGCGAAGAAGAAAGGACTCGGTGCACCGTTGCATATCTTCGTTGCGACAGACACAGCCAAGTTCCGTGCGTACTTCGAAACGAGCGTGAGAAAGGAATCTCCCAGTTCTTTCGTACACTACATGGAAAGCGATGTTCACCATTATGCCGATGTGTCAAACAGAAGTGCACATGTGAACCTGCACGCAGAGAATCTACTTCTCGGTGGTGCCGAGCATATAATCGCCTTCCGTTCCGGATTCTCGCAAGTGGCTACGTTGAGAGGTCATGCCGATATGTTGGTGATTCCCTACTACGCATGTGGAGTGTAGCGTCGGTCGGTCGGTCGGTCAGTGGATCGGTCGCATCAGAACAACACCAACAATACTATTTATTGAAGGCAGCTCTCCTGAGAGTTCCATCGACTTTATTCAACAGTTGCGCCGTTCACCAGAAACTGGCGAACCCAGTCGTTCGTTTCACTCGGAACCGGTGTGCGCAACAGTGTATCTCCTCATTACGTTCCTCTAATAGGTCTGGTTGTAGAGTATTTCTGACGGCTTTTGTTTCATGGACTAAATACATGTTCCTAAGCTACTACTTATGATTGCTCGAAGTGATACAAAATCGCTGCTCAATTCGATCAAAATGGCGTACAGTACAAGTACAGGTCAAACATCAGTCAAGTACAGTGTTGGCGGGTCTCACAAGCAAACCCATTGCCGCAGTTCATCGATTGACCAGGCCTGTGCCCCCACCACAGGACTGACAGATAAGACCGGCTGCATCAAGTTGCAAGTCCACCAAACCGAGTTTTGAATAGATGGAGAGGATTTCAGAATTGTTGATACACATATTGCGAGAGCTCTCGAACAAAAAGTTAGGAATGGAATCCCTGTGACGTAATACCGTGCAGGGTATGCAGTATAACTTGTCGGTAACGTGGTCTCAAGGCCATTTCAAAATATTTTCATCAACCGGTAAACCCCTTCTCAACACGTTGCACCCATCGTTCCGTATTATTTGTGAGACGCAGTCCGTTCTCATGCGAGCGCGGTAGTGCGGATTACTTGACCTTCAGCAATCAGCAAATCCAGCTTCGAATCCTTGGATTCCAGGTTCCACACCCCATATACCGTACCACGACCTTACAGGTAAAAACATGGGCGTGATATCAGGGCGCACTTGACCACACCACATCACAAGCAAGTCATCACACGACAAAGTTAGCGGCCACAGTTTACTATCCGCTCGCGCCCAGTCCCTCCGCAAACACACGGCCATTAAAGATGACGTGCGTTTTGGCCGCGCTCTGAAACGGCAGCCCGGGCAACAATTTCGGTGTCACCACGAAGCTCTGCGGCGCCACGCCGTTCTCCGCGTCTTCGAACATGATCGTCATGATCTTCATTTCATTCGAGGGGTCCAAACCTTGGTTCAGCTCGTCCACGATGACAAACGGCGGCATATTCGCATGTTCGTGAAGTAACGAAAAGCAAAACAGCATGGTACAACACATCTTCTCGCCGCCCGAATTCGAAGTCGCCGAGATTGGTCGTAGTTGCGCCCCTGTTCGATAACTAACCAGGATCTGCAGCTCCAATGTCTCCACATTCTCCGTGCCCATCAGCTCCAAATCGCCTGCACATCCGAAACGAGCATACAACTCGGAAAATTTTTGTCTCATAAATCCCACGCCTTCCTTCAGCCAGTTCAGGAACTCATTCTTCTCCTGTTCAAACTGACTTCTCATTCCTTCGATTCGAGCTCGCTCCCCGCTTATTCGTTTCCCCAACTCCGCAATCTTCTTCTCCCTCTCCTCATATGCCATCAACACATTCGGCCCCGCCGTCGCCAATCCCTGCATTCTTCCCGTCAACCTCTCTATCTCATTCTCCAACCACGCCGCATCGTGCTCGAACCATGGTCTCACAATGTCGAGATGTTGTTGCATTTCCTCCTCCGATATAGCCTCTGTGGCTTCCTCCTTCTTCCTGGTCCATATCGCTCGTATCTTCTTCACATCCGAGCGTTTTGCCGAAAACCGCTCCTTGGCGTCGGTCAATTTCTGGTTGAGTGCCGAGTTCTTCAATTTTTCTGATTCGTATTCCCTCTCCGCCGCTACTCTCACTGCCGCCGTTTCATCCAATTTCATCATAGCATCACCCAAATGTTTTACACATCTTACCGCATCCGGCACCTTCTTCAATACACGTTCTTCCAGACTCTTCATTAACTTTGCATATTCCTGCTTCTTCCTCATTCCCTCGCCTTTATCCGCCCTCATTTTGCATACCTCCAGCTCCTTTACCGCTCTCTGCTTCTCCTGCGCGGCTTGCATCCGATTGCGTTGTCTGGCAGTTATCATTTTCACTCGGTCGTCAATCCTATTCACTTCCCGATACACAGAATCACTTCGATTCTTTATCTCCGCCAACTTCGCCTTCGCCTCCGCCATGTTAGTTTCCTCATCACGTATTTGGTTCAACAACGATTGCTTTTCTCGTTCGACCTCTTCCATGCTGCCAGAATAAATCGCACCGTCACAGTGCCTGAACCGTGTTTCAACGGTAAGATTCTTAGCACTCGGGTCGTATCTGCTACCAGACACTTGAATTCGAGCCGATGATGTGTACCAAGCTCTCAGCCCGTTTTCACCCCTCAAGCGGTCAACGTTTCGTTCCGCGTTTTGGTCACCCACATGAACGTTGTGCAACATCGCCGTCGCATTCAGTGCCGCACGAACCGCGTCGGGTGCTTCGAATATATCCGACACCATGGACACGATGCCCAAATCTCTCAATGTATTATCGATGGGTCTCTCCGGCACCTGCATTCGCAACGCGTGCATGTCCATGTTGTCGTTCTCATCCGTGGGGGCAGTGATGACATCAGGCGCCGACCGAAATCGTTTTTTACATTCTTCGATCAACAGTCGTGAATCACCCGAATTCTCCGTCACAAACGCGCCCATGAACCAACCAGCTAGACAATGCTGCATGATACGGGCGTGGTACTGATGTCGAGTCGTGATTTCGGCAACAATGGGTCCATACACGTTGCCTCTGAATGCCCGAGCGTTCTTCATGTCTCGCACAAGTCGCATGTAGTTGCTGGTATTGCGAAACATGGGTCGCTCTTCAATTTTCCGGATGCGTTGTCCCCGGACGTCGCTCAAGTTATTGATTCTATTGTTGAGGATACTAATCGAGCGCTGCGCAGACGTATACTGCGCCTCATATCCCGTTCTGGATTGCTGTTCTCGGTACAAGTCATCACGCAACTTCTTCTTCTCCTCATGCGCCATGTTGAGTTCCGCTTCATCCTGTTCGTTGTTACTTTGCGAAGCCATCTGCACGATTCTTTGCTCGATAGCCGCCAACTTATTTTCCGCCAGCTGCACCTTGGCGAAATTCCTCTCCATCGCGCGGTCGACATCCGACAATTCGTTCTTCGCCTTCACCAACTCGAACACCAAGCCATCAACATCTTCATACGCCGTATGCTGCGCCGCGTCAGTTTTTCTCACCTCATCCTTCGCCACGACCATCGCCTGTTTCGCCGCCTTCTTCTTCAACTCCAGTTGGCGCAATGAGTTCTTCTCCGTGCTCCGCAACTCGGACTCCAGCTCGTTCACCTCCGCCTCGGCGGCCTTGCGTTGCGCCACCAAACCCGCGACTTCACTGCGAAACTCATCGGCCTGACGATGCAGCAGCACTCTTTCCGCCAGCCGCACACGTTTCTTCAATTCCTTTTGCTTCTTGTACGCTTCCACCTCTTCCTTCATCTCCTCGTTCTTCGCCTTGAGGTCGTTCAACTCGGCCTCCTTTTTCTCGAACGTGTTGTTCGCGGTTTTCATCTGAATGTCGCTCGCCTTCAACTTGGTCAGTTGCTCGACCTTCTGCGTGCCACCCAAACTCCGGACCGTGATTTGCAGTAATTCGTCGGGTTTGAGCGCCACAAAATCGGCAATCTTCTCTTGTGGCATGTACTGGCTCAAGTTGTCCAATTGGATGTCATAATGGTGTGCCAACGTCGTCACTTCCTTCGCCGTCGTTTTCATATTGTCGATAAAGAACGTACTGGAACCCTCACAATCGAACACACGACGAATTTTCACCGTGCCATTCGGCCGTTCGGGGTCATGCAACCACGCCTCGACGGTGGCCTCCTCCGCCCCGTGCCGCACGAAAGACGCGAGGTCTCCGCTTCGTCCCAAAAGTCCAAGTCGCCCACCGAAGCAAATGCACACTGCATTCACAATCGAGGACTTGCCGGTGCCATTGGGGCCGATAATGAGGTTGAGGCGGGGTCCCGGGAGCACGACGGTGTCGGCGAAGGTGAGGAAGTTCTTCATGGAGATGCGCACGATGTTGCCGCGCACGAAGGTGTCCTTGGGGTTGGCTTTCTGCAGCTCGCGCGCGTAGGAGCCGCGCGCCGCGCGCCGCTTGCCGGCCACGCCATTCGACACCGGTCGGCCCTCCTCCTTCACCTCGGCGTCGGTACGCGCACGCTCCGTGCGGCGACTCGCGCGCTGCCGCTTCACGCCCATCGAGGTCGCTGCCCAGTCGATGCTCGGCAAGCAGCGCTGTGTTGACGCACGTCAATTTCGGGCGCACACGCTTGATCCCGCGCCATTTTCCACGCCACTTCTCATTCGTCGCCGCGGCTTACAGTGCCCACCTGCATCGCGTACAGTCCGTCGCCTAGCACAGCTGTGCGAATCTAGCAGCACCGGGGGCCGGCGGATAGGTGCCTTGCCGCCGCTACACAGCTGGGCACCCAGCTGTGATCGCACGCTGACAAGCGCTCGACGTGTTTTTTTGGGTTCCATCTGCCGAGAAACGCTTTGGAAATTCCACGATTCTATTCCATGGCGCGATGCATCACGCCGCACCTCGCACAACTTTGCCTTGTTCTGTTCGGGACGGTATGGTTCTGTCGCCTTCGAGGTTGCGAATTGACGTCTTGGTCGCATTGGCCGGAACTGCTTCCAAAACTGTTTCGAAGCTTCAGTACCTCGGCGCTGTAGCACACCACAGAATGCGCATCGTGCGTGCGTTTCCTCGACGTTTCAGCACGTTTGATGCTGCTGTAGCATCATGCGCGTAATGCGAACAACAGCTTTCACGGAGCTCGATACCTCATAGCCCACTAGCCATTTCGTCCTCGGGTAATTGTGGCGTTCAACAAGGGTGTGGAAAGCAAACGGGTGGCTACTACGTTGTCTGGTTTGTGGAAATTCCATACCGTTACCGACGGGATCGAATGAGATAACTATCAACTTCCCTTACTACGCGTCCTGAATACGAATTCGCACAACGTCGACGTCTTTTTACAAGATATTTGGGTATTATAGGCTGTCCGAACCCGCGATTTAATCGATGTCCTCTTCATTCTTTTCTCAATCTCATTGACGTTGTTCTCGTCACTTAATATTTCTACAGTACAAATCCATCTAACGAAGTAGAACTGAGCAAGTCTACTGCAGCTGATTACGATTGTCCCGTCGATTCGAAATAGAAACGGAACAGAGTTTACAAGCTCCTAGAGCGACGACCTACGCCCTAAGAGTTCTTCCACACCAGAGGAAGTTCCTTCGCCATCCGTTCATACCATTTTTTGAGGGCGGACACGCCTTCCTCCTCCCACAAATCAGGCAGGCACGGATTGAGCGCGGCCACCTGGGGGTCACCAACGAAACGGAGCATCATGGCGTACAGCGCGCAGTCCGCGGCGGTCGGTTTCGGCGTTCCAAACAGGTAGCTGTCAGACTCCGCCGCGGCGGCCTCATAGCGTTCCAGTTCGTACAGCAAGCGCTTGAGCATTGCGCGGTCGTTGATGTCCTTCTCGCCGACGGAGAGGGTGTCCATGACCTCCTCGCGGACCTTGGCGCGCACGCCGCCGAGGAGCAGTGCGTAGGGGACGATGCTGCGTATGAGCGGGGGCAGGGCGGAGGCGAGCTTGGCGCGGATCGAGCGGCGCCAGCCGTCGTCGCTCACGTGGTTGAAGTAGAGCAGCAGCGCGTTGATGGTGGAGCCGATGTGGGTGTCGGCCTCGGTCACCTCGGGCGTGGGGTAGAACGCGTCCTCGGCGGGCTGTAGCTTGTCGAGGCGGCGCAGTATCGCCGCCGAGTCGGGCACCACCTCCGGCTCGCAGTCCGCTGGCGTCAGCAGCATCTCCGGCACCATGTACCCGCCCGACGGCAGCACCTTGCGCCGCGCGGCGCGCGACATCAGCGGCACCTCCACGAGGCTGTACTGCATCTGCCGCGAGTCCATTGCCGCCATCACCTTCGCGCAGAACTGGCTCGCCTCCAGGATGAACAGCTTGATCGTGTGCGACGTCATCGTGTTCGTGGCTGTGTGTGTGCAGCGCAGCGCGGTGAGCGGAACTTAAGTGTGAAGAAGGCTACGGCGGCGGTTGCATGCTCTCTTCGGAGAGGACCGTTGCGACGTGGGGGAAGTTGCGGTCTTGCAGGCCACGATATCAGCCGAGATGGCCGCACGTAGAAATAAGCGAAATACATGCGTAGAAACGTTCCAATCTCGTTCCGTTCGCCAATGAAGATCCGAGGCTTGATATTTTGATGATGTGCTTCTTCGTGCTCGCTGCAAACTCTTAAGAATCTTGCTGAAAGATCCTAGGAATACCAAGGCAGCCAGGGCTTGGACAGGCCATTATTGGTGTTGTGCGATTCATGGTTCTCAACAAAGAGAGAAGACAACTAGAAAACACGAAGAAGTTGACTACATTAGTAGATAGGGAAACTGAGCAATCGACTCCGCGGCCTCCGCAGGCACGAGCTCGGATATTGGGTCAATTCTCGCAAGCCCGAGACGCAGCGTGGATCAACGAAATCGCAAAAGAGAGAGGAAGCAAAAAAGTTCGATTTCCAGCACAGAGTTGGGATCGTGAGAATCCATAGGGAGAGTCGACAGTACAATCCGTATCGGTACAATTTTGGAGTTATTCAATTGGCGAGGTCAGAACCCGGTACCGAAAGATGCGAATGCTCGCATTCACTGTACCGTTCACCGCGCCACCACGTTCTCGCCGCACAGGGCACACGTGTTGCAGCGCGCTGCCGAGCGCTTCCGAGCTGGCCGCGAAGCCGGTGGTGTTTCTCGGCAGCAGCAAGTGCGGCGATGAGGGTGCGGTGGCGGTGGGGCGGGCGCTCGCACACCCGACGTGCGCGATCGTGAGCGTGAACATGGACCACTGCGGGGTGACGTGCGTGGGAGCGGCGGCGCTCGCGCAGGGGCTGGCGAAAAACCGCACGCTGGAGGAGCTGGTGATGTCCGACAACGAGGTGGGCGACGCGGGTGCGGCGGCATTGGCGGGCGCGCTGAACGGCACGAATGTGCGCTGCCTATATTTGGCGGGCAACCGAATCGGTGAGGACGGGGGCGTGGCGCTGGGAAACATGCTCGGGGAAAACGAGGCGCTGCAGACAATTTACTTGATGGGACAAGTGAAGAAGGGTGGGGGCATTGGGGATAGAGGTGCGGCGGCGTGGGCCGGTGGCATCGCTAAGAATCGAGGGAAGTTCTGGTTTGTGAATCTGAATAACAATGGGATTACGCAAGATGGACTGGAGGTATTGCGTAATTCTCGGACAGAGGGCAGGCACCACGTGTTCCCTGTCGATCCATACCCACGTTGAGGTCGCGAAGGTTTGAACAGTGCACATGCATTTGTAGCAGGTTATTTCCAAATTTAAAAATGGGAATCGTAAATTTATATTCTGGATACTTCAGTGGATCAAACGTAGCTCGACCACCACCGTCGTTGGTTTAACTGCAAAATTATTCATAGCTCTATCCTCGTCAACCTATCGTAGCAATCGATGACGACGTCGACGCCGGAGAAGGGTAAACGAAACTCGAAATCCAACTCACAACCCGGCTCGCCATCTGTGGTGATTACTCAGGAACTGACCGCCGGGAAGCGTGCGCTCGCGTCGCGTTTCCCGATATCGAAGATTCTCGCGGATAACGGGCTGTCCATCGACGGCCAACCCGAGCAAAAAATGGCGAAATCGACGCCTGCGGCGAAGAAGAAGAGGAAGAGCGTCGACTCCACCACCCCGGGCGTGATGAAGAAGGGCGAGAAATCAGAAGTACCTCAGTCTGCGCTGGAATCAAAGGAGACTTCGAAGAAAGACCCCGCGAAGAAAAATGTACATGGCGTCGAAGATAAGCCTGCGGACGTGGGGACGGAGAAAACCCCGACCAAGACCCCCACGAAAAAGAAGGCTGTTGATGGAACTGCCGCGTCGAAGGATGGCCAGACGGAAGTGAAAATGAAGAAGACTCCGAAGAAGAGTGAGAAGAAGAAGAGGAAGAGTGTCGACTCGACTACCCCGGGCGTGGCGAAAGAAGTTGAGAAGTCTGCAAAAATCAGTGGGAAGAAGAAAAAGCATGCCCGTGTCGAAAATGTTGAGACTATTGAACCGATGCAAATTGATGAAGCTCTTGCACCGAAGAAGGTCCTGAGTGAGAAGGGTGCTGTGACGCCGGAAGCCACTCCGGCGAAACAAGACAGGGTGAAAACTCCGAAGAAAAGCGCGAAGAAAAAGAAGAACGTGGCGCAAACTACCGCTTCAGACGTCGCGCAGACCGAAAATGAATCCAAGAAAACCCCCAAAATTACTGGGAAGAAGGGTGGTAGCACAACGCCGCAAGCTATGAAAACACCAACGGAAGCTGCGAAAACCCCGAAGAAGAGCGCGAAAAAGAACAAGAAGAAGGCTGCAGAGACGGCAGATGCTGATAAAAATGCCGAGGCGCCCCAGAGTGAGGTTGCGGGAACGCCGGTAGCTGGCACAACGAAGGATGCTAAAACCCCCGAAACACAATCAAAAACGAGTGAAGAAGGCAAGATTGCGAAGGCAGTTGGAGGAAAGGAAGGAAAGAAACGTTCCGCTCCCGCAGAAACTGGGAAAGCACGGAAGAAAAATCGTGCATCACATGCGAAGAACGATACGACGCAGGATGAGGGAGCAAAGAAAGTTACGTTCGCTGAGAAGGTGGTACAACAGGAACCGACTGCCGAGAGTGGACTCGCGGCGTTGCGTGCGGCTCGCCGAAAAGGGCGTAAGCAAACAGGCAAGTCAAAGACGAACACAGCGACTACCCCGGCGACCGATGAAGCCACGGAAGATGACGGCGAGCCGCGCGTTGTGTATGTGGGACATATCCCGCACGGGTTCTACGAAAAAGAAATGCGACTTTACTTCTCACAGTTTGGTGACGTCGGTCGAGTACGGTTGTCCCGTTCGAAGAAGAGCGCGAATTCTCGTGGTTACGCATTCGTCGAATTCAACGAGGCGGTGGCAGCCGCGAAGGCAGCGGAAGCTATGGACGGGTACATGATGCACAGCCGACGCTTGAAGGCGGCGTTGGTGCCACCGTCACAAGTGCACGCGAATCTGTTCAAGGGCGCCCAGCGACGTTTCGTCTGTGAGAACCATTCGGCGAAGGCGAGACGACAGCGTATCGCCAAGTCCAATGACCCCAAGGTCCTCGCCAAGCGACAGAGCGCTGTGCAGAAGCGTCACATGCGACGTTTACAACGGTTGAAAGAGGCGGGTGTGCAGTACAAGTTGCCTGTGTTGGTTGAGTAATCGTGCCACTTTTGGGACGCGAGTTGAAATGAAAGGAAACTGGCCGATAGCTGATGATGCGCCTTGGCCGTTCATGTACTAATAGTTTATCCCCTCCTTCGACTTACTCGGTCCCCTCTTCTATTCAGTTCCTAGCGGTAGTCCTTCGCCTTCGTCATACTTTCCATACCACGTCCGGTTGCACCTGCTCGATTCGTTCGGCCGCAAACCCTTCTCCTGTGTGTTCACATACGAGTGAGAGCAGGTAGGGCGAAAAACACGACCTGATCTCCACGATCGTATTGGAAACCACGGAAGTAATAAATCAAAATATCACTAGCAGTCGAGGTTCAGTAGTGCTAACCTTGGAAAGCTAGACCTAGCCTCTCGAGTCCATGCTTCTTCACAGTAGCAAGGTGTGTCACTCGACAATATCGGTATCGCTGAGGCGACGGCGACGACGTATGAAAGCCTCGGTGCACGAGTAGGTATGGATCAGGACGTTAAAAAGAGCGTACAAAGCGAGCACGGGAACGATGAGGATCAGCGGGGAGTTGTGGGGGATGCCACCAACGGCGGTGTCAGGCACGGGGGGAGGGGAGCCGTTAGCGCTGGGGCTGGCGTCAGCATCTCTGGGCACAATCACGCCATCGACGGAAATGTAGGACAAGCCGTCGTGCACGGCGACCAGAGTGACGAGCATTAGCGCGAGGCAAACCGCCCATTCGACCAGAACCAGTAAAATTAGCAGGTAGTCGGAGGCGGACGCGATTACGCCCACGTTCATCTGTGTCAACGAACCGGCATGCGACGGCACCCAGGGCGCCAGGCACGCGAGTATCACGACGAACGATATCACGTAAGGAATCGTGAACAGCGCGTTGGCGTTGCGTACGACGAAGTGCTGGAATTTGGGGGATATCGTGAACAGCAACAGCGCCAGTAGGAGTAGGCCGAAGAAACAGAACGCTAGTGAGGACCACAGCGCGTCTTGTCGGAACGGGAGCGGCTGGGTGGGCTCGATCGCGCCGTACCGACTGGTCGTGTCGCCCACATACGAATCGCTGTCGAGAAACGAGTCCGCTTCGACCGGCGCTGGGAGTTCGTCGTCGACGTCGTCCTCGTCGCTGGCGGCCGTGGGCGGCGACATCGTAATGCGCGGCGGTGGCGGCACCCACAGCCCCGGCTCCCCTAGGTCGATGTGCATCGAGAGGTCGCCGCGACGCCCCAGCGAGATGTCAGTGTGCGTGATGTCGTCCTCGTCGTCATGAGCGCGCGCGTTGTCTCCGCCTGTGCGCAGCGACATCGAATCCGCGAGCGCTCATCAGTCGGCCAGAAGCGCTTCTCTCGACGCGCTGTGGCTCCTGCGCGCCGTGCCGCGCGTGCCACCGCTACGTCCGTAACGTGCGATGCTACGCCAAGCACCGGTACCGTACAGTAGTAACGCGCCTGTTTCAAGGTTACAGTCGCAATAGGCTCTGCAGTGAATTATCGCAACTAATAAATTACGTGTTTCGATCTTGCTGCCCGTACTGATTCATACCACTGCACTGAAATTACGAAATATCTCGCGTACCACATCTGACGATTTTTCGCTCTCGATCCACACTGCAGTTCAGCAAGCCAAACGTTTGTTGCCACTGATTTTATTGATTTCCTACTCAGCTTCTCCTCTTATTGATGCGTCAAAATTCTATTGGTCTTCTAAAAATCACACTGCACAGCTACACTAATACTTGGAATTAGTGCGGAATTTCGCAGAACTACTTAGCAAATTTTGTTTGATGTTCTGATGGGTTTTCGAAGGGCAAAACTAATTTGACATAGTGATTAAAAAATTGAGATTTTTGATAATTGTGAATTTACTAATACTCGACCTGTGCTTCACTATTTATAGGTTTTGGTGTAACCGTATTCAACCCACTAGTGTCTACATGTAATTCGGCCTCATATAAGGCCAGTGGCCTCATATGAGGCCGCGGTTCGATGCTCAATTTCAGCCCATTCTAGATAGGAAGTTATGATAGATTTCTTCCTCCTCAGATCAAGTGTCACGTATACTTCCCCAAACAAGTACAACCTGTCCAAAAATCTCCATCTCTCAGTCACAGTTTTGACGACATTCACCTCCACCGACTATC
>JAAUYH010151150.1_pt1 | contig 13188 bp, 11 predicted proteins | sample 7278061 | NCBI WGS metagenome assembly JAAUYH01 (sample SAMN14350203, study PRJNA611818) | marine sediment metagenome | isolation source: surface marine sediment (0.6m) | place: French Polynesia: Moorea | collected 2018-08
TCGTTTGTACCAACGTGTTTTAGATAATCCGCGTGGGGCAGAAAAAGCCTACTCGTGAGAGTGGGAAGCTCACGCTATATTGCGAGCAATTAGCGTTGAGAGTAGTCACTTGTGTGTTCAAGCTATTAAAAGTGTAGGGATGTTACCTCTGACCTCCTACCTATACTTACTCCTCATCCCTTATTCGATCCTTCTTAGCTGCGATCGCTAGATTGACTTGGGGAATCTGACGTAATTGGTCAAGAACATCTACTACTTGACCATGATCGACTACTTTATCAGCACTAATTACAACCACTGTGGTTTGCTCGGTTTTAATCAAGTTTTCCACCTTAGTTTTTAATTGAGCAAGCTCTGTGAGTTCATTTCCAACAGTGAGATTCCCTTCACTATCAAGACTGACTGTAATTTGTTTGGTATTTTGTAATTGAGCAGTTGTAGCCTGGGGAAGATTTACGGGTAAGCCTTCAGAACGAGTTAAAAATAAACTAGAGACAATAAAATAAACCAAGATTGCGAAGATAACATCAATCATTGGCACAATATTAATCTGCGGTGGTCTATCAGGCTCATCGGGTAATCGCATCAGTAATATCTCCTTTTTGTTCGTATTTTTCCAGATGCAGCAGTTCTAGTTGACCACTAAATTCTTGAATTAGGGCGATTTGTTGTAAATATAGTCCTCGAAAAGTACTAGCAAAAAAAAGCGTAAAAATAGCTATAACTAAGCCAGTAGCCGTAGAAGTCAAAGCCTCACTAATTCCTCCTGTGACTCCTGTAGCTTGAGAAGATTCGATATCCCCAATACTTAGAGAAGCCAAAGAAGTGATCAAGCCTAAAACAGTACCCAACAATCCTAATAAAGGTGAGACACTAGTAATTGTTTCAAAAGAATTACTAAACCTCTTAAGTAAAGGAATTTCAGCCTGAGCAGCACTTTCTAGAGCCAAACGAAACTTCTCTGGGGTAGATCGCTCTAGAGATAAGGCAGCTAAAAAGATACGTGCCATAGGTAAATGCTGATGACGTTTAAGCATCATATCAGCCATTTTAGGGTCTTGTTGATAAACAGTAAGTACCTTTTTCAGTATTTTTTCTTGTCCACTAGCCAGCCTAAACCAAAACAGCGATCGCTCTAAAATCATTGCTAAGGAAAAAATTGACAGTCCCAGGAGAGGCCACATAACCAGCCCTCCGTTATTAAATAATTGATATACAGTTTCCATAAATTTTTCTAGACAATCAAATTTAAAATCTTTGCCAGTTCTCTAGCTGAGGTCTAAATACTCCTTGGTTGACATATATATTAAAATTAAATTCGACATTTAATTCCTGATGGGGAAAATTTTGCGGTAAAGCAGCAAAAGGTCCAGATTTTTGGACTGCTTCTAGAGATTGACGATCGACTTGATCCGAACCAGAACTTTGTATTACTCGTAGTCCAGTAATTTGACCATTGCGTTGAATGGAAAACACCAGTACGGTATGACGGTTATTTCCAGGTGATGAGGGATTCCAATTTCGTCTTACTCGTCGCCTAATTTCAGCCAAGTAAGGTCCCATATTAAGGTTTTGCTGGGCATTGAATCCACTAGGATTGAGGGCTTGTTGACTAGCATTAGCTTGAGGATTAAAAAAGGAACTACCAGAATCTTCCGATAGAGTCTTGCGATAAGTTCCCCCTAATAGACTAGCAGAGCCAGACCCAACGGGGGTTTTCTGTTCTGAAGATGCACTAGGGGGGACTGGGGATTGGGGGATTGGGGACTGGGGAACGACTGGGGGACTGGGGATTGGGGATTGGGGATTGGGGAACGACTGGGGGACTGGGGACTGGGTATTGGGGATTGGGGCGATCGCTGTTTGGGGTAATGTTTCTGGGGAGCTAGCAGATGTAACTGTTGGGGATGTTTCTACTGCCGTTTGAGGTATTGATGTTGATGGGGGATTAGGTTGGATTGCTTCTGGGGCTGGGGTCGGACTATTAGGCGCGAGCGCTGTTTTGGGTACTTTTGCTAGTGAACTAGGGGATGTTTCTACTGTGTTCGGGATTGATGGGTTAGGGATAGTAGGTTGGATTGCTTCTGGGGCTGGGGTCGGACTATTAGGCGCGAGCGCACTAGGGGAGACTGTTTCGGGTGAACTAGGGGATGTAACTGGTGGGGATGTTTCTACTGTGTTCGGGATTGATGGGTTAGGGATAGTAGGTTGGATTGCTTCTGGGGCTGGGGTCGGAGTATTAGGGGCGAGGGTTGGTTTGGGGGCTTTGGCTAATGAACTAGGAGATGTCACAGGGGGGGATTGGGAGACTGTTGCTGTCGCTATGGATGGGTTAGGGGTAGTAGGTTTGACCACTTCTGGAGCTGGAGTAGGTCTGGGAGTTGCGATCGCTGGTTGGGAAACTTTCCCTGGTGAACTTGGAGAGGTCACAGGTTGAGTAACTTGACTTGGTTCAGATTTGGCAATAGCTTCCTCGTTACCAATTTTGTCAGCAGCAGGGGGTAATTCTGGTTCTACTTTTCCCTTGGCAATAGAATTATTAATTGCCTGACGCTCAGTGTCAGGGGGTGGTTTTAGGGGGGATTCTTCTGGGGGAACAACCACAAAATCAATAGGTGTAGATTCTGTTTCCTGACGCGCAGTAGGTAGCTCTCGATTGGATAAAGCTAATATCAGTATCCCTACTCCATGAATCAAAATAGATGTCAATATAAACAGCAAGAAGGGAGAAAAACTAATCTGGATATGAATCTTTCCCTTTCGTTCCACAGTTTTCATTGCTAAAACCCGTATTTTTGAGAAATTGACCCAGCTTACCCCCCTTAAAGGATGAATTATGAGGGACTCCGAGTAAGGTAATAAGTAATAAGTAATAACTGGTAAGTAATAAGTAAGAGGTCAGAGGTATTTATGCTTCATCCTTCATCCTTCCTATCCCACCACCCCTTAGAATTTATGCTTCATCCTTGATTCATCATCCTTCATTCTTTATCCTTTATCCTTCATCATAATTCACTTAAATAAGTAATTTTTCCTATAAAGCCATTTTCCTGGTTGATTTACTGTCCATTCCCAAGAATCTTGAAGCTCAAGTCCTCTCATCTCTAGGTTAATTGGTCTTGCAAAAGGGACATCTTCATCATCATACATACTAGGATCTGGTCGATTAGCAATTATACTTTGGCGGTCGCTTTTACTATCCCTTGCTTCACTATCGCTTTTTTTCTCACTAATAGCAATATCACTATCCGTTGTAGTTTCTGGGGGTAAGCTCTCGGTAACTTCTAAAATTTGAGATCTATCGCTTGAAGATTCTTCAGTTGCAGAGTAGTTATCCAAGGTTATAATTTCTCCATCAAAACTTTTGGCTATTAATTCCACAGCTAAGTCAAATTCTGCTTCAGAATTAACAGGGGAGGTGCGTTCGCTATTTTTTGGCTTGAGTCCCAGACTACTATTTACCACAGTATTTTGTGGCAGTTGATTTTGATTAATAGAGTTACGATCAATACTTAGTTCTGGTGTTACCGTTGCATCTAGGATTGTTTCTGGTTTGGGAGGAAGTTCATTTTTAAAACTATTTGGCTTTACTTCCAGAGAATGCTTAGTATCTGTTTCTGGCTTAATATTTGAGGATGTAGGGGGTTGATCTGTAGTTGTCGCATTGATAAGAGAAGAACTAATTTCCTGTCTGGTTGTTTTCTCTATCTCCCTATTTACTTCTCTGTGTGTCTTCTCTTCGTCTGGAGAAGAACTATATGCTTTCTTAGAAACAACATTATTATCCGCAACTTCCAAACTAACTTTGATGATACGCTGACACACCTGACTAAAAGCAGTTTCGATATTGATCGCTTTGCCTTGGAGTAAGCGAAGTAATTGGGGAGAAGTCACACCAATAACTGCTCTAGAATCTTCTAAATTAATTAAATGACACTTTTGATTTAATAGACTTTTAGTTGTAGGTGGTTCGAGAATTGCGATCGCTTTTTGCCAAATTACCTCATTGTCTTCTTCTGCTACAGATGATTTTGATAAGAGAGAAGCAGATACAGGGGAATTATCACAAGATTCTGTAACCAGTGCTTTTTTACTAACAGGTTGAGGTTGCTCTTTAACTGTTTCAGTGTTTTGGGTTGTAGTATCCGGTTTAGAGTCCCTTGCGGATACTTTTTCTGCTTCAGTTTCAGAAAATAGTTTGCTGGGTTTTTCTTCAATACTCTCTCTTGTGGCTGCTACCTGCTGAGTTGGTGGGGATTTAATATTGTTGTTGTTTAAATCTGTTATGGAAGATTGACGGGGAGATTGATCTGTAACAGAAAGGGGGGTAATAGTACCCTCAGATAATAATCCTAATAAAGTTACCTCTAACCATAAACGGGGTTGAGTGGTATTTTTAATTTGTGTTTCTGCTTCTTTTAGCTTTTGTTGACCCCATAATATAGTTTCTTGTTGCCACTGTAAGGCTTCTTCTTGTAATTTTTTCCAGCAATTTTCCGTAACAGCTACTAAATCAGAGCTTTGAGGGGCAGATTTAGCAATTAAGAGATTGAGATAGAAACTAGCCAGATTTTGCAGCACTGTAATAGGTTCTCTTCCTCGATCTAATAAACTACGACATTGTTTTAAAATACCTGAAAAGTTTTTCTTTCTAATTTCTTGTAATAAAATCAATAAATCTTGCTCTGGGATAGCTCCTACTAAATCCCACACCTGATCTATAGTAATTTTTTCAGGAAACAAACTCAGTTGATCTAATAAACTTTCTGCATCCCTCAATCCTCCATTAGCAACTTGTCCTACTAACTTAATGGCTTCATGATCGATATTAATCTGCTCTTGTTGGGCAATATATTTTAGATGCTGTACCATCTCATCTAAAGGGATACGGCGATAATCAAATCGTTGACAGCGAGAAATAATCGTCGGTAAAACTCTTTGAGGGTCAGTAGTCGCTAAAATAAATACCACTCTTGGGGGTGGCTCTTCCAGGGTTTTTAGCAACGCATTAAAAGCTGCGGTACTAAGCATATGGCAATTATGAACCAACAAGCCATTTGCGACAAAATTATGATTATCTTCTACTTCAAGATCGTAAACTTTTTCATGACTATCGTGGCGGACAGATTCTACCTTCTCCAAATTTGTAGTCCATTGAGGAAATTGAGTATTGTTGCAAATCTGATAACCATTTTCGACTAGATTTTGCCTTGAGTTTAAGGTAGTGGTAAGTTTTTTGTGTAGATTTTCTTGTGTAAGATTTTGAACTGGCAGGATATCCCATACCTGTAAGCCAGTTAGCAATAATTTGATTTTCTCGTTCAGAAAATCCCTCAGTGTGAAGAAATATTGCAGGACTTCCTTGCTGATGTCCTGCTGCAAATCCGCGTATTCGTCCATCCGTGCCATATTTATAGATGCTTGTACCACATCCACATTCACAGGGGATAGTATCTTCATTCCTTCTTTGACGTTTTTTGCTTTGATCCATCCCTTATCTGTCCGAATTAGATGATTTTCTGTACAGCGAATTTGACACTCACTAGTTTGAATAATAAGAGTTTCTTTTGTCCCTTGGTTTAGCCAGCGTAGTACTTTTTTATACTCCCATGTTTCTGTATTTTCGTTGTAACTGAGAACCATCTCGCCTTTAAGCTTCGGATCATCAATCCGCATCAATCCTGTACTTGTTTGGATCAGGGAATCCCCTGTTAAACACTCGTCAATAGCATACACTTTATAACGAGACTGCACAGGAGCAAATTGAGAACGTTCAATAATCTCTCGAATATTATCTACTCCCGTATTACTGGCTGCATCAATTTCAATGACATCCAAAGCTGTTCCAACTGCGATCGCCTTACATACTTCACATTTACCACAAGGATGAGGGGTAGGCTGATCGCTCTTTAAACAATTTAAAGACTTGGCTAAAATTCTAGCACTGGAAGTTTTACCAGTTCCTCTAGGTCCAGTAAACAAATAAGCAGGAGCAATTTTTTTCTGACTAATAGCATTAATTAAAGTTTGAGCGATCGCAGATTGACCAACCAAATCCCCAAAACTCTGAGGACGATACTTGTGATGAAGAGGCTCGTAAGACATAAATTAGAGTAACGAACAAATAGCTTAACTGGGTAGTTATAAAATCTCCCTGTAAAATTAAGCAAGATTTACAGCAATCAACTTACTAACAGTATATTTGATCTATGGTGAGAAGATCATGCTTAGATCAATTGAGCAGAAGTTTAACAATAAATCAAGGTTTAACTCTCCTACCAATGGTCATTTAGCTATGGAACAAGGAAAATCAACATCAACTCTAGAATCAAGTATCAATTTAACAGATGGAGATCATGAATTCTTATTCAATCAACTTCTAGAAGGAGTAGCTCATGGTTGGCATCAAGTAAGAATTGCTAAGTTTTTTGAGCAATTGGAAGAAAGAGGGGAATCACAAAAATGGATTGATTGGCTCAAGCGTTTTTATAAGAACTTTCCTGATTCTCCTAATCCTGCTCAGAGAAAATTGGGAGCAAGAATGATCCGTTTAGGAGAACTTATCCAATCTGAACCCAAATTAAAAGCAATTGGCGCAGTTTCGGATGAAATCGGCAGAAAACTTTTTTTTGGCAACATCACCAAATTAATTTGGGAATATGATGGTGCAGATGTCATTTCAACTCCAGCACCAGAATCAGAAGTATCTGGGGACTCAACACCGGAATTAGCAGCCCCAAAAATCGACCCAGATTCCACTGTAATTCAAGATAGTAATCTTACTGTACTTCAAGATGGGATTATTTCGGATAACTCAGGAGAATTAGACCTAGAACCAGCAGATATTATTTCAACTCCAGCATCAGAATCAGAAGTATCTGGGGACTCAACACCGGAATTAGCAGCCCCAAAAATCGACCCAGATTCCACTGTAATTGAAGATGGGATTATTTCGGATAGCTCAGGAGAATTAGACCTAGAACCAGCAGATATTATTTCAACTCCAGCATCAGAATCAGAAGTATCTGGGGATTCAATAGCCCAATCACCAGCACCAAAAATCGACCCAGATTCCACTCTAATTCAATATGGGATTATTTCCCAGAAATCAGGAGAATTAGATGTGGATACAGAAGAGTTCCCTTTAATTTCTGTTGATGAGGAAGACCCCTCCCTAATTCAACCTGGAATTGTATCTGAGAATTCAGGAGAAGACTTTACTGAAACAGAGGATTTCCCTCTCCTTTCAGAAGATGAGCCAAACTCAAATCAAATCATATCTAATAACTCAGAAACATCGTCTGAAGAAACACAAGAGTCGAAGGTAGTCCCCCATCAAACGGAAGATCCTGCTTCGAGTTGGTCAATGTTCACCAAGTCAGAGGAAGCTCCGTCGTTTTACGACGACGAAGTCTCTCTAAGCTCCGAAGAATTAGTTTTTCCCCATCCTGAAAATCTGGTGGTAAAAGACAGTTATCATATAACCTCAGAAGAACTAGAATCACCCTGGGAACAACCAGAATTACCAGCAGACTCAGCCAAAAACCCATCAAAAGTAGAAGATTCAACTTCCGATCCTTCCCTAATTGAAAGCATTAAAGAACTTCAACAAGCACAAGATAAAAATAAGACTAATCTGACCTTACAACAATTGGTTGAATTGGTACAAAAAAAACAAAACTCAGAGCAACAAGCATCAGAACAACCTAGTGTTGACCGTACCGACCCTGATGTAGTTGCTTCCACAGCAATTCAAAAAGTTGACAATTCAAGACAGTTATCGCCAAATTCAGCCAATTTGGAACTAGTAGAAAGCTGGTTCGAGTTAGGTCTTAAACAAGCCAGTGCAGGAGCATTGGAAAATGCGATCGCTAGTTGGTATCGAGTACTAGAATATAATCCTCGACTTACAGAAGTATGGCATAATTGCGGTAGTGCTTTAGGTCGTCTCGGAAAATACCCAGAATCGATTATCGCTTTTGAGCAAGCTTTAGAAATTGAACCTAATAACTATCAAGCTTGGAATGATCGCGCCCACGCCTTCTATCTTATGGAAAATTGGCAAGAAGCAATAGAAAGTTGGGACAAAGCCATTTCACTTATGCCAAATAATCATCAATTTTGGTACAATCGAGGTCGCGCTCAAGAAAAATTAAAACTTATTCAAGAATCTATCTCTAGTTACGAAAAAGCACTAGAAATTCAGCCAGATTTTAAACCAGCCAAGTCTAGATATCTTAATTTACTGGCAGATAAATAGGTTATAAATTAGCTATGATGACGATCAAGCAATTATTCAGCTAAGATTTTATCCTAAAAGATAATTCGATCTCAAAACACAGTCTCAATTGATTAGGTTATAAGCCCTATTTATTATGGAATCGTCTAACAATACAATGGAAGAGTATAAAGTACCCAGTGCCGAAAGAGTTACCCAACTCAGAGACCTGATTGATACTTTAAGAATTGCTGATGAAATAGCCAATAAAGGCTATCTAATCAGTAGTTCGGAGCTAGCAGATTTAATGGATATTAACGCTAGTGCTGTAACCAGTAGAGGAGATCATTGGTCTTGGCGTAACTGGGTTGTATCAAGAGTCAGAAGGGAAGGTAATCAAATTCTCTGGCAACTAGAAAAGGTTGACTAGACCCAAACTATATCAGCAAAAAACAAAAAAATGACTTTATCCGTGCCTAAAACTCCGAAAATAACGATTCGCCCGATGCAATATCGCGATTTAGAACCTGTAAAGGCTCTGATGCAAAGGTGTAGCGACCAAGAAACTTCTCAACGTCTAATCACCATAGACAGAGAATTGAAGCAAGTAGGCTCTTGGTACGGACTGAGAAAATTTTTAAGTCTTTTGCCTTATTCTTCCCAAGAAGACCGCAGGATTTATGTCGCTGAACAAAAACAAGAGATTCTCGGTCTGATTCAAGTATCACCATTTAACAGTACTCGTACTACTTGGCGTGTTGAAAGAGTCTTACTCAGTGAGAATAATCACCAATTAGACTCAGTAGTTAGTCAGAAAAAAATTGGTTCTCAATTGTTACGACACTGTTTAGAAAATATATGGGAAGCACGCACCTGGATCTTAGAAGTTAACGTCAACGACAAACATCATCTTGCATTGTATCGGGAAAATGGTTTTCAACCCCTAGCACAGATGATTTACTGGCGCATAACCTCAAAGCAAATTGCGGAACTAGCTAAAGAAGAGTCAAACCTACCAAACCTGTTACCCGTCAGTAACGCGGATGCACCCCTACTCTACCAGCTAGATTGTGTATCTATGCCTCCTCTACTACGTCAGATATTTGATCGTCATATACAAGACTTCAAATCCAACTTTTTGCAAACAGCAATCAGTAAAATTCGCCAGTGGTTAGAACAAAAAGAAATATTTAGAGGTTATGTTTTTGAGCCTCAACGCAAAGCTGCAATTGGTTATTTTCGTCTAGAATTTGCTAAAGATGGCTCAAGACCTCATCAAGCTCAATTAACAGTTAATCCTGCCTATACCTGGTTGTATCCTCAATTAATTGCTCAGATGTCCCAGATTGCCAACCAAAAGCAGTCTGCTGTTGCATCGTCCCTAGCCAAAAATCAAGGCTTAGAATTAGTCTCTGCTGATTACCAACCAGAAAGAGAAGAGTATCTTACTAAAATCGGTGCTTCTCCTACAGAAAATACTCTCCTAATGTCTCGTTCTGTATGGCACAAAATTAGGGAAACTAAACCCTTAGAAGGCTTACAGCTATCAGAAGTTCTCCAAGGATTGAAGCCAGCACAAACTCCTATTCCTTCGAGAATATCTTGGTTACAATCTCTTTCTAAGTCCTATCAGCAACAGAGTAAAAAGGAATTTTTCCCAACTCCCAGGGAAGATAACTACAATTCTTCCGAGGAAAAGTCGGCGGAATCTTCTAAACCACCCAATCACGGTCATCATGCTTAAGTTGAATCGAGAGGATGACCGCGATTATGAAACAAAGAGTGTGCGCCTTGGGTCTAGATGTAGGAACTAAACGGGTAGGGGTAGCAGGTTGCGACGGTACAGGATTAATCGCTACTGGCTTGACTACTATTAAACGTCGTTCTTGGCTAGAAGACATTAAACAACTACAAGAAATAGTAGAACAAAGGGAAGTAAAAGTTTTAGTAGTAGGACTTCCCTACACTATGGAAGGAAAGATTGGATTTCAAGCTAAACAAGTGCAAAAATACGCCAAAAAAGTCTCCGAAGCCTTACAACTACCCATAGAATATGTAGATGAAAGATTAACTTCTCACGAAGCAGAAACCCAGCTAAAAGCCCGCAAACGCTTTTCTTCTTATGACAAAGGGCTAATTGATCGCCAAGCAGCAGCTATCATTCTACAGCAGTGGTTAGATATGCGACGTTCTCCCTAAAATTAATCAGTAAACTAGAAAAATTAATATTTTTTTACTGTCTAAGTAACTAAGGTCAGACCTAAATTCTGCATTTATTAATAAATCAATATTGTCAGATTGCAAAATTACTGATTACCATGAGAAAATCTCATATAAAGCATTCATAAAAATTGTAGTCTAGATCACAAATTATCAGAATGTTATTTATTGTCGAGTAATTCACGATCTTGTGGACAAAATATAAATAGAGTAATCATTTAGAGGAGCTTAATAATTATGAAATCTCTAATCCGTTGGGGTACTACCATAGGGTTGTTAGGAACAGTTCTGACTGCTGGATTGGGTGAATTTAAAGCTTGGGCTTTACCCACCGAGCAAATCATTCAAAAACTTAATCCCGTACCTGTTTTTACTATTACCGATGAGCAAGGTACTCCTTTAGTCGCTTCGAGAAATGAAGATGACAATAACAAGTTTACTGGTATTTTTATCAGTCAGGAGGATGCAACTCGTTTTGTAGCTCGCTTACAAAGCCAAAATCCCGATATCGCTAGTAAAGTTAAAGTAGTTCCTGTACCTTTGGGTAGAGTATATGAGTTGGATCAGAAAAACCAAGACCAAGGAACTAACCTCAATTTTACTTATGTCCCCGATCAGGATGCAGTAAATTCTGCCAAAGAGATTCTCGATCAAAATGGTCAACAGTATCAAGGTGGTGTTCCTTTGTTTGTTGCCAAAGGTGGAGCGGAGCAAGGTTATTTAACCATTGAAAAAAACTCTCAGCAAGTAATTCCTTTCTTCTTTGATAAGAAACAGCTAGATAATATGGTCACTAAGTTCAAACAACAACAGCCTGATTCCGCAAACACCATAAATATTGAGGTAGTTCTTTTAGAAGTAGTTATTGACACTCTACAAAATAGTCAAGACGAAGCTCTCAATAAAATTGTTTTAGTTCCTTCTAGCGAATCTATACAATTCTTACAACAAAACGCCCAAAACGCCCCCAAACGATAATAAATTACAGGAGTTGCGATCGCTTTATATTTCCCCTGTAGTAATATCTTATAATCTAGGTGGTTACTCAATTGAAGTTGCGATCGCGTTTCCCTCCTTAACTTAGTAGAGACGGCTTTGGTGTATCCCATTGGAGAAAAATTATCAAGTATCAGGAAAAGAATTATATTTGTGGCGCAGAACTGCTATAGACAGGGCGCTCGCTGCTCAAATAGCAGTTAAAGAGATAGATTGGTTACTACAGCAAGTAAGCGATCTAGACTCTCTCAGTCTGCGCCTAGAGTCTTTTAAAAATCGTTCACTAATACCTCTTCAACACAGTATCCAACAACTAACATTATTGTGGGAAAAACGCCTCACAGAACATTTACCAGTACAATATATCGTTGGTCAAGTTCCTTGGCGTAACTTTCAGCTTTCTGTATCTCCTGGGGTACTAATTCCTCGTCCTGAAACAGAACTCATTATCGAAATTGCTCAACAAGCTAATGGTTTTTCTAGTGAAGAGGAAGCCCATTGGGTGGATTTAGGTACAGGGAGTGGGGCGATAGCTTTAGGATTAGCTAGTGTTTTTCCTTATGCCACAATTCATGCTACAGACTGTAGTAAAGCTGCTTTGGAGATCGCAAAAACTAATGCAGTAACAGCAAAGCTTAATAACCAAATTCAGTTTTATCATGGTGACTGGTGGAGTCCCCTAAAACACCTCAAAGGAAAAATCACGGGTATGGTTTCTAATCCTCCTTACATCCCCAGTTCAGAATTACCTCAACTACAACCAGAAGTCTTTAAACACGAACCGCATTTAGCCCTAGATGGAGGGACAGACGGCTTAGATGCCATTAGGTATCTGGTAACAGCTTCCCCTGAATATCTTATGTCTGGGGGACTATGGTTAATTGAAATGATGGCGGGACAAGCTAAAGCAGTAGTTAAAATGTTATCAGAACAAGGAGATTATCGAGATATCAAAGTTATTTCTGATTTAGCAGGAATCGAGCGTTTTGTTTTGGCTTTTCGTCGTTAAAATTATCTTAATTGGAATTAACACCTAATTATGCTGGAGGGCGAGTCTTTCTAAAAGAAGAACTCCTTGGGGATAGGTTTGTTGACACCATCGATATTTCTCTCTAATTTTCTCGGGAATCTTACTACTATTTGAGCATTCCACAAATCCCATTTCTTTGTAAAATAACCCAAGATTAGTAAACGGAATACAATACAGATGAACATTCTCAGCTTGCAGCAGTAAGTGTTTTACGATTTCCCTTGCTACAGATTGCCCTCGAAACTTAGGTAGAACATAAATACCTCCCAGTTCCCAGACTTCATCAGTAATATAAGGTGAACTACCCGACATCGATGCTTCGCATACGATATGGGCTTCCTACCCAAAGAACAGCTTTCTATTGCAAGCAACAGCAAGTCTTACATTCTGGCGATAGGCTTGATCCCGCGTCCCGCAGGTCATAAGCTTTTGGGTTTTTATCCTGCACACACCTGTTAGGCTTGGATCGTAGTTTCCAGTAACTCCACTACGGCGGGTCGGGTTCACGTACAGCAGCTACTTCCCTCTTTCCGCTATTCCTTGAATCATCACCCCAGGTCATAACCCTGTAAAGCTATCAAGGATTGATATTATTCTACAATGACTTAATCACTTGTTATACTAAATCCGATTTTAAAAAAATACTAACAATCAATTATTTTGAAGCCAATGATAGTTGGTTAAATTACGAATCTCATCTTTCATTTGGATTAATGTACAACAA
>JAAUYH010244445.1_pt1 | contig 13187 bp, 18 predicted proteins | sample 7278061 | NCBI WGS metagenome assembly JAAUYH01 (sample SAMN14350203, study PRJNA611818) | marine sediment metagenome | isolation source: surface marine sediment (0.6m) | place: French Polynesia: Moorea | collected 2018-08
CACATTCATCAGCCCCCTTTATGTAATAAAACAGATTACGCCATTTAGAGGGTTTGGCGTACGCTATTTTCTCTTGGCGATCGCGCTTGGCGTAATTACCGCCAATTGGCGATCGCCAAATCAAAGTTCTCCCTTTTTGGCGATCGCGCTCTTTGTGATCTACTGAAAGTAGGTTCTCTTGACAGTCGCGGACTGGCTAGGGCTTTAACAGGAAATATTCAAGGAGCGATCGATGACTTTCAAGAGTATGTTAAGTCTCCTCACAGAGCGGAAAGGTATAAAAGCAAGCGTCAACAATGGATTGAGGCTCTTAAAAAGGGAGAAAATCCGTTTACCGATGAGGTTTTAGAGGATTTGAAGAATGAGTGACTACTAATCTCGTCGTGATTTCAGTTTGCTCCCACACCTTCCCAAACTGAGTCAGATAAACTTTAGACAGCTTTAATCACTGACTAATTTTTTACCATTGGAGACAGAGGAAAATACTATCTAAAATGGAGGAAGAGGACTCCCGACTAAACCGACGTAGTCGGTTAGCGGGAGACGGGGCTTTTAAAGTGCTTAAGTAAATTCAGCACGCAGCCCCTCATGAATTCCGACAAAAAAACAAACGGCGAGAGTCGTCAATAAGTAAACATGGCTAGATAATCGATAATCATGAATCGCGCTATCAAACCAGTCCTCGGAACAATTTCTCTGTTTGGTTTAATTTTGACTGTCCTGGTGCTACAAGCTGGAGGATGGAATAATTTTAAACTGCGCTATTTTCATCTAACTAGCTATTTTCACAGCCAAGAGCGAGAGTTAGAAGATATTCGCGCTGATAATCTCAATCCAGTTGAATCTAGCCGTATCGATCTATCGGAACTACTCAATGTCGCGCTGATAATACCCTCTACTCTCAACCTTGGGGGATGGGCATAGTCGGTAAAGCAGTCAATTCCCATCTCGTTAGAATTCCCGCATTCAAAACTACTCTGGGCAATTGGTTAAAACAATACCCTGATAGTCAAATTTTAGCTTGGCGAGTGGGAAGCCCCGCTCCTTGTCGCTCTGCGACAGGAGTCGGGATGAAAACGAGCGCGACAACTTATCGGTCATCGGTTGACAATTTTGAGACAAAATCTTTATGGAACAAGGATTCTGGTCGTTGTATAATACATTTGAGCGTATCAATGGGTCGCTAGCTACCGAAGATCGGATAAACAAAAACCTAAAGCTAGCAAGCACCTTGACAATCAAACATATGGGGTTGCAACCAAAAAATAGTCTCGGTTGGGGACTCGGTGGTTGCGTAAAATGTTTGCCGTACAAAGGAAGCATTTTTAAAACTGTACCCAGGGACGCTGGGGAATGGAAACTGCCTGCTGACAGCGTACTGTCGGAGATGCATGATGCTTGCATTGTTCATCTAGATAAGTGCTACGCAGGAATACCTAGGTCGTGAGTCTAGGGAAGCCAGCACCTTATCCGTTAGGATAGGTGTATGGAGAACGTCACCAACAGATACGGGCTACAACCGTGATTATCAACGCTATCCCTATGGGACTTATTATACGGATGAGCGAATTATTTTCCCCGTTCGCAACCAACGCAATCTAAAATATCATCCCAAAACCATTGTTAGTTACATCTGGGAAACGGATACTCAAACACCAAAGAATCAGTTTTCTGGTGCAAGCACTCGATTTAACCACGGGCAACTACAACAAATTGGCGAAAAAATAGTCGAATTTAATGGTCGTCAAATTAAAGCATATTGGGATAAACAACTAGAAACCGTCGTCGTGACAGAAATGGACGGTACAATTATTCGCAGTTCGACAGCTTTTGCTTTTGTTTATCCTGCTTACTTCGAGCGATAAAATTCGTTTTACACAAACCGCTTCCTCTCTCATATTTACCAGGGCTATTTCATTCTCAGCAGCCAGATAATAAATTATCTGTCTAAGTGTACTAAGTCGTCTTTTTTGTTCCAGTCACTCAATATATCTTTTATCAAAACTTCTTCAATCCATACTCGGGCGACAACCGCTAGTGGTAATGCTAAAAATAAACCAATAAAACCGAAAAAGACGGCAAAAGTAGCTTGTGCTAGTAAGGTAACTGCTGGCAGCAAAGAAACCTGCCGTTTCATAACTAAAGGAGTAAGAATGTTACTCTCAGCCTGTTGAATTAAAATATAAAGTATTAGCACCGCCACCGCTTTCCAGGGTGCATCACTCAAAGCTAGAACTATTGGCGGGATACAGCTTATAGTAGGACCTAAATTGGGTATAAAAGTTAACAAGCCAGCTAAAAGTGCATTAGCCAAAGGAACTTGCACTTGCAAAATTGATAAACCCAGCCAGCTAAGAATGGTAATAACTAGCATATTAAACAGAATTCCCCGAGTCCAACCGACTAAAGCTATTTCACATTTTTTGAGAATTCTGGCAGCACGACGACGATAGAAGGAAGGGAAGAAAACTAAAAACAAACGTATATAGGGACGAGGGTTAGCTAGTAACATAATCATGACTACCGTAACCAGAAGTATATTTAAAATAACTCCTAGCGAACCCGAAAAAATATCATAAAAATTACCTACAAGCTGAGTTGCCACGCTAGGTAAATTACGAGTAATATTTTCTAGCTTTTGAATTTCTCCTACTAGCTGTTCGGGAACTTTCTTTTGTAACCACATCAACCAAACTTCTATTTTGTCTACTGCTTGAGGTAATAGCTCGAGCGATTGCTGGTTAATTGGACTATTGTTGTTAGGAGTAACTTTCGGTTCGGGATGGATTAATCGTCTACCCCTTTCTTATGCCCTAATTTATTTAACTTAAGTTGCCTGCTTAACTTCTCATCTTGACTGGTAAAAACATGGTAGTCGCTGCAAACTAAAAGTATGAACTAGAAATTTTTTTTTTTTCTCAGTCTAAATTCGCTCGACATTAGAAGAGGTTATGATATGGTTCCCAACTATTGGTACGCCATCATCGAATCAAGCAAAATTCGGCATAAGCCAGTCGGCATTAAGCGGATGGATACAGATTTAGTTCTCTGGCGAGATGCTAATAGAAAAGTAATTTGCATGGTAAATCGCTGTCCTCATCGGGGAGCAGCACTTAGCCTGGGCAGAGTTAGAGATAGTTGTATTGAGTGTCCTTATCACGGCTTTCAATATAATACTGAGGGGCAATGCACCTTAATTCCTTGTAATGGCAAGAATGCTAAGATTCCTTCAGGATTGGAAGTTAAAACCTTTTCTGTCCGTGAAGCTCGAGGTTTTATCTGGATTTGGTGGGGTGAAGAGCGATCGGGCGGAGCCTGCCAGTCAAGCTGGGCGCTATTACCCGAACTACCTAAATTTGAACAACTTCCTACCAATCTAGCCCATACCGCCGAGTCATCTCAGGTATGGAATGTTAATTACGCTCGAATTATGGAAAGTAATTTTGACGTTCATCATCTTCCTTTCGTACACCGTTCGGTTACTCCTGGTGTGGGTACTCTAATCGATCCCTACCAGGTGGAAGTCCAGGGGGATGTAATTAGTACGTGGGGACAATTACGTCAAGATAATGGTAAATCCGCGGAAGAATCCCCAGGTTGGTTTTTTAGAATCACGGGAATCTTTCCCCAATTAACCTTAATTGAATTATCTCCAAAAGTACGTCTTTTGGTCGTAGTTACGCCCATTGATGAAGATAATTCTTGGGTGGCGATTCGCTACTACCAAGATTACGTCAAAGTACCGTTGCTCGGTCGTTTGGTAGCATGGCTAATTCTAATGGTTGAGTTTAAGGTATTCCAAGAACGACAAGATTTACCAGTCCTGCGATCTCTAAAACCCAAGTACGCCAAACTCAGAGCCAACAAATTCGTAGCTGCCGATGGTGGAAGTGCGCAATACTTAAAGCGATACGAACAACTTATGGGTCAAGTAATTGAGCAGAAGAGGAAAGCAGAGAATATCCCAGCAGGAAAAGAAAACTCGTTTTTAGTTTGATATCAAAAATCTGGTTGAAAGCCCTGAACAAAAATAGCTGACGACTTGAGTTTCACATCTTAAATAAAAACGTTATAGAGGTTAGTCACTGATGAAAGTTACAATACTGCTCTACCCGGGACTAACAGCCTTAGATGCTATTGGTCCATACGAGGTATTCAATTCACTGCGAGAGTTTGAGATCCAATTTGCTTGGAAGGAAGTTGGACCAGTTGTTACCGATAGCGGAGTCTTAGTGCTGGGTGCGACCCATTCTTTGGATGAAATATCGGATTGCAATATCCTGGTCGTTCCTGGTTCTGGGACTGATACTTTAACGTTAATGGCAGACCATGAAGTCTTGGGTTGGTTGCAAAGAATTCATCGTACAACCAGTTACACAACTTCTGTCTGCTCTGGTGCTTTAATTCTGGGTGCAGCAGGTTTACTGAAAGGTTTACCTGCCACGACTCATTGGGCTGGAATGCCCATTCTCAAACAGTTTGGGGCTATTCCAAAACCCCAAAGTCGTATCGTAAGAAATGGAAAAATTATCACGGCGGCTGGGGTTTCAGCAGGTATCGATCTGGCACTGTTATTGATTTCTGAAACTCTCGGAGCCGAACGAGCAAAAATTGCTCAGCTCTTAATCGAATACGATCCGCAACCTCTGTTTAATGCAGGTCATATGAGCAAAGCTGAAGCCCCTGTAGTAAAGAAGGCCAGAGCAAAAATTACCAAAATTTCAGCGATGAATCCCCGCAATATTGTCAGCGTTCCGAAATTACTCTTGAGCCAATGGGGTCAATCTCTCAAGAAGGCTCGTAAATAACCCAATCGACCACTGCCTAATGCTTAAGACACATCTAGTTAAACGCTTTATCTATGTCTGATATCAAATCCGCCTAATTGCCCACAATACTCACTCTTTAAAGAAAATCTTTCTCCCCCTGCTTCCTCTGCCGGAAAGGGGGGAAATATTCCCACAAACAAACTGCCGAGTTCAACAGATAAATTAAAGTCCCCCCTTCCCGCCCCTGCTTCCCTCATTAGGAAGTATGGTTATTCAACCGGATTTGATATGACTTCGCAAACTTAATGCTGTTAGCCTGTTTGGGAATATTGAGACACAGAATTCGCTAGTGATTCGATCGCTTACCCCCAGGCAAGCCGAACTCAAATCGAATAAATTAGTTGCTGCTGATGCTGGCAGCGCACAGTATTTGAAACGACATGAACAATTAATTAGCAAGTACAAATCTAGCCTCAAAGATCCCTAGTTATTCTCGATTTATATCTACAAAGAAATCGAGACAAATTTACAGCCACCAAACATTAATAAGAAGGTGATTGAAATGAATCCAATTTTGCTCTTAACTATCAGTCAAGAGATTGACTTTCAAGCAAGTTTTGTCAGAATCCTCACAGATTGGGGTTTTACTCCTGGTATCGCTAAAACTATTTGGCTACCAATCCCCATGATTCTGGTCATTGTCTTAGCTACCTTATTAGCATTGGTAGCAACTTGGTTAGAGCGTAAAATCTCCGCAGCAGCCCAACAAAGAATTGGTCCAGAATATATCGGTCCTCAGGGAATACTAGTACCTGTTGCAGATGTAGTTAAATTAGTGTTTAAGGAAGCAGTAGTTCCAACACAAACCGACAATTTCCTGTTTACTTTCGGTCCTTTGTTAGTAATTATTCCCATTTTTCTCTCTTTTTTAATTATTCCTTTCGGGCAAACGCTAATTATCAGTAATATTGGGATAGGAATTTTTCTGTGGATTGTGCTTTCGAGTATTGTGCCTATTGGTGCGCTGATGGCTGGCTATGCTTCCAACAATAAGTATTCCCTTTTGGGAGGATTGCGCTCGGCTGCCCAGTCGATTAGTTACGAAGTTCCTCTGGCTCTATCAGTTTTAGCCATTGTGATGATGTCTGATAGTCTTAGTACTGTAGAGATTGTGGCACAACAGTCCAGTCAGGGAATTTTAAGTTGGAATATATGGAGACAACCTATTGGAGTAGCTATTTTCTGGATTGCTGCTTTAGCTGAAGCAGAACGCCTTCCTTTTGATTTACCAGAAGCAGAAGAAGAACTGGTAGCAGGATACCAAACCGAGTATGGTGGCATTAGATTTATGCTTTTTTACGGTAGTTCCTACCTCAATCTAGTTCTTTCCTCTTTAATCTTTGCTGTCCTTTACCTTGGTGGCTGGAGTTTTCCTATCCCTGTAGAGCTATTAGCCAGTTGGTTTGGAGTAAGCGAAACTGCCGTCTGGTTACAACCCATCGTCTTAAGTTTGGGTATAATCGTGACTCTTTTCAAAGCTTATCTAATGATTTTCTTAGCAATTTTGCTACGCTGGACAGTCCCTAGAGTGAGGATCGATCAACTGCTAAATTTAGGCTGGAAATTTCTTTTACCTATTTCTTTACTCAACTTGCTTTTAACTGCTGCCTTTAAACTATTTGTGCCCATTCTTTTTTAATAGATCGATCTTAGAGCTTAATTATGAACTACTCAGCCCTGCTTCGCGAGGACTGAGTTTCTAGCTTCACTGGGTGCTGCCTTACCTTAATCTTGCGACCAAGGCTTGGTCTTACGCTCCCTCCACTAGCAGAGACGGCTATTCCATCCGTCTGTTTTTCATCCCATGCCTAAAGGCGATGGGCGCATCATTCTGCGACAATTTCTGTAATACCTAATTTCTTGGCTTTTTGTCTCGTGCTACAACTATCTTTGGTAATAGTTACAGTTTACTAATGAGAATGGCGAAAAATTATCTAAGATTTTAAAAATGTATAGACAAATTATCGATCCAACCAAATCTTATACTTTCAGTGATTACGGCAAGCTAACCTGCGAAGCGATCGATCTAGTTGAATATTTCGGCTACAAGTTAAACAAAGAAATAATCAATTTCCCCGAACCAAGCATAACCCTACCTCCAGAGTTTTGGAAAGAAATTGAAACTTTAAAAAGCAGGTTCGTCAAGCGTCTATCTAAATTTTATTTTAGTGCTGAGATTGCCAGAAGAGAAGTATACGTTGCACCAATTCTGCTTACTCTAGCTGACTGGATTGATTTTACTGCTAGGTTGGAATATGCGATCGCTGTTTCCGAGCAGCTTAAGGGAACGTTAGACTATATGTTGCTCTCAAACAGTAATACTGTAGTAATAATCGAGGCAAAGAAAGACGATCTAGAGAAGGGATTCTCTCAATTAACAGTGCAAATGATTGCCGTATCTACCGACAGGGGAGATGAGCAAAAAATTTATGGAGCAGTAACAACTGGGAATATTTGGCAGTTTGGCATTTTAGACCCTGCCAAGAAAATAGTAACTCAAGATATTGAGGTCTATCGAGCGCCCGCCGACCTAGAGCAGTTAATCAATATTTTCCTTTCAATTTTGTCGGAAAAAAATACTTCAATTTAAAATGTCCGAACAATAAGGGATTCTAGACGGAGCGCGATCGCATCTTTTAGCACTTTAGCTCGTTGCACCTTCAGGTAAGGGTCTTGGTTCGATCCATAGCTAGTTAACTAAGAGTGTTCTTTTTAGGGTGAACAAAATACTGCACACCCATCGTAAAAACTTCATTTGTCATATCATGGGATTAAATTGAGAACTGATGTAGTATAAATAATCTCTACGCAAAATCATGACCGAGTCAATACTCACACAAATACATTCTGAATGGATTACTAAGGAAAAGTTTCAACCTTATGGTCAATTAATTACTCCTGCCCAAGACGGAAAATCCTATGATGTTGATGATGCCCAGCTAAACCTCCAAAACGGTACTCCTCGTTTTTATATTATGCGTTTGCATCATAGAGGGAGAAAATTTCATCAAATTACTCGTCACAGCCTTTGTACTCAATGCTTGGGTTCTTTGGAGGGAAAAGATTGGTTTATCGCTGTTGCACCTCCTTCAACAACATCTAAGCCAGATTTAGACAAAATGGCTGCATTTCATATTCCTGGCAACTGTTTTATTAAACTAGAAGTGGGTACTTGGCACGCAGGGCCTTATTTCGATCGCGAAGTTGTTGATTTTTATAATTTAGAATTGAGCGATACTAATGTAGTCGATCATTTTACCTACAATTTTTTGACCAATGATAATTTAGAATTTGAAATTATTTAATCGCGGGAAGTGGGTCAAAAATAGTTTTTACAAACTACCTGAATTTTTCCCCTGCTACTGACCAGAAGCTACCCGCATAATAAGAACAACTCAAGAAAACTTTGAAACAACCCTGGGGGAAGCAGGGGGAGAAAAAAATAAAGCTTATCCAAATAGTATTGGCCGATCGATACTGCCCCATCTCCCTAATCTCCCCCATCTCCCCCATCTTCCACAACCAGAAAATTAAGTTTGAGCAGTTTAGCCTACTGTACGTCTCCTAAATTAAATAGGAAAGGTACGCTACTTTTAGAATCACCACCCATTACTAAAACTTTAGGCATTTGTGCTCCTCCTTCTCGCCAAGCTTCGATCGCTTCTTTTTGTAATACGAGTTCCCCACCTTGGGCTTTGAGGGTTTCGGCTAATAGTTTTTGGGCTTCTGCTTTACCTTTAGCACGGTTGATATCAGCTTGTGCTTGTTGTTCTGCTTCTTTAGCTACATAAACTGCCCTTCTCGCTTTTTGTTCGGCAATTTGTTTTTCTTCTACTGCCCTAGCAAACTCAGGGGAAAAATTAAGGTCAACTACACTAGTATCTAAGACAATAATGCCGTACTTTTCTAAACGAGAACCAAGAGCTATATCAAAATCTTCTTTCAGTTCGCTTCTTTTGGTAATTGCTTCCTCTACTGTCCTTCTAGCAGCAGCAATTTTAAAGGATTCTTGAGTTTGAGGAGCAATAATTTTAGCAACAATATTTTGTAATGTCCCTTGTTTTCTTCTAATTTCGACAATCCTAATCGGATCGAGACGAAAGTTAATCGCAAAACGAGCTTTTAAATCTTGTAAATCTTTGGTCGAACTTTCTGCGGGAACTTCAAACTTTTGTACGGTTACATCGTAAATATCCACATTAGAAACAAGAGGTGGTCGAAAGTGAAGTCCTTCTAGTAATGCTCCATCTTGTGCTTTACCTAAGATACTTAATACCCCTGCTTGACCAGGATTAATAATAACAAACGCATTAAAGGCAATTAATACAATTAAAGCAGCAATAATACCGCCTAGTAAAGGCTGCCAACTATTGGAAGGCTGATTAGTAGTCAATCCCGTATCTCCTCTCAGTATTTTTATATAGCTTTTATTTACATACTAGAGCGTTTGCGGGTGCGAAACCAGAGCAAAATACCTGTAATTGCTAGCATCATCAGTCCAAAGGCATTTAAGAAAGGATAAATCATTTCTAGATTAATCCGTCCAAACTTACCTCTATGCCATTCTAATAGCCAAATAAACTCACTACTGTGTCCAGTTAAAACAGCAATTTGAAATAAAGAACCTGTGAGTAAAGTAAGCAATACAGGCAGAAACACGATCGGCGCGATACGAGAATGTAGTCGGCGCAAATGAACTCTACTAATTGGCATGAGAATTTGGTAATTAACGCACTCTGGATTTGATCCAAGTCAAGAGAAAAGGAGTAATGATTAAACTAAACAATATTACTTCCCCTGCGATCGTAACCGCATTTACTGGAGAAGAATTGGTAATTTTTGTAACTGGTTCTGACTGAATTTCAACTGTAGTATTGGTGTCTAGAGAAGGCTGTTGCGGATTCTGTTCTTCTACAATTGATTCTGTAGACTGGGTTTTCGGGGATTCTTTGATTTCTAATTTTTGCTCGGAATGTCCTTGATGGGCAAGAATGCGTTTATTTAAGCGATCGTACATAAAATTTTAGATTTAAAATTGGGGGAAAAAAGGTTAATGGTTTGATTATTCTTGCCATTAAACCTTCCCGTTTTAGCATATCCAACCACGCTGTTGAGATTCTAAAATTGGTACTTAGGGCGATCTTTCTGAGTCAAAATCGGGCTTTGGTTAAGTTCGCGACTCGGTATTAGTTGCTACTCAAACCCCAGAATGAGGAGTAAACTAACATCGATTCAAAGGTTATCCTCAGATTACTTGTCAAAAATTAATCTTGTGTCGCTTACCACCAGAAACCAGTTGGCAAGAACTATCTAAAGAATTTGGGATTTCTATTTCTACATTGAGTAATTTTTATCAAAGACAATGTATGCCCCGTTTGCGTAATTTTGCTAAATCTGAAGGATATATAGAGGAGAGATAAATTAACCGTAGGGAAATATGAATAACCTAGAAGAGTATGGCATTGTTTTACCATTGACAGAATTAGCCTATCAGACAGCTAATCAATTCGCTGCGGAACAAGTTAGTGGGGATAAAGCAGAACGAGTTAGATTAAATACTTTAGCTGTGTGGCTGGTGCGTGACTATCTCGATCTGATGGGAATTCCTACCAACATAACTGAAGGAGATAGTTGGAATCCAATTATGCGGATGAGTGCAGATGTGGCAGATTTAGAAGTTACAGGAGTTGGTTATCTAGAATGTATCTCCTGTCAAACCCCCGCACCTAGCTATGCCGTACCGCCTGAAGTTACTCGCGATCGCCTTGGTTATGTAGTGGTACAAATCGATGATTCTTTGCGAGAAGGTACGATCCTCGGTTTTACTGATAAAGTGCAGAATGGCATAATTTCTCAGCTTCAGTCTTGGGATAGTTTACTGGTTCATTTAGATAGACTCAAATCTAGAGTCACGGTAGAAGAAACGATTGTTAATTTGAGTCAATGGTTAGAAGGAATAGTTACAAGGGGATGGGAAACAACCAGAGAGTTATTCTTAGGTTCAGAAAATAACTTGGCTTTTAGTTTTAGAAGTGCAGAAACTGAGATAGATAATACTTTAAGACTAGGCAAAAGATTAGATTTAGGAGAGGAATTAGGTAGCCTTATTCTACTATTAGAAGTAAGAGAGACAGAATCATCAGAAAAAATTATTACCTTGCAACTTTATCCAGTAGAAACCGATCGCTTACCCGAACAAATCCAACTCCAAATATTAGACGATTCCGATACAGTTTTGGCAACAGCTATATCTACAGATAGCGATAATTATCTGCAATTACAAATTCATGGGGCACCAGGGGAAAGATTTCGGGTGGAGATATTAGCAGGAAGTAATGCTTTAAGCGAAGATTTTATAATCTAAAATATCTATGCGCTCGATTACTATTAAAAGAATCACCATCGATAATCCTCTGTATCAAGCAGAAAGAGAACTGCGTAACAAAATTCTACTGCGTCCCATTGGTATTCCTGACTATGGTTGGGAAATGTACGATCGCCAGTCTTGGCATTTTGTTGCCTTAAATCGCGATCGCCTAATTGGTTGTGTTGTACTTGTCCCTTTAGATGAAAAAAAATGGCTGGAAAATCTCCATCCAAAACAGACTATTCGCGTTTTATTACAAACAGACAATATTTTACTGCAAAGATTACCCTGGCATTTGTGGGATTTACTAGAACGTTATCCTCAAGCAGAAATTGCGCTCGCTTCTTTAGTTTACGATCCGATTCCTTCTATACCAAGAAAAGGCAAAGTCAGGATTTTAGCTATTTTAGGGCATAGTCAAGACATCGATATCGATCGCGATCGCCTGTTATTATCCCACTTACCAGATACAGAAGTTTGTTTTTTAGTCGAACCAGCTTTACAAGACGTGAGCGATCGCCTATGGTCGGAACATTGGGATATACTCTTTTTTGCCGGGCATAGTAAACTCCATTATTAAGCAATGTAAAAAAAATAATCAGACAATTAACAAACGCTCGACTGCAATCGCAACATTGGGAAACGCTACAGGATTGATGATACCTGTAGTTAATTCAACGGAAGTAGCATATCCATTCTCTTGTGGTTGAGTAAACACCCAGACTTTTTTTTCAGACAGATCGATGACCCAATATTCGCCAATTCCATTCTGGGAGTAAATCTTCTGTTTTTCGTTTAAATCTTTACTTAAAGTGGTCTTAGATATCTCAACCAACCAGTAAATATCTTCAGCATAAGGATGATGAGTAGCATATTTGGTAGAAGGCAAACGTACAACTGCTATATCTGGCTGTGGTTCGGAGTTATTGAGGGTAACAGGTAAAGCTTGCCTAACCACTACCGAAGCAGTTAATAGTTCTCTGAGATACTCAACCACAGTATGATTAGTATAGCTATGTTCCACCCCCTCTGGACTCATTTCAATAATTTCCCCTTCTAGTAATTCAACAGACTTATCTGCCAAAACACCTGAATTAACCAACCGATGCCAATCTAATAATGACCACTTAAAAACGGTTTTCATAACTTTAATAACAGATATTAATCAGATTTTGTCTATAAAAGAGCAAGGTTAACTATGAAATTCAATTTACGACACATCATACTCTCACTATCGTATTCTCTAATATTGACAACTTACTTCAGTCAATCAGTCTTAGCTGTCTTAGCTGCTCGAAAAGAGTCTGATGAAAACTCCCAAAAGCAAAAAATTAGTTTTAGTTTACCCACCCCTCCCAGTCGGGGAATTCCTTTAGGTCGTCATAAAGGGGGAGGAAGTCGCAGTTCTTGCCAAGATTATCAATCTTTAACTGCTTTAGTTCCTGTAAATAATCAAATCGTTTGGGGAAAGACTATAGCTACTCATCCTGAGTTTTTATTTTATCTACCTCAAGGATCGGCGCTCGAATTCGTGCTGCAAGATGAGGCGGATAATTATATCTATCAAACCAATCTGCAAATACCTTCAGATAATCAAGGCATTGTCAGTATTCCTATTCCTCAGACTGCTATATCTTTAGAAACTAATAAAATTTATCAGTGGACTTTATCCCTCTCCTGCGATATTGATAATCCTGGTGCTTTTGTTTATGTACAAGGTTCGATCGAAAAAGTTGCTTTAGAACCCAATATTCAAACTCAACTAGAAACAGTAGATAATACAGAAAAAGCTGTAATCCATGCCAGAGAAGGAATTTGGTACGATGCGATCGCGCTTTTAGCTCAATTACGCAGAAATGACCCTAACGATGAGCAAATCAATACTAAGTGCCTAAGCAAAATTAATTGTATATTTTTTACCAAAGTTTATGAGGATATTTTCTACAGCTTTTACTAAGGTAGAATAACTTTCATAATCTTCTGTTTCTAAC
>JAAUYH010064133.1_pt1 | contig 13184 bp, 9 predicted proteins | sample 7278061 | NCBI WGS metagenome assembly JAAUYH01 (sample SAMN14350203, study PRJNA611818) | marine sediment metagenome | isolation source: surface marine sediment (0.6m) | place: French Polynesia: Moorea | collected 2018-08
CTCGACCCTGCGCATGATCGTCGGGCTGGAGGCGATCACCTCGGGCGCCATCCGCCTCGACGGCCGCGAGGTCAACGACGAGACGCCGGAACAGCGCAACGTCGCCATGGCGTTCGAGACCTATGCCCTCTACCCCAACTTCACCATCGCCGAGAATCTCGGCTTCCCGCTGGAGGTGCGCGGCGTCCCGCGCGAGGACCGCGAGGCGCAGGTGATGCGCATCGCCCGGCTGCTGCAGATCGAGCCGATCCTGGAGCAGAAGCCGGGTCAGCTCTCCGGCGGCCAGCAGCAGCGGGTGTCCCTGGGCCGGGCCCTGATCCGCGACCCGGCGGTGTTCATCCTCGACGAGGTGATGAGCCATCTCGACGCGCATCTGAAGTTCCAGATGATGTTCGAGCTGAAGCGCATCCACCAATCCATGGGCAAGACCATGGTCTATGTCACCCACGACCAGGTCGAGGCGCTGGCGCTGTCCGACCGGGTCGCGGTGATGTCCAACGCCCGGCTGCAGCAGTTCGGCACCCGCAACGAGCTCTACCACATGCCGGCCAACCGCTTCGTCGCCGACTTCATCGGCGAGCCGCCGACCAACTTCTTCGAAGCCGAGATCGCCGAGCTGAACGGCGAGATCCGGCTCGCCGTGCCCGGCTCCGACCTCTCCTTCCGCACCGCGCCGCAGCGCGAGGCGGCGGTGCGGCAGCGCAACGCGCGCTCGGTCATCGTCGGCATCCGGCCGCAGAACCTGTTCACGACTCCGGTGCCCGATGGCGACGCGGTCACCGCGACCCTGGCGCTCAACGAGTATCTCGGCGAGCAGTCGATCCTCACCTTCCAGAACAACGGAACCAGCTTTCGCGCCCTGGCGCCGCCCGATGCCGCGGTCACCGATGGCGGCGAGACGCTGGTCAACTACCGCCCCGCCGACGTCATGGTGTTCGACGCCGAGACCGAGGAGCTGGTGGCATGAGCCGGGAGGACCGAGGGACGGGATAGGGGCCCGGGCACCTGACGCCCGACGATCAGTCGAATGGGCCGCAACTGGCCGAAACGAGGGAGGTAAGGACCATGGGAATTCTCAGTGGCATGACGCGCCGCAAGTTCATGAAGGCGGCGGCGGTCGGCGCCGGTGCGGCGGCCGGCGGCAGCCTGTTCCTGCCGGAGCGGGCGCGGGCCGCGCTGACACCTCCGGGCGGCAAGTTCAACAACATCGAACTGACCTATTTCCAGGATTCCAACTGGCTGCACGCACCGCTGTGGTTGTCCGACCACTTCCAGCGCGAGGCCGGCGTCAGCATCGCCAGCCGTGAGCTCTACGACGGCGGCGACACCGTCGCCAAGGTGCTGCCGCAGCTCCTGTCGCGCCAGCCGCGCTTCGATTGGGTGCAGTTCCCCAGCCTGTTCTTCGGCGCCTTCGCCGAGACCGGCCAGCTGGAGCCGCTGGACCAGTACTTCGCCGAATACGAGGACGCCGACGCGTATCACGACTGGGTCATGCCGGCCTATGGCGAGTTCTACACGAAGTGGAACGGCCAGCGTTACGGCGTCATGCTCGACGGCGACATCCACATCCTCCATTACCGCAAGAACCACTTCAACGACCCGGACCTGCAGCGCAAGTTCTCCGCCCGCTTCCAGCGCGAGCTCGAGGTCCCGAAGACCTGGCCGCATTTCCTGGAGTGCACCCAGTTCTTCACCGAGGAGCTGTCCTCCCAGGGCATCTACGGCACCTCCATGGTGGTCAACCCGCCGAATTTCGGCTGGGGCTTCTGGATGGACATCGCCGCCGGCAACGGCGTGAACTATTTCGACGAGAACATGAACCCGGGCATCAACTCGCCGGCGGCGGTCGAGGCCCTGGACATGTACAAGGCGATCATCGAGAACGGACCTCCGGGCGGCGAGTCCATGGACCTGTCGCAGACCATCCAGCGCTGGCAGCAGGGCGCCGACGTGATGTCGGTCTGGTGGATCGACCTCGCCGAATTCACGGTGCAGCAGCAGGGCATGGAACTGGCCGAGCAGCAGGGCGCTGACATCGTGCCGGGCTGGGAGCAGCCGGATGGCAGCATCAACCACCGGGCGATCTCCCTGTGGTGCCGCACCGGGGCGATCCCGAAGAACGCGCCGGAGGACTTCAAGCGGGCCGCCTTCCACTTCCTCTACCGGATGTCGCATCCGGAGATCTCCGACGAGATCGTCGCCGACGAGTATTGCGGTTCCGACCCGTTCGGCGCCTCGCACTACACCGACGCGGCGGCCCAGCTCTACCTGCAGCCGAACCCGCAGCGCGGCACCGACAACGAGCTGTGGGGCACCAACGCCGGCATCTTCTCGACCTTCGCGCGGGCTCGCGATCACCTGGACGGCGGCCTCAAGAACGTCGAGGTCGGCTATCCGCAGTTCTACTGGGAGGGCACGCCGGACCTGGCCGACGCGCTGGGCCGCAACATCTCCAAGGCGGTGGTCGGCGACCTGACCTCGCAGCAGGCGCTGGACGAGGCGGCGGAGGAATGGGTGCGCATCGTGCAGCGGCTGGGCATCGACAGCCAGAAGGCGCAATACGCCAACTTCCTCAACGGCGCCCGCGCTCTGGGCTATCGCATCTAGAGCCCGGACCAGGACCTTGCGGTTATCACCCTCACCCTCCCACGGCGTTGCCGCGGGCCCCTCCCACTCCCGTCGAGGGAGAGGGGACCCAAGGGGCGGCCGAGGCCGTGCATCCCCTCTCCCCTCGTGGGAGAGGGTGGCCGCGCGACGATGTCGCGCGGTCGGGTGAGGGGGTATACCGGTCAGAGCAATTCCATCAATCGAACGATCGGGTGCGGCGATGAAGAAGATCCTCAACGACCCTTACAGCTATGTGGACGAGATGCTGGCCGGGCTGTGCGCCGCGCATCCCGAGCACTACATGCAGACCGGCGAAGGCGGCCGGGTGATCGCCCGGGCCGGCGGCGCGGTGCCGGGCAAGGTCGGCATCGTGTCCGGCGGCGGCTCCGGCCATCTGCCGATCTTCACCGGCTATGTCGGCACCGGCCTGTTGGATGCCTGCGCCATCGGCGACGTGTTCGCCTCGCCCTCGGTGGAGCAGATGGCCGACGCCATGCGGGCCGCCAATGGCGGTGCCGGGGTGCTGCGCCTCTACGGCAATTACGGCGGCGACGTCATGAACTTCGACATGGCCGGCGACATGCTGGAGATGGAGGACGTGGAGTCGACCACCGTGCTGCTGGCCGACGACGTGGCCTCGGCCAAGCCGGAGGAGGCCGAGAAGCGGCGCGGCGTGGCCGGCATGGTCTATGCCTTCAAGATCGCCGGCGCTGCGGCGGAGCGCAAGGACGACCTGGCGGAGGTCACCCGCATCGCCCAGAAGGCGGCCGACCACTGCCGCTCAATCGGCGCCGCTCTGACCCCCTGCACGGTGCCCCAGGCCGGCAAGCCCACCTTCGAGATCGCCGAGGACGAGATGGAGATGGGCATGGGCATCCATGGCGAACCCGGCGTCTGGCGCGGCAAGCTGCGCCCGGCCGACGCCATCGCCGCGGAGATGGTCGACACCCTGCTCGCCGACATGCCGCTCGCCTCCGGCGACCGGGTGTCGCCGCTGATCAACAGCCTGGGCGCGACCCCGCCGGAGGAGCTCTACATCCTCTACCGCTACGTCAAGCAGCGCTTCGACGACCTCGGCGTCAGCGTCGTCATGCCGCTGGTCGGCCGCTACGCCACCTCGATGGAGATGGCCGGCGTGTCCTTCACCTTCTGCAGGCTGGACGACGAGCTGGAGGCCCTGCTCAAGGCGCCGGCGTCCTGCGCCTTCTGGACCGTGTGATCCGATGGCGCTGACGACGGAGAGCCTGAAGGCGGGCCTGACCCGCATTGCCGCCGCCATGGAGGCGGCCGCCGACGAGCTCAACACCGCCGACGGCAAGCTCGGCGATGGCGATCTCGGCGTCACCATGGTGCGCGGCAGCCGGCTGGTGATGGAGACCCTGCCCGAGCTCCCGGACGATGTCGGCATGGCGCTGATGAAATGCGCCCAGGCCTTCACCAAGACCTCGGGCTCGAGCTACGGGACCTTGCTCGCGACCGGGCTGATGAGCGCCGCCAAGGCGACCAAGGGCCGGACCGAGGTGCCGTGGAGCGAGACCGGGTCGCTGCTCGCCGGCGCCCTGGACGCCATGACGCTGCGCGGCAAGGCGTCCCTGGGCGACAAGACCGTGCTGGACGCCATCGAGGGGGCGCGGGCGGAGGTCGGTGTCCTGGAGGAGCCGTCGGCGATCGTCGCGGCCGCCGGTGCCGGTGTCGTCGCCGCCATGGATCGCTATCGCGATCAGCCCAACAAGGTGGGCCGGGCGCGGATCTTCGGCGACAAGAGCATCGGCCTCGACGACCCCGGCATGCTGGCCTTCAGGCGGGTGGTCGAAGCGCTGCGCGACTGACGGCGCCAAAGCCGCGCGAACCGGCCGGCGCCCGCGCCGGCGATGCGCCCTGGTCGAAAGGAAAGGGCGGCCCGAAGGCCGCCCCGTATCGGCTTGAGTGAGCCCGGCCTACTCGGCCGCCGAGCGCGTGTTGACGATGCGCTCGGCCGGCAGATGGACCGTCGCGGTGGTGCCGACGCCCGGCTCGCTCTCGATGGTCAGGCGGCCGCCATGCAGCTCGGTCATCGCCGCCACCAGCGGCAGGCCGAGGCCGGCGCCCTGGCGCTCGCGCGGCACCGACTGGTTCTCCACCCGGCCGAACTGGGCCATCGCCTTGGGCAGGTCCTCCTTGGCGATGCCGATGCCGGTGTCCTTGACCTCGATCGCCAGGCCGCCCTGGTCGTTCCAGCGCAGGCTCAGCTTGATCTCGCCGTCATCGGCGGTGAACTTCACCGCGTTGGACAGCAGGTTCATGACGATCTGCTTCAGCTGGCGCTGATCGCCCCACACCTTGGGCTCGGGCTCGGGCAGGTCGAGGCCGATCTTGCGGTGCTCGGCGCGATGGGTCTGCTGCACGACCCGAACGGCCGTTGAGACCAGCGCGTTGATGTCGACCTCGGACTCGCTGAGGGCCAGCTTGCCGGACTCGGCCTCGGCCATGTCCAGCGCATAGCTGATGATGCCCAGCAGGTGGCTGCTGCCGTTGCGGATGTTGCGGGCGTGCTCCATGTATTGCGGCGCGCCCAGCTCGCCATGGGCCTGCTCGATGAGCGCGTTCGACGAATTCATGATCGCGGTGATCGGCTTGCGCAGCTCGCGGCTCATGGTGGCGAAGAACTGGCTCTTCGACTTGCTGGCGCTCTCGGCCGCATCCTTGGCGATCTGCAGCGCGTCGAAGGCGGCGTCGGCGCGCTGTTCCAGACGATGCTTGTCCAGGCAGCGCTCGATCACCGAGAACAGCTCGTTGGGATGCAACGGCTTGGTCATGTAGTCGTAGGCGCCGTTGCGCAGCGCCGTGACCGCCGATTCCTTGTCGGCATTGCCGGTGATGACGATGCAGTACAGATTCGGGCGGTATTCCTTCAGCCTGGAAATCAGGTCCAGGCCGTTGGAGTTGCCGAGCCGGATGTCCAGCAGCGCCACCTGGGCGTCGTAGTCCTGGATCGTCCGGATCGCGGCCTCCTGGTCGTTGGCCGTCTTGACCTCGTAGCCATGGGCCTCGAGGACCTCGGCCAGGCCATCCACCATGTCGACGTCATCGTCGACCGCCAGCAGGCGGCCGCGGCCGCTGGAATCCTGGCTGCTGGAGCCATGGCCGTATTCGGTGGTGGATTCCGCCGGCGCCGCCGAGGGAGCCGACGCGGCGGGCGGTGCAGCCGGCGCGGCCGGCGCGCTGGCCGGTGCCGGGGCGGCGCCCGGATCGTCGAAGCCCTCCGACGGGAAGGTGTCCTGCTGCGGCGCGGCCACGACCGGCGCGTCCGGCGACGCGCTGGCGCCCTCCGGTATGATGTTGCCCAGCACTTCCAGCAGCTGGTTGGTGTTGAACGGCTTGGTCAGGATGCCCGCCGACAGGCTGCTCAGCTTGTCGATGGCATCGGCCTGGTCGTGGCTGTAGCCGGTGACGCAGACCGTCGGCAGGGCCCGGCCGCGCTTCTGCAGCTCCATGTAGACTTCCAGGCCGCTGACGACCGGCAGCTGCAGGTCCAGCACCAGGATGTCGATGCCGCCGCCGAGCACCGTGTCCAGCGCCTGCTTGCCGGTGCGGGCGACCTGCACCCGATAGCCCTTGTCCTTCAGCACCTCGACCATGTTGGCGGCGAAGTTCGGGTCGTCATCGGCCACCAGAACCATGCCCTGGGACGACACCCGCTCGACCGAGTTCAGCACCTCGTCCATGGAGACGGGCTTGTGCAGGACGCCATAGGCGCCGTTCTCGATCGCCTGGTCCAGCAGCTGGGTGACGCTGTAGCCGGTCATCATGACCACCTTGGCGTCGGGCTTGATCTTGCGGATCTCCAGGAAGCTCTCGACGCCGTTCATGCCGGGCATCATCACGTCCATGAAGGCGATGTCGAAGTCCTGCTCCTTGAAGATCCGGATCGCCTGTTCGCCATTGTGGGCGACCTCGACCTCGTGGCCGTGCATGCGCAGCACGTCGGCCAGGCCTTCGGCAACATCCCGATGGTCATCGACGATGAAAATTCTCATTGGTCTCTCCACCACGGAATGTTTGGTCAGGCCGCCGCGTCTTTCGAGCCGGGCCCGGCTGTCTTGTCGGCCGGCGCGGCGGAGGTGTCCTCATCGGGCACGCCGGCGGACGCCAAGGGATTGGGCTCGGCCGGAGCACCGGGGGCCGGGGCCGTCGGAGCCGACGCCGCCATCGGGTCGGGCTTGGGAGCGGCGGGCGTTCCCGCCGCTGCCGTCCCCACCGGAGGCGACTCGGACGCAGGAGCGGGCGGAGACATCGATGCGGCATCCGGAGCGGGCCTCGGAGGGGGCGGCGCCATCTCCAGCCGCGCCGCCGGCTTCGGAGTCGCGGGAGTCAGCTCGATCTTCGGCGCCGGCGCGGCGGCGGGCATGTCGGCCGCAGGAACCGGTTCCGCTGCAACGATCGGCTCGGCCGGGGTCGCGGCCTGCTTGTCCGGCATCGGTTCCGCCGCAACGATCGGCTCGGCCGGGGCCGCCGCCTGCTGGGCCGGCATTGGCTCGGCCGCGGGCATTGGCTGGGCCTGGGCTGCAGCCTGCTGCGCCGGCATCCGCTCGGCGGGGTCCATCGGATCGGCCGTCGGTGCCGGTTCCGCCGCCGGCATGTCGGCGGCTGCGATCGGCTCGGCCGCGAGGATCGGCTGCGGCGCGTGGTCGCCCTGAGCGGCCGCCTCCATATAGTCGACCGCACCCCGCTCGGCGAGGTTGCGCGGCAGCCACAGCAGAACCGTCGTGCCCTGCCCCGGCGTGCTGTGCATCTCGATGTCGCCGCCGTGCTGGCGCATGATCTGGCGGACCGTCGGCAGGCCGAGGCCAACGCCGAAGCTCTTGGTGCTGTACAGCGGCTCGAAGATCTTCTCCAGAATCTCGGGGGGAATACCCGGGCCGTTGTCGACGAAGCGGACTTCCAGCCGGTCTTCGCTGAGCGTCGAGCTGACCGTCATCTGGTGCTGCTTGTCGCTGCCGCCCTGGGCCTCCTCCAGCATCGCCTCGCAACCGTTGTTGAAGACGTTGATGATGACCCGGCGGAAACGGTCCTGGTCGAAGGCGATCTCCAGCCCCTCGGTCGAGACCTGGTTCTCGAAGGCGATGCCCTTCGGCACCGTCTGCTCGTCCAGCACCGAGGACAGCCACTCGTCGAACGGCACCTCCTCGAGCGCGAGGTCGGTGGTGCGGGTGAAGTCGAGCAGCTCGGTGATGATGTTGTCGCACCGGGTGATGCTGCGATCGGCGCGCTCCAGCGCGCCTTCGACGCCGAGCCCCGCATCCTTGGTGCGGCCGGCGACGAGGTACACGGCGGTCCGGATCGCGCCCAGCGGATTGCGCAGCTCGTGCGACACCGTCGCGGTCAGCTGACCAAGCGCGGCCAGTCGCTCGTTGCGCAGCAGGTCGGCCTGGGCGGCGTGCAGCTCGGAGGTGCGTTCCTCGACGCGGTGCTCCAGCTCCTCGTTCAGCTTCAGAACGTCGGCGTTCGCCTTGTTCAAGGCGGAGGTACGTTCCTCGACGCGCTGCTCCAGGCTTTCGTTGAGGCGCGTCATGCTCTCGTTCAGGCGATACAGCTGGTCGTTCGCCTTGGAGATCTGCTCGGTTCGCTCCTCAACGCGCCGCTCCAGATCCTCGTTCAGCTTGGTCACCGCCTCGTTGGCCTTGGCCAGCTCGCTGGTTCGTTCGTCAACGCGCTTCTCCAGGTCCGCGTTCAGCCGCAGCACCTCTTCCTCGGCCAGGGCCAAGGACTGACTGGCGGCCTGGACCGTGGCCAGCTGACGGTTACGATCGTTGATGTTGCGATAGACGACCAGGGAGATGACCACGACCAGCAACAGCATCATTCCGCCGGCGCCGAAACGGGCCTCCTGGATCTCCGTCGAGAGGTATTCGGAGAGGCCGCTGGCGTCCACGTAGACCTCCACCGCGCCGAGGAAGGCGCCGTCCTGGATCACCGGCACGTACACCTCGGCGACATAGGCGCGCGACTGGCGGCCGTCGGCGCCCGAGGAAAAGCCGAAGCGGCCTTCGCGCATGGTGCCCCTCTCCACCACGATATCGTCGGGGTGGAACTCGACATTGCGGTCGAACTCCACATGGGTCTGGCCCTGGCGGACGACGTCGAAGAAGAAGGATTCGGTCTTGCGGCGGCCAAGGTCACCGGGTCGGGACGCAACCACGATGATGCCGTCGGCGTTGAAGAAGCTGTACCGGTAGACGTTGCCGGTCTCGGCGACGATGTTGATGAGGTCCTGGTCCTGCTCGGTGATGGCGCCGTAGGCGAAGGTGGCCGACGGATCGCTGAGGCGCTCCATAACGAAAAAGCCCATATGCAGGGCTTCATCCTCGGCAGTCTCCTGCAGCATCTGCTCCTGGAACTCTTCCGACACGAACCAGCCGGCCACGCCGATGGCGAGCGAGAATGCCACCAGCAAGCCAAACAGAGTTATGTCTCTCTTGTGAAGACTACCGATCATGACGAGCTGTCCCTCTTGGAGTCGCCGTGGGCGCAATCCGGCCAGATTTCAAATTGCCCGAATCGGGGACCGACCGGGCGATACGAACACTGATGCGTCGTGAAACGTATGCACGCCAACCTGTAAAGCGTGGGTTAATGAACCGCGAATTGACGCCGGATTTGGCGCAATTGTCCCGCACCGACCGCAACGCATCAGGGGCGTTCGACGGAGGCGGCTCGCAAGGCTGATCCGGCCGGGCTGAATCCGGATCGCGTCATCTTGAACCGCGATGCCGCACGCAACCCTATGGTGAGCATTCCCGACCCGCTTTTGCGGCTATCGGTGGCAGCACTCTCCGCGGTCGATGCGGCCCCGCCTCAGAGGCCGCGATACAGCTGCGACGCCGACCCGATTTCACGGAACAGGTTGCGGCTGGCGCGCGAAATGCGGGCAATGGTCAGTGGATCCAACTCCTCGCGGTCGACCGCGCTGTCGATCAGCGGCCGGTATTCGTCCCGCCAGACCTGTTGCACGCGCCCGAGCTGCGCGCGGATCTCCGGGGTCGGAGGCGGCAACAGCAGCTGGTCGAAGTCACCCTCCAGCAGGCCCAGCAGCTTCTGCTCGAATGCCTGCGACGTGCCGCGAAGCGAGGAGCGATAGCGATCCGGCTGATGGCCATAGGCGACGAGGAGGAAGTCCTTCGTCATCTGCTGCGACAGCACCTGGGTCTGCTCCACCGTCAGGACCGCGTTCGTCAGCATGCCATATGAACCCTGGCCTTCCGCTATGCGCAGGTCTTCCACAAGCTTGTCGATCACGGTCTGCAGATCCTCACTCAGCCCGGCGACGGTCGCGACGTCGCACTCGGACGCGGTCTCTGCGGAGACGCATACGCCGATGGCCTGATCCATGACCCGCCACAGATCTTCCGCCTCGAGGACCCGTTCGGAGATCTCCGGGTGACCCGCGGTACGGGCACCGAATTCGGTGCTGTCGTCGCGGAACTGGCTCAGGGTGCCATCGAACTGCTGGCGCGCCAGCGATATGTACTCGACGTCAACGGCCTCCTCCATCCCGAGCGCAATCAGCACGACGTCGCCGACCATCCGTTGGGCTTCCATGCCCTGCACCTCGACGGCGCCGACCACGGTGTCGTAGGTGAACTGCTGGGCCCGCGCGGTCGTCGCGATGAAGACCGCGATGATCGTCGCCACGAACCCCATAGTGGCGAAGGCAAGCGTAACGGTTCTGGACATGAAACCCCCAACAAACTGCGCCGAAGCTGCGGAAGCGGCAGTCGGCTCGTGGACCTAGCGGCGTCCTGTAAGCCACCCTTGGCTGCGCGGTTCAGCAATACCGGCGTTCGCGCAGTTAAAAATTCGGCCTACCGTAAAAATATTTAGCGTGCTTCTTTTAAAAATATCTAAATAGCAAATATTTACTTTGCAAACCCACTTGGCGACCGCCGCAAATAGCTGCGAGACTTGGTACGCAGCCGCGGCCGGCAGCCGGCCCGGTGCGGCTAACTTGCCCCTGTGTCGGGGCGGTCAGGCTGTTCGATCGCGATCCATTTCAGCGCCTTCAGGAGGTGGACCGGATCGAACGGCTTGGTGAGCACGCCGGTGACCGAGAGGTCGCGCAGCGTGTCCAGGTCCTCCGATTCCTCCTCGGGCTGACCCGAGACCACGATCGTCGGCAGCGCCGCGCCGCGCCGCTTGAGCTCGAGATAGACCTCGACCCCGTTCAGGACCGGGAGCCGGAGGTCCAGAACGAGTACGTCGATGCCGCCGGCCACGACACGGTCAAGCGCCTCCTGCCCGGTATTGGCCAGGCAGACAGAATAGCCCTGTTGCTTGAGGATCGCCTCGACCCAGTCGCGAAAACGCGACTCGTTGTCGGCCAGCAGCACCATGCCTTCCGGCTTGACGTTCTCCAGCCTGGTCAGCAGATCGTCGATCCCGACCGGCTTGTCGAGCACGCCGAGCGCGCCGTGATCGATCGCCTGGTCGAGCAGTTCCTGGACGCTGTATCCGGTCATCATGAAGACCTTTGCGTCCGGCTTGAACTTGCGGATCTCCAGGAAGCTCTCGACGCCGTTCATGCCCGGCATGACCACGTCCATGAAGGCCACGTCGAAATCGCTCTGGATCAGGACCTCCAGAGCGTCCTGGCCATTGAAGGCGAGTTCGACATCGTGGCCGGCCATTTCCAGCACGTCGGCCAGGCCCTCGGCGAAATCCCGGTCGTCATCGACCACGAAGACTCTCATCGGGCCGGCACCCGAGGCATCCGGGCAATGGCGTCGGTGCGATCCGATCGCGGGCGGTCTGCCCGCGCTTCCCGCCGGTCACAGCCCGACATAGAGGCTCGTCAGTGAGTTCATGTGCTCCAGCAGGCGGTCGTTGGCCGCCGCCATGTCGCCGGCCGCCTCGGGCGGCAGCGGATCGCCATCCAGCGCCCGCCGGATCGACGGACGGAACTCGTCCTCCCAGACGCGCCGGGCACGTCTGAGCTCCGAGCGGATCGCGTCGTTCGGCGGCGGCAGCAGGCGCAGATCCAGATTGCCGTTGCTGAGGTTGCTCAGCACATCGTCGAACCGCGCGATGGACCCCTGGAGCCTGGCCCGGCTGACATCCGCCTCGTGCCCGTACACGACCAATAGGTATTCGGCCGCCATATGCTGGGAGAGCACGGTGCCGTGCAACGCCTGCAACTGCGCATTGACCAGCATCGAGGTCAGACGGTTCCTGTGGGATTCCTCGGCGTAGCGCCGTGCCACCTCCTCGAACGCCTGCATCAAGCCGGTGCTGTGGGCGGCGATCGTATCGACCTGATCGGCGGAGATGGACCCGGCGGCCAGGCCGGCTCGGAATGCCGGAGCGGAGGATTGCCAATGGGCCTGCGCCACGTCGAGCCCCGCCTCGATCTCCGGCGTCGCCGCCGCCGGCAGACCGAGCGTATCATCGCCATTGCGCAGTCCCGCCAGCGTGCGGTCGAACGTGCCGTTCCAACGCTCCAGGGATGCCAGGCGCGCCTCGCGATCGACATCAAGCGCGACCAGAAGCGCGTCCCGCGCCATGATCTGCGATGCCGTGGCCTGCGATCCGGCGACGGACATGACGTGGGTGAAATCGACCGATTGCGCGCCGACCGGGCGGGCCAGGACCACCAGCATGATGGCGGCTGCAAGAGCGGCGGCGCAACAGACCAACGGCCGGGATCTCTGCTCGGCGCGCGCCGCCCAGTCTCGATCCGACCGGCATTGGCGGCGGATCGCCGGCGAAAGATCTCCACAACGCTGGGCGTCCCGGATTGCTGCCATGGAACTTACGGGCCCGACCGATTCCAACGGGTTGTGTTGCTATAGCTAAACCACGTCATTTAACGGCGTCTAAACAACTGCCATTTACTTCACCTAGGCGGGCACAGGGTGGATGCGGCGGTCGCTTGAGGGGCGGATATGTGGATCGAGGGTATCGAGCCCATCGCTAGTGAACGGCGGGCAATCGCCCTGATCGAACGGCGCGCGTGGCCCGATGGGCCGGTCTGCCCGCATTGCGGCGCCAGCGGCCGGGTCTACGCCTTGTCCGGTCGCAGCACCCGTCCCGGGCTGCGCAAATGCGGTGCGTGCCGGCGGCAGTTCACGGTGCGGGTCGGCACCTTCTTCGAGGGGTCAAACCTGCCGCTGCACAAATGGCTTCTGGCGATCTTCATGATGTGTTCATCGCCGGCCGGCGTCAGCGCCCGCCAACTTCAGAACAGCCTGCAGGTCTCCTACAAGACGGCGTGGCTGATGTGCGAGCGAATCCGCCAGGCCAAGACCCGCGAACCCTTGGCGACGATGCTGCGGGACGCCGAGCCGCCGGCCCCTCAGGACGCTCCGGCGCAAGCGCTGCGCTAGGTCGTTCGGCGCGGCCGCTTCGGCGTGAGGTCGTCGGCCGGAGCGGGAGAGGTCTGCGGCGGGCCGAGCTGCAGCAGCGCGATGACGGCCTGCTTGAAGGACAGCGGATACAGGCTGACCGGCTTCTCGGCGGATTTGAAGGGGCGAGGCGACTTCTTGCCGTCGGTCTGTGACATCGGATCGCCCGCCGCTGGTCCGTCAGCGCGCCGCGGGTGCAAC
>JAAUYH010134598.1_pt1 | contig 13183 bp, 7 predicted proteins | sample 7278061 | NCBI WGS metagenome assembly JAAUYH01 (sample SAMN14350203, study PRJNA611818) | marine sediment metagenome | isolation source: surface marine sediment (0.6m) | place: French Polynesia: Moorea | collected 2018-08
CCAACGGGCCGAATTCGGATAATCCACGGCAACCAATGAAACTTCAGATACGGACAATTAATCCACGTGACGGATAATAGGAAAAGAGCGGATATTTTGCGGATATTATCTGTTTCCGTTTCGGTGGATTACCACGGAACGGAACCTGTGCGAATTCCCCCTTGGTATCAATTGATTTTGTACCCTATCTCACTGTCCTGGAAGATTTTCTGAAAAATCAGAAAACAAGCGAAGGGATCAAGGCTTAGTTATGGCAAAATTTATCAGGCAACAACAAATTCAACCTTCTCTTGTAAAATTCAAATCTTCTACTCTATATAAATGCAAAAATAACTAACAGCGCATCATTTCGCACTCATCAACTAGATACTTTTAAAAAAATGTGGTATTCATTTGATTACTTGTATTTTGAGCTGGTTCAGCTCGCAATATCCGGATAAAATCAACTGCGAAAAGTTTATCTCGAGTAAACTTGAAATGTGAATGACGACGGGTGCTTAAGGACCCTTACGTCTCAAGCCTGAAAATCTTTTAGAATCGCTCCATCCCAATGAGCATATCATGTTTAAAAGCAAGTAACAATTACGTAGCTATTAGTAGTGAATAAAGCACATGACCCAGTCTTTGAACCTTTGTCTGCACTTCGATTACACCAATGTTCATTGCCACGGTAAAATTACAATATTTTGGTTTTCAGCGAATCCTTGAACCAATAGGAGAACATAGAGTCACAAATAATAGATATCTTGATGCCGAAAAATTACAACATATGGTTTATCACAAAAGCGTTTTTTGAGAATTTCTCATATAATGCCCACAGATTAACATTCCGATATTAATTAAATAATTCAAACAATAGCATTCGCGGGTTTCACGATTGTGAAACAATTTCATTACTTGTCATAAGACATGACCACTTAGCAATGTTGTAATTTAATTGAATTTCGACTTGTAAACTATTTTCGTGAGTTTATCAAATAGTTTAACTACTCTTTCGCTTGAATCAAATACTACAGTACTAACGGAATGATGTAAATAATTATTTCTTCTATTCATTACTCATCTTAGCTATTCGTCTGATATGGTTTTTTCATTATCTGTATTCGGTTAAACAGGTTTGGAAAAACGTCTTGAGCTTGTATGTATCTCACAAACTTTTATATCGTTTCAATAGGTGTGTTAGTGTTAGATACTGAATTGTTTTACATAAGATTTTAGAATAAATTTTTTCGAATTGTACGACTCTACTTTTCAACGCCAGAAGGACGTCTAGAGGTAGAGTTGACAGCACGAATGCGTACAATTCCTTAGCCAATTTTTATCTAAATTAGCTCAAACGCATCAGTGTGCCAACGCTTAAGATTTAGCTTTTATAATCGCCTACCTTTCCCGAAAACAGGAATTGATAGCTAAATTCCTTTTCTTTGAGAAATATACGTGAATTTTGAATTAAACATGCAATAAACTAGATATTAAGTGCCGCTGAAATCGCTTAAAAGCAGCTTGATAGGTAGGTTATTCCGAGACAGAGCTCCTAGATTGTTCAGTAGGATAGGAAATCCATGACCGATCGAGTATTCACAGTCAATCCTTGCTCCTGTTTTTTCTACCGGATGCTTATATCAACGTGGTTTCTGGTGAGATAAGAAAGTAAAAGAGGGACACCAATGGCATAGAACTGTAGAAGTAAAAATTCAAAAAAAGAAGGGAATAGAACTTACCGTAGAAACAAAATATAGGTACAGTTTTGAAGGAAGAACAGAAATGCAATAAACTAGAGAAGATGAAGAATAGAAATATGCACATTTTAGCCTGTACACATTTACAAAATGATGTATCAAACGCAAGTACCAGTGAAGCAAGAGGAATCAATCCTAATGGGATAAGACAAACTCACACGGAAATCTAACGCACAAGATAGAAAAAAATAAGGGATCAGAACATTGTGAAGGAAACAAAAACAGTTGACAAACCATGCTGACACAAAGAGCACCTTTTTGTCGTGAATTTTGCGATTGAAAGCTTCCGGCAAAAGATTGTTTCACTTTTTGAAGATCGAGTTCGATAGCACTGATCAATCTTTTCATTTTGTCATTCATCAAATCAAACATTGATTTAGGACCATTGGCCCGCCTATTTTTGAAGATAGGTTCTTAAATAGATGTATTACACGAGATAGGCTTGAGCACTACTAACATCTGCGAAGATATCTAATCCGTCGTATTGTACTCTGGTATATTGTAGATAGTACGAAAATGTTCGGTTGTTGTTCGTATCATTGTGCCATAACAGTATCTTTCCAATCAAGTTCCGAAGTATGAATTCAGTTAATTATTACTTCAAATATAATCTTCCCGAAACCGTAACCAGACACGGATAGTAGTAGTACGAAAATCTGCATCTCAGTATAATTTTCCGGGTTAAATCCTTCACTACACGTCCGTGCTTCATCTTAGATTAGATTTCTCTATAAATCGATGAGAGCCTGCGTAACTGCAAGTAAATTTGCCCCATGATCGTGGCTACTATAGGATATAAGTTATAACGGGATGAATGAATAAACAAGCGAGGTCCCTACCCCTTCCCCTCCCGAAAATCTCGTCGATTTGACGTTCGCGCGCAAGCCAAGATCTGACGCATAGGCATCCGCTACCACGCTTGATCTACTCGCTGACTCGTCTACCGAGCGCACTGTATATACTATCTGTTTTTTAATACGAGTTCGACCCCCTATCGACATCTGAGGCAGTCTATACTACACTGCTGATCGTCAAACACTGTTCATCGTCATCGATAACCGACCTAGCATTGGTGGAGATCTTCTCCCACTCATTCAAGATCGAGAGACCTTGGATCGCTTTGCAGGTGATTGCGGATCAACGCAGAGAGCTAAGCAGCCTTTTTTTACCAAAGTATCTGAAGTGAAACATCTCAACATACCTGTACTCTGTCTACCAGCTGCTGCAGGGGATACGAACACCAACCTATGTTTCTGAAGCACTCCTGAAGTTTGAAAACAATTTATATCGCTTTGTCTGAAAGTCTCTGAACTTGACACATGTTGCACTATATAAAACCCTATACCTGATTGAAGGAACATCCCCGGTTGCCTTTTCTTTGCGCAGGTCGTCACTTTTTGTCCCTGGTAGCAACCGCAGAGGTAATACATCATCAGGGAGTACTCACGCTACACTTCATAGATTCTCACCAACTGCACTAATCGATTTCTTCACATGATGGACCGCCGATTACCTCAGACATCTTCAATCTGCAGTTTCCAGGACAGCTTCGGTTAAGGGAGTTTCAAAGCTCATTTTATAGCTTAAGAAAGTATATCACTCGGGAAGAGACATATCGTAGATTTTTAACCGTACTTGTCAAACCAACAGTTTGGAATATCTCTTTGAAGAAAAATGCACCATACTTATGATATCTTAGAAAACCCGAAATTCGGACAGAGCTTGCTTGTAGGAAATGCACATATTCGTGCTTTAATCGATCGCCGATCATAAATTTTTCATGTAAAACTTTAGTTGTATCTTAAGTTCGAAATTAGCATCCGGATATTCACTTCACCAAATTAAATTCGACATTTCCATATTTTTTGCTTTCGGACCTCTGTAGAATCCAAGAAGTCAGAAAAGAAAACCTGATTGAAAATTTCAAATGAACAATTCATCATGATCTTGAGTTTTTAAGAAATTTTCTGTGAGCAGGGCTTAGAGGCAAAAGAAAATTATTTCCACAAAAAAATTGATATTTTTCTGCTTTAAGGACCGGCATTCAGTGGTAGATTTCAATCTCTATCCTTTGGAGGAGAGAAATAGATAGAATGAAAGGGATCACATTTTTCATATGGGCTAAGGTGAACTTACTCATCCATACAATCCTGTTATTACTGTAACTAACTCAATTTGCTTGACTTTCTTTTACACCATCGCCATATTGTTTTTTTGACTACTAGGATTTATTTTATATATATTAATTCACCTACGTTTCCATCGGCTTTATTGAATTGTCTATTTCAGTCGCTCAAGACATAGATTTAAAGTTTTAATCTGCCTTTATTTATCTGTAACCAAGTGCTTATTTGACTTGGCGTTTTCATTCGCAGAATTCAATAGATTTTTGTGATTTTACGAATAAATAATTTTCATTGAAAAGAATCATTACAATCTCAACTACCCGAAGTTTTTGATATTGCTAATCTGAAACGATTGTCTTATCAATTTCTCGACTATCGTTCGCTATATTTGTAAAGGTAAGTGAGCATACTGAAATTTTCAGACTTCCGCTCTTCTTCTGACGAATCGCTGCTCAAAAAGTGGTTTCATACTATAGACAATATTGGTACTAGAGGGAATGTATTGAATCGTATGTATTAGTCGAACTGTATTTCCTGTATATAAAGCAATAAACGAAACAGAAACCAATGTTTCTCCGTATATATCGAACCATGATTGACAAATAAGAAGAACCTTTTGCATAGAATCACGGACCTAGGTTCTGTAAAAATGAGCCCCGAAACAAATTTATTCGTTTTCCAATCATACTGTTCTTGGATTATATTCAAATACATTACTGAAATGGATTGAAGCTTTCATTTTGTAGGTTTTTGAAACTTGGTTCGCTAGCAACTCAGAATATCGATAATCAGAATAGTAATACGAACAAATTACTTCCTATTATATTTTTTGTCTCAGGTTAATGCATCCAACTTTTGCTTATGTACCAAGAATACCATGTAAATACACGCTATTTCTTGACTTACAGATTCTGAAACCATCACGAAGTTCACTTGAATTTTATTTCACGTAGTTAAAATGTGCCTTTAGAGCAGGTTTTTTAATTTTGGTTTGTCCCTTTCAAACGAGCAAACAGATTCCCAATCATTTCTGTGATTGAACAAGGGAACCATACAAATAGTATACATTTGAGAAATGGATATTTAGACGAGTAATACCTTTACGAGTATTATTCCTGTCCTTCGACAGCGGCCTGATGGGACAAAAATACACACATGTTATGTTATTTTGGATCGTTTTGTGTCTGACGATTATTGAACAGAAAACCAAAGTCTGTCTATGATAAGAAATTGCAGAGGCCACATAAATTGGAAATTTATGAATTAGATAGAAAAAGAGGAAAGAGCGACAAAATTGTATGTTTCAATAGACTGAAATATGCTTCTTATTACTTCCGTGACCATTCCCTGGTCTAAGAATGGTATCCAGTCACATAGCTAGATTTATTGGCAACCAAACATGGTAATCACGCTGAATTCCACAAGGGTTCTAAAGAGATTCCGCTGCCTAAATATGCTTGCACTCCTAGAATACACAATGGTGAAGTTTAAACCTGATGCTGTACTATCAAAAAAATTCTCACACACGAAGAGAGAAACTCTAGCTGGTGCTCTACAACAAATTAGTAATAGTTTTTCTATGATTATGAAAAATTACTTAATCATATTATGAATATTGAAGGCTAAGGAACACTATCTGTCAAATGAGTCAAACATATATTTTGTTAGGTGTCAGAACTTTTGAACAGTCTATGACAACTGCAATTATTCATATTTCATGTCTGCAATCAGAATTACTATATACTTTAAATTTCAGAACAGTTTCGAAAAATGGGCCATACTGATTAGACCAAGTACAATCGAGTAGTAAATCTCAGTTAATCGAAGAACGGTTACTCTAGCTGTGGCACAAATTTTCCTGGAAGTCGCTTCGCTTGATAGCGATTTCAATAAGTTTGAGACAAATTTCAAATTCTGAAGTTCTGTGGATTCAACATGGTTTTGGTTTAGCTTTTATAGGTAGATATACTTGTAGCTAATTTTCTGCAGCATTTTGACAACGAATTAATTCTTTATTCTACTCCAATGAGCTGCCTGTTCTATGTTAGGAGGTCATTTATTCTTACATGAGTACATTTTATACAAGCCAAACTCAGTAAAAGCAAGCAAATGAGACTCGATATTTCCCGAATGATTATTCTAAATAATTCATACACTGCTTTGTTTTGTCTGATCGTAACTGAGAATGGTGAATTAATTTATTCTATTGCCAAATGAAATCAAAATAATTTCATGAAACATAGTACAGGCGTGGTTATATGAGTTCACTATCTGTTTTTTCATTACTGAAGTTACAGAAATCTTGATTTAGAATACTGAAACGCAAAGAATTCTATGTATTTTTGAATTTGCAGCATCAATAAACAAGCAGTAAAAAATGAATGTTAACATTCTGTCGAATTTGTCTCGATTTACCACTATTTATAATTCAAACAATAAAGTAGAAGATGAATAAATCAATCCAACTTAAGATTCAAAGGGTGTAAAATATCTTAGTAGAATATTGGCAGTGTTAAATTTAGTCCTTGAGCTGCATGAAATTTTGGTCAAATTCAAAAACTATAAAAATTCAAAGTTCTGGTAAACTATTCAGCACGTAAAAGTTTTGAATAATTCAACAATAACGGTTTGATGTTAGTACATTACATAATAGAGATAATAATCCGTAGTCATACAAATTAAATGGCATAGGAAAACTTAAGACACGGGTATAACTCTCATAAATAGATTATAATCAATTTAGATTTGAAGTAAACTAGGAACTGAATAGATTTGCTAGTTCTTGTCGGTTCAGCAGTTTGAATTTTACAGCGCCGGCTCTGATGAACGACTGTCAGACTCAGACTTTGTTGGAATAAAGAGAAAACACAGATTCCTACTTGTATCAAGTGGCTCGACGAAATGAAATTATGTCAAATTTCTCGCCTTTTCGCTAACTACTGTAATCTGATCTTCGCAAAACTACATGAACTCAAACGGGGATACACCGAAACGGCCTACCAAACAGCATCAAATTAATGCCCTGGATTCAGCAGAAAACTTCGGATGATCAAAACTAACAATTCTAGAAAGCATGTAATTTTTCGAAAACTAAAATTTTATTCCCACATAATCCTCTCAAGTCCAACTTGAATCTAACTTCTACAACCCGACGCGGCCTAATGTGCAGCCCGCGATATTGATGCGGCTGTGTCTAGCACAAGCCGAGTAGGTAGGTCAATTAAGCGGAGGGGGTTTCGACGCCGAAGGCCTTGAAGAGGGACTCGAACTTCTCGAAGGCGGCAATGACCATGAGGGCAGCGAAGGCGATGGTGTTGGTGGAGTTCATTTCGAAGGTTGTGAGAGGGTTGAGAAGAGAGAAGTTGAAACAAGAGAATGTGCTTAAATAATTTGGTGGCTTCCAAACTCGGAATTCGAATTGGTTATAAAGCAATGTTCGTTAATCACTTACGCAGCACCCGGCATGAATTCTTTTCCCCGGGGCCCGCGGCCGAGGCCCCCAACGTGTTGCACGAGTTGTAAATCTTGTGCGCAATCCGCTGTTATTCGCCAATATAAAAGCTGTGCGGCAATCGAACATCAGGCAAAAAATCAACAAGCACTCCTAGCCTTCTACACTTCCCTCCCACTCTCCAACTCTCACAATGAACACCGTCAACAACATCACCTTCGCCGCTCTCATGGTCATCGCCGCCTTCGAGAAGTTCGAGTCCCTCTTCAAGGCCTTCGGCGTCGAAACGCCCTCCGCCTAAATCCGAAACCCCCACGGTGATCGTGCGGGATGCGGGTTAGCTGGTGGTCGCTGGTGTGTCGCTTCTGAACTCTGTTACTGTATATAGCGGAATAAAGAATTTGCTTGTTTCAAAATTTCGCCTTCCTCCCCGTTCCTCTATAAATCGTTCGAGCGTCTGAAAACGACTCATCGCTGAGAGCAGCACTTTCTACTTGTTTTTATTTACTATGCGAATCTTTGACGTAGCAACTGTCTTAGTGAATCGACAGTCCGACCTCTTTTGCGATACGAATTCACTGTACTAAGGAAATATACAGGCGATGTTGAGTATCTAGTCCCGTTTTTCGAAACACGAAAACCAAGCCTAAGAACATCGAACTGAATAGGGAAACAGCACGTGGTAGCCCTTGCATTTTCCGTCCAGCGAGGGCTAACTCGCACAACACTGTTCAATGGGCTAGTACAGAGACCGTTGAATTCAGGCCATAGCCCAGGGTAACACATAAATTCTGCCTTATGGTCCTTTTGTGACACCCTCGGAACCAATGATGTAATCCCCGAACCCAAGTTTTCCAACTCCCGCATGCTGCGAACTTCGTTGCGGCCCCACAAATTAGGATATTTGCGGGCGAGCTTTAAATGACTATTTGCCGTGGCTAATACTCTGATATGTAACTAAAAATCGCGGTATGACATGCACGCGAAGAAATCAGGGGCGAAGGCCCGTTTTCTCATGATCCATTCACAAACGGCGATACTGTACCTCAATTCACGAACTTTAGAGAATACGATCGCAGACGCGAATTCACGCACAGACAATCGATGCCAGTGTATGATAAATCCGTGTGAAATATAGATCCGAAGCCTCTATCCGATCGAAAATCGCGTATCTGCCCATCAGCAAAACGGAACAAATGGAGCGGAGCGTTCATGAGTTCTTGGACGGGCTCATGAGGGCGAAATATCCCTGATATGAGGGCAAAGCGACGCGCCGGTTGGCACAGCTAAGCGTTGCAGGGAGGGGCGATGGCCGAATGAAGGCCGAAAACGCAGGATTGCGTAGATACGGGCGGGATTACGGCTGGTGGCGAGATGAATTCGGCCAAATTGGCAAGTACTTCGCAGCGCGTCAGGGGATTACGTGAATTGGGGTGGTGCCACGAAGGGAATTGTGAAGTGCCATGCGCGCCGCACGCGTCATGCCGGCCATTTCTTGTGTGGCTGGTGAAATCGGCGCCTATATGTTCGCCGACGCGACGTGCGGCGCCGCGCGGGCGTTGCCGAACGACGATGACGAAAGCAACCCGCGACTTCTGGTCGGTCGTCATGCCCGAGGGCGGTGCGCGCGACGTGGGCGCGGCGGATCGTAGTTGTTTCGGGGCGATACAGACTAATGTAGGGCGCGCTGGGGGTTGCGGTAATGGGACGGGCCTTCGTTGGAGCGATAGCACGGCGATGTCGAATGGACTGAGCGAATGGAGCGAGTCGAAAGTTAGGACGGAATCGACATCGAGTATACGCATTGATAAAGTTAGGCAATGGGAAATGACGGAAACGAGCGAGCGCGGGTCGAGCATCACTGAATCAGAGGACGACGTGGACGAGTTGACACTAGCCGCACGCCAGTTGGTGGCGCTACAACAGAGTCCATCGGAGACCACTGCGTCGGGGCCGGCTCCGAAAGCAAAGCTGTCGAGATTTCAGTGCGACGAGTGCAAGGCGCTATTCCGTCGCAAGTCGTACCTACGCAAACACGTGAACGCCGTGCATAAGAAGCTGAAGCCGTACCTGTGCGGCATCTGTCACAAGGCGTTCGGCTACAAGGGCGCGCGCGCCAAGCACCATCGCACGATTCACCTCGGTCAGAAGCCGTTCGTGTGCGTGCACCCCACGTGCACAATGCGCTTCTCGGAGAAGGGCAACATGAAGAAGCATTACCGAAACCGTCACGCGTAGTGGTGGCCCTGGTCGAGCAGTTCATTCTAATAGAATAAATCTTCAGCGCTCTAACACGTTGTGCGGAGGTACCGTCGGTCGTCATGCTTGGTTGTGAGACGGCTAGTTTTCTACAAATCGCTGGCGAAAGGGAAAGTGAGAGGGCAATACACATGGAAGCTTTGGTTTCGTTCTATTCATTTTCGAGTGCTCTAATTGTCTATGAGAGTCGACGCGCGCTAGTAGTCGTCAAAATGGGCGACTCTCACAAGTGGATTGCACAGTGACGCGTGTGCGGACGAGTAGTGATGTCCGACGAGATTGCAAGTTCAGTTTGTACTTTCGACGTTCAAAACGAGCCTCAGTTTGGGCGGTGATTCGTCAAGCTTGTTAATGTTAAGTCGCGCCAGTGCGCTGGTGACCGGCGTGATACGGGGAGATGGCGATGGCGATGGCGACGGCGCGCGGGTCGAGAAGGGCATCAGCGAAGGCACGACGCTCGGCGGGGTGGCCTTGCACGGCGGCGGTGGCATGTTTCTCGCGCGACGCTTCGGCGGCGGCGTGGTGGTGGCGGCCGACGCGGTGGACACTGTCGCGGTCGGCGACGGTTCTACCGAAGACGAGCGTCGACGTCGTTTCGACGCATTGAACACGGGCGGCCCGGTGCGCGTCGCGGCGGTGCGTGCGCGGCGCCGTAGGATGGCGGGGACGCGTAGGAACCGCACGGATGCGAGGTGGGGCTGGTTCATGGTGGGATGTGCGGGCATGGTGGATTCATGCTTGGGTAAAGAAGGGCTGGATGCGAAGCATCGCAGGGTGAACAGCTCAAATTCAAATCGCAATAGAAATTTGGATATGAACCGTCGAATTCGAGTAATCGAATTTTATTACCATTCCCTCGCTCCCAGGCCATAACGAGCGGTTACACCATTGTTTAATAGCCGTTCGCTTTTCGCCGTAGCCCACTTTTGCTCGTTGGCCTTTCCTCTCTTGATGCAGCGAATAAATAAACCCATGCCGTCTTCGTCTACGTGAGATGGCGCTCGGGCTGACTCGCATTGTTTTCTCATCTTCGTTGTCTGTGGTGTGGAATCTCGATTACCTCTTGGGTCCTTTCTGAGTACATGAAACTAGTGATAATAAACTAGACGATATAAAACTCAGAAAGATCTAACTCTAAGTAATCGATAGAGTTTAGCAACCTTCTATTCCACGGTCTTACTGCCTAGAACCGTCCAACAAACCCAACATCATCGGTGGCGTGTTGATAGCTAAAGCTGCATCACACAGCACAAGTTGACGGCGTTGGTGAAGTCAGTAAATTTTGAATACTTCCCGTTGGGATACAGGGCATGCCGATCATTGCATGCATCGCCTTTGTATATTTAAAGCTTGGCCTTGGCACGGTATTTGTACGGAAGTACACTTGTGCCTCGTTACCCTTCCAATCTGCGCATTATTTTGAATTCTATGCCCACTTGACCGTTTTCTCTGCTCTCGATTACAGTCGCATGTACATTGAATTTAGTCCCCGACCTCATTCCCTCGCATTTGGTGTAGAATCGACCGTTGACGCCTATCGCCTTGGCTGGTCTATTCAGCGCTGACTTGTTGCATTGCCAAGTCAGAACTTGGAATTCGATGAGTACGTTCAACGCATCGATTCGGGAATGCACTACATGTTGTAGCCTTATCTCCGTTGCATCTCCCTTTCAGCCAATCAGCGCCGATAATGTGTGAGCACAACCCTTATTGTACCCCACAGTAATTTGTCAAATTTCTCACTTCTCTCGTGTGTTCGTCATGGCACGAATGACTGCTCGACGCATCATGCTGTGCCCTGCTAATGCATTCGTTTCTGTTGTTGCGACTGTTCGAGTCGAATCGACCCGCGAGTTCGTCCTGCGAAATCTAAAATACACTGGTCTTACTCATTTGTACGCTCTATCGCTTCCAATAGTATTTCCTGAAACCTTCAAGAATGCTAATGTTCTCAGAACTCGTACAAGCTTAAACAACAGTATAAACCGGTAGTGTTTCATCCATTATGACTCGGCTCTTTATGAGAAGAGGCACCGTCGATGGTCCATTTTTAAATATTCAAATATCACGTGTCATTTTGTGTAGGGTCACATTTGCAAATCGTCTCCAAATTGCTCGTATTTCGCTCCCAGTGGACCGCCCTCCGAATTTTAACCTTGTGCATTACATTTAGCTTAACACGGTCTCTATTATTGCACAGTATAAAGATCTCGAGTTTTATACTGTTGTTTTTGTAAAATGTATCAAAACACCGTGTCTGTCCCCGGCACGTTTGCAAGGTTGCGTTCGGTAACTATCGATATTTTCAAACATTTCATCCTGCAGTTCCAATTCAATGCAATACAGTTAGTTCCGTTGCTATTCCCGTTTGAACTTCTAAATTTGTTCCTAGCACTTGTAGAACAGTTTGCTTCAATTCGGTTTCGAAATCAAAATATCATTTCGTACTTGATTCATTTTGCCGATATTGTATAATATATCAGCTCTCTTTCAAAATTTGTCTTTCTCTATTTTTGACCAAGAGACTGAAACATCAAACGAGGCCTCTGAAACGGTGTATTCTACCGATGCCAGCCCGGGAAATATTTGTATCGCGTTTGGGAGTTATATGTTTCAAAAGTGGACATCACTCAAAATCAAAGACGAGATATCCAACCTTATTCGTCTAAAATAGGAGCAGGTTGATCGAACCGGCTTTGATTCGTCTGTACCAGCTGAACTCAATACTGTGTTAAATAGTTTTGACTAAGTCCGACAGCTTCTATATTCACAGAGTCCAAAAATGCAATGCTAGCGTGGGGGATCGATTTCTCTCTTGGAATATATAACTCCCTATCTGATTGTATTTCAAAAAATTCGGCCCAATTCGTTACTCGTCGTCACTTCATTTGAATCATGTTCAAATGCTTTTGATCAACTTACAGGACGCAGAGAATGATTCGGCCAATTTTTTGTATTTCTATCTACTTTTATTGTAACAACAACCCAATATTACTAGCTTTAGGTTTGCAACTTAGGGACGATGAATTCAAAAAAAGGTGCTTTAGCAATAAATTGAGGGCATAAATTTTTATTCTATTTTTTGATTATTGAAAGGTATGCTCGTTACGTTGTTCGGTAATTTATTCTATATTCAACAGCTACTTGAGCAAACGACTTTTTCCAATAATTCAGTTTTATTTTGGGCATATTATGCTATTCTTGGTATGAGATCAGTAGTATTAAACTATAACAATTGACTTCAGCCAAATACCGCGTATAATGATTAAGTGGAGTTGTGAGGAGTCAAAAAGCCTGAATTTGATACTAGGGAGCTGAAGTAACTGAGAGAATCTTTCATTTAACATTAGGACGTGAGTTAAACAGATTAAAGGTTGGTTTTTATTCTCTCGAACTTTCTAAACTGTAAGTATCAGCTTATTCATCCCACTGAATCACCTTGTTTCACAACTAGAATTGTCTTTTTATTTAGCTTACACATCCTGTTTTGGTTCACAGTTCATGCAGTTGAATCCAATACGACTCTGAGATAATAAATGAATGAATAAGACACATGAAAGGCGATAATTCCACTTAAAGACACGATTTGCACGGTACAGACTCACGAA
>JAAUYH010032382.1_pt1 | contig 13182 bp, 13 predicted proteins | sample 7278061 | NCBI WGS metagenome assembly JAAUYH01 (sample SAMN14350203, study PRJNA611818) | marine sediment metagenome | isolation source: surface marine sediment (0.6m) | place: French Polynesia: Moorea | collected 2018-08
CAGATGACTCCTAGGATTTTCAGTACGATGAGAACGGATTTTCTGGTAATAATCTCTTTCTTGCAAACTGATTTTTTTAGGAATTGCGATCGCAATTTTCACTAATTGATCGCCCCTTCCCCCTTTAGGTAAAGACCAACCTTTTCCTCTAAGTCTTAGAGTTTGACCATGACGAATTCCAGCAGGGATTTTCATTTGCACCATCCCGTCAGGAGTCGGAACATCAACAGAAGCACCCAACACTGCTTCGTCAGGAGTTATGGGAATTTCGCAAGTTAAATTGTCCCCTTCAAAGTGAAAGAAAAAATGAGATTTCAAATCAACTTTGAGATAGAGATCCCCTTGGCGCTTACTGTAAGGATCGATTCGACCTTTGCCTTTAACCCTAATTTTGCTTCCTGTTTTCGCTCCTGGGGGAATCCGCACCTCTACAGATTCCGTTCCCAAATTGAGACGCTTGGTCACACCATGAAAAGCTTCTGAGAAAGTCAGAGTGATGACAGCTTCGCGATCTGCTGAAGTACTTTGACTGCCAAAACCACCAAAATCACCAAAAGGACTACTTGTGCTGTCGGAGGTCTTATAAGAATAGCTGCGAGAACTCTGAGCATTTCTGGTACTTTTAGTACTTCCTGGAGTAGCAATACGACCTAACAGTTCATTGATGAATTCTTCAAAATTGCCATATTGGCTAAAGTCAACACCATCAAAATTAACTCCTCTAGCACCAGCCGAACCACTTCCTGCTTGTTGCCAATATTTACCAAATTGATCGTCTTTAGTGCGTTTTTCAGCATCGCTGAGAACTTCGTAAGCTTCCGTAATTTCTTTAAATCGAGCCTCTGCCTTTTTATCCCCAGGATTACGATCGGGATGATATTTTAGGGCTAACTTGCGAAATTTTTTCTTAATGTCATCGGCACTAGAGCTTCTACTGACACCGAGAATATTGTAGTAATCTTTGAAGTTAGTAGAAGGCATCGATAAACTGTCTCCTCAAGAATTGTAAACTTGGTTTTGCTAATGGTATGGAAACCTCTATACTCAAGTTTAGCTTGTATTTTACTGAATTAATGTTTGGGAAAAGTTCAATATTTGTGATTGAAGAATTTATTCGTCTGGTTCAATAGTACTAGTTAAACCATGACTACGTAAGGTTTCACAGTAAAATTCTGCATGTTCCAGAGCGCAAGTAATGACTAATGCAATACCATTTGTATGAGCTTCCATCATTATGCTTACTGCTTGAGGTTGCGTCATTCCACCAACAGTTTTCATTAATGTCTGAACCACATGTTCCATCGAGTTGAAATCATCATTATGCAGTAAAACTTTATAGCGTTGTGCATGTTTGCGAACAGTGGACGTAGATTCTTTTTTAATGGTGGAAGTACCAAGAGACATTATTATTTTTTCTCCTCTATTTTTGTAATATTGGAATTTTATTAAATACCTGAGGATATCATTTTACTTTAGATTTGTCTGTATTATAGGATACAAAATAGGTATTGGGTAGATAAGAGAGTTTCTATCTATGGTAGAGAAAATGCCAGATTAGTTTCAGTGGTAACTCTGTTAGAAAATGATTTTATTTCTCATCCTCTTTTTGCCTCAATATCTAACTCTTGGTAAGCGCGAATCATAGCTTGAGTACCTTGTTTTCCCCCTTCCCCATGATCCATTGACTGAACCATTTTAAACAAACGATCTGCTAACTCTACCCCTGGAATATGACCACCAGCAGCTTGATTGATTTCTTGAACTAGGCGTAAATCCTTAATAATATGAGCGATCGCAAAGCCTGGCTCATAATCAGATTCAATAATCTTGGGTCCTAAATTTGATAATGCCCAAGAACCAGCAGCCCCACTACCGCAAACCTCTACCATGAGATTAGGATCGATCCCTTGGTGTTTTGCCATCTGCATAGCTTCAGATAAACCTACCATGTATAGGGCACAAAGGACTTGATTGCACATTTTTACTCCTTGTCCACTCCCCACCTCTCCACAGAGATAGATATTTTTACCCATTACTTCAAATAGAGGCTTACATTCAGCAAAATCTTCAGGTGTGCCTCCTACCATAATAGTTAGAGTGCCATTAATTGCTCCAATATCACCCCCAGAAACTGGCGCATCCATAAATCGTAACTGGCGTTTATTTAACTCTGTCTGAATTTCTTTAGCTGCGTTGCTACCAATAGTACTCATATCTACTATGAGACTATTAGGGCGAGCATAGTTGATGACTCCTTGGTCTGTCAATAGCACTTCTTTGACATCAGGAACATCGCCGACACAGGTCAAAATAATTTCTGCATTAGCTACTGCTTCGGCAATAGAACTCACGATAGTCGCTCCCCCTTGCTGGGCAATCTCGATTCCAGGGCGATCGCTATTACGATTCCATGCTATGACACTATATCCCTGATGAGCTAGGTTAGCTGCCATTGGAGCTCCCATTAAACCTAATCCTAAAAAAGCAATCTCTTGACTCATTTATTTACTACTTATTACTCATTACTTATTACTTATTACTCATCTTCTGGTGTGCTAGGAGAGAAAGATATGCCACAACCACAGGAACTAGAAACGTTGGGATTCTGAAAGCGAAAACCTCCTCCCATAAGATCTTCTGCATAATCTAATTTTATTCCTTCAAGATAGACATAGGATTGCTTATCAATCACTATAGAGATTCCGTTACTCTCAAAATGCAATTGGGTTTCCTGAGTCGGAGAATTTTCTTCTATAGAGTATGGTTCTAATTGAAAAGAATAAAATAAACCAGAGCAGCCTCCTTCTTTAACTGTTAATCTAAGAGCGCTGTCTGGTTTTTGATGACTAAGTTGAATTCGCCTAATTTCCTGGGCTGCATTTTTGCTGATATGTATCATTGATTAAGGAAGATCTGGTCTCTCCAGCTAATGCTACCGCAAAAACGTTACCAATAAGTTAACTAGGCTCAATTATCGCCCAATATTACTTACGAGAGTAATCATCTTGGAAACGAATAATATCATCTTCTCCCAGATATTGACCATTTTGAACTTCAATGAGAACTAATTTAATTACTCCAGGATTTTCAAGCCGGTGATTAGTGCATTGAGGAACATAAGTAGATTGATTACTACTGAGGATTTTTTCTTCATCCCCACAGGTTACTTTGGCTGTTCCAGAAACCACAATCCAATGTTCGCTACGATGGTGGTGCATTTGTAGACTTAAGCGATGACCAGGATTGACTTCAATGCGTTTTATTTTGTAACCTTTACCTTCTTCTAAGGTAGTAAAAGAACCCCAAGGACGAATTTCTGTCGCAGCAATTCCTTTTTGAGTTAGAGATTCCGATAGGGTTGACTTGACTTCTTGAGTTACTTCTGCTGTCTTGGATTGAGTCATGTTTGTTCTGAATAAAATTTACACTGTCTATTTATAGGTATTGGCTTACAAAATTTATTCCCATACAACGTTGATATTGATTTGAGATTTATTTAGAAATTATTAAATTGCTACCCAAAACAAGATAGCAAACAAAATTTGTAATGAGAAGTCTGACTGCGTAATAAAAAAGTAATAAAAAGATTATTTTTATCCAATCTTTATATAAATGTAGGGGTAAGTTCACCTTAACTTCATAATGAAAATTTAGTTCTAAGTGAAAATCAAGAATATAACCCAAATCAACTTTTTTTATCGAAACTTAAAAAAACTTAATTATACTTAAAGTAGAGGCAGTTTCTGGACTAAACTACCTCTATATTCAAAACTGGAGTTTTAAAATAGAAGATACATCTCGTGAAACCTTTTCCTTTTACCCCACTAGACAATGAGAAAAATTTGGTTAATTGGTGGGACAAAAGATAGTGCAGATATTGCTCAAGCGATCGCGGATACTCAAATCCCTAGTATAGTTACAGTAACCACTATCTCAGCGAAAAATCTCTATCCATCCAACTTTCCTGTGAGAGTAGGCTGTTTTTCGATAGAGCAAATCGAAGAGTTTTGCCTCCAAGAAAAGATTACCGCCATTGTTGATGCTTCTCATCCTTTTGCCACGGAAGTATCTCAAAATGCGATCGCGATCGCTAAAATTAAGAATATTCCCTACCTCCGTTACGAAAGAAATCCTTGTCAGTTATCCAATAATCATCAATACCTAACATTAGATAGTTTCGAGACTTTATTAAACGGAGATTACTTACAGGGGCATCGAGTATTACTAACCGTCGGCTGTAAAATCTTACCTCAGTTTAAAACTTGGCAAAATCGCTCTACTCTATTTACCAGAGTGTTACCGCAAGTCAATTCCTTACAGATTGCTTTAGATTCAGGCTTTACTAGCGATCGCATTATAGCAATTCGTCTCCCAATCAGTGCCGAATTCGAGACAGTTTTATGGCGACAATGGCAGATCTCTCTAGTAGTCACTAAAGCTTCAGGAAAACTAGGAGGAGAAGATATTAAACGTCAGGTGGCACATACCTTAGGAATTCCTTTGATCACTATTGCCAGACCAAATATATTTTATCCACAACAAACTTCCTGTATAAACAAAGTTATGGCATTTTGTCGCCAATACAACTCCAATCAGTTAATTTAGGAAAATATTATGTCCGATGTAATTACCCCAGCAATCAGCGATCGCATTTGTAAACACATGAATGAAGATCACGCCGAGGCAATAGTTTTATACGCCAAAGTCTTTGGGAATTCTCCTGAAGCAGAAACCGCAACTATGGATTCTATCGATCCTCAAGGAATGAACCTAACGGCAACCATCAAAGGTGAAACTATCCCAGTAAGAATTGAGTTTAATCATACTCTCCAAGATTCAGAAGATGCTCATCAAACTTTAATCACAATGGTTAAACAAGCTAGATCTAACAATTGATAATTAATATTAATAATTATTAAATTTTCGCGGAAATGGCGATAAATATTTATCCTACTGATAGGTATTTATCGCCTCTTCGGAGTAAGGGATCAGGAGCGATGTCAGGATGGGAAAAGTATTTTGCCAAGGTTTATCTACTTAGACCTCAAGATTAAATGTAATTCCTGTAAATGGAAACATAACTGTTCTGAAAGCCCAAAAAGGAAACATAAACTTTCCCCGGTTCATAAACTAAATTTATACTGTTGTAATTATTGCTAGTACTTAACTTTATAACTAGCTTTTTGGTTTTCTTTGTAATCTTTCTCTCAGGGAATCATCATCTAGTAGAGGGGTATTCTTTAACCTTTCCCGAAGAGAAGGCAAAGGAGTAGTTCCCTCCGCTTGCTCTCTGCGACGTCTTGCTGCTGCTTCTTCTCTGCGACGTCTTGCTGCTGCTTGCTCTCTGCGACGTTGTTCTACGATTGCGATTGCATTGATTTGCTGATTAGCTTTATCTAAAATTGGTTGAGCTTTTTTTCTCCAGAAATCAAAATCAGTCGGTATTTTTTCTACTTCTTGCTTCGCACTATACCACTGAGCTTGATTTAATAAATTTTGAGCATTATCAAGAATAGCTTGATGCGTTTCTGTTTCTTGTTGCCACTGATATATTAGCTTAGGAAGTGTTGCTGTTAAATTACTATTTCCAGGAATATGATCGGTAATTTCAACTGCTTTCTTTATCTGTCCTTTTTCCTTATAAACAGTAGTGGCATAGTCTAAAATTTTTTCTGACCAGATGTTAATACTGTCTTGTACTTCCTGATAGTTAGATACCGTATTGGGTATCTTTTGAGCAATAGCGATCGCGCTACTATAACTATTAGCTTCGCTTTTGATTTTTGCTACTTCTAAACCACATTTACCTATCCATTCTTTAATTTCAATTTTATTTTGATAAGAATTATTTATGCTTAATTGATAACAATCCTGGTATTTACCTTGTTGATATTGAGTCTCCAGAGTGTTCAGCATAACATTCAGATGATTCTTATTTGGAGTTATTGGTGGAGAATCAGGTTGGTTTTGTGATATTTTTTGGGTTTTATTTTGAGATATTTTGTCAAGCTGGTTAAACAATAAATATTCATCTTTTACTGTTGCTATTGCTAGGAAAATAGTAGGAATACTAGCTAACAATACAAAGGCAATTTTTTTCTTATTCTTACTAAAAACAAAATTTTTGGGACAATCATTGTTTGTTGTTTCTACTAGTGTTTTGCTAGTTGTTTGTTTGACTTCTGCTTCTGTTGTAAAGTAACGACTATTTTCTTCTAGATTATTACTAATTTTTGTATCTGTCAGAGCATGAGAATTTACTTCCATCTTTACTAAATATCTATTTGCAATAGTTTTCTGCAATTCTCCTATATCTGAAAATCTATCTTGAGGAGATTTTGCTAAACACTTCATAACCATATTTTCTAATTCATTTTCTATATTTTCACATCCTGCTTGTTCTTTTAAAGGTTTAGGGGGAACACTAATATGATAGGCAATCCAATCCGCTTGAGAGGGACTAAAATTATCATCTAAAATATAGGGATTATGACCACAAATAGCTTCATATAAAATTACACCTAAACTATAAATATCACTTTTCTGGTCAATATTTGGTAGTCCCCGACATTGTTCAGGAGAAGCATAGCGATAAGTTCCGCTCAAAGAACCTTCTTGAGTTAATTGAGTATTATTTTTGTCATTATAATTAATGTTTTTAGCAATACCAAAATCAATAATTTTGACAATTTCCCCAACAGCACCACCAGCAGCTAAAAAGATAGTATCAGGCTTTAAATCTCCGTGCAAAATACCTTTCTCATGAGCTTGTTTTAGTCCGGAACAAACTTGATGAATTATGTTCAACAGAGAAGTTAGAGGTAAGATTTTATTTTCTGTTAAAAAATTTTGTAAGGTTTTACCGACAAAATACTCCATGACATAAAATGGCGAACCATAAAAAGGAGCTTCATTAGGAGTAACACCAAAGTCTAGAATTTGTATGATATTGGGGTGTTTGAGGTGAGAAATAGCTTTAACTTCTCCCATAACTCTTTCAATCAAATATTGACCACTAGCAGCAGAATAATTAGTCATCAATTTAATCGCTACTATGCGGTCTGCAAATTTAGTATCTAAAGCTTGATAAACTTGACTCATTCCTCCTTGAACCAGTAAAGTTTGCAAAAGATAGCGATTATTATCTCCGATAGTTTTTCCTTCTAAAGGATCTTTTCTAGCTAAAGGAGTTCGAGAGGGTTGACTCGCATAAGATTCAACTACTGTTTTTTTAGCTTGAGAGGTGTTTACCCCTGACTTATTGACTGACTTCTGGGCTTGGGAACGAGAAGAATCTAAAGCATTATCATAATTATCGGACATATTTTTAAATAGTTTGATTTATAAGTATATAGAGTATGTCAACATAAGATGTGCAACTATTATAATACAACATTATTCACTAAAATATTTTAATCGGCTGTATCAAAAGCTCAAAGCAGCGCAGAAGGAATTAAGTCGAAATTAAAATCATTACGGGTTCCCAAAAAATTGGTCGAACAGTTAATTAATTTGTTGTCATCTTTTAAGTAATTTTTTTATTTTTTATTTATATTTTTTCTTGATTTATAACTAGCTTATAAATGCTTTTCATAAATTCTATATAGGAAAATAAGGACGATTCAATTCCCAAGAACTTGGGGGATAAAGTAATCTTCTCTTGCGACACAAAATCCCAAAAAGCTCTGGTTACACCGCTAATAAACAAAGGCTTATTATAAAAAGAATCCAAGCTAATAACTCTAAAAAAGTGATCGCCAAACCACTTTTATCTGTTTTGGATTGAGTTATCCAGACTAAAAAAAATGGTGTAACTATAGATCGAAGCTAATAAAAGTCCACTTTGAAGTAAGGCATAAGTAAAGTTTCTCAAGCTTTCGAATAACGTAAATTGTCCTAAATAAATCCGTTTTTGCTATATACAGCTCTCTTGAACAGAACTTATGCCCAAGATTGGGGAATGTTAATGTGAGTTAGTAGAGTGGAAACCTTATGCTTTATACGGAGTGGATCGAACAACTTGTTATTTCTGGAGATGATGATTCTAGGGGAGTAGCGACTGATAGTAACGGCAATGTTTATATCTCTGGTTCTACGGATGGAAATTTTGATGGCGTAAATGCTGGAAGTTATGATGCGTGGGTAGCCAAATACGATGCTCAGGGTAATTGGCTCTGGACTCAACAACTTGGTACTTCTGAATATGATGGTTCAGAGGGTGTAGCGACTGATAGTAACGGTAATGTTTATCTCTCTGGTTATACTGGAGGAAGTTTTGATGGTACTCCGAATGTAGGAATTAGTGATGCGTGGGTAGCCAAATACGATGGTCAGGGTAATTGGCTCTGGACTCAACAAATCGGTACTTCTAGCATTGATAATTCTTTAGGAGTAGCGACTGATAGTAAAAATAATGTTTATATTTCTGGTTCTACAGATGGGAGTTTTGAGGGCGTAAATGCAGGAGAGAACGATGCGTGGGTAGCCAAATACGATGATCTGGGTAATTTGCTCTGGACTCAACAACTTGGTACTACTAGAGAGGATCTTTCTTGGGGAGTAGCGACCGATAGTAAAGATAATGTTTATATCTCTGGTTTTACAGAAGGAAGCTTCGATGGCGTAAATGCGGTAGATGACGATGCGTGGGTAGCGAAAATAAGTCAATCTAATCCACCAATTTATCGTTTTCAGAACAACGCTCTTCCTGGCACATATTTATTTGCAGGGCAAGCTGAAAGCCAAAATATTCGTCAAAACTACCCCAACTTTATCGAAGAAGGACAAGCATTTAAAGTAGCTTTTGAGCCAGGAGATAATTTAATCCGAATGAATCGGTTTCAAAATAGTAATATACTTGGTACTTATCTTTACGCGGGAGAAGCTGAAAGCCAAAATATTCGTCAAAACTACCCCAACTTTATCGAAGAAGGTATCGCCTTCTATGTTTATCCTGGTTCTACTGAGATAGGGGTAGATTTTTATCGTTTTCAAAACCTAGATGTACCGGGCACTTATGTTTTTGTTGGTGGCGAAGAAAGACAGAATATTCTTGATAATTTCCCTAATTTTGTTGAAGAAGGAGTTGCTTTTAAAGTCGAGATTTAATTTATAACTTCTGGAAACAGTTTTTTTGTTAGAAGTGATTTATCTGTTGACTTCCTCCTCGACCTAAAGGGACTTAGACTCGCTGATATCACCGCCCTGAACGGCGTTGCTTTACGCTCGTTCTGGTAAAGTTGGCTTGTTGGACTATAGCTTTGACCGCTGACTTAAAAAATCCTGATGGGAGAACAAACATCAGGTAAACTTATGTTATTTATTTTTCAACGAGAGCTTTTAGTTCCTTGAGGGCAAATCGGACATCTCGGTAATCGGCTCCACTCTTCCAATCGGCAACATAAAAGTCAGTGATAGTGTTGGCTTCATTAGAAACTATTTTGAGATTATCAAGGGAACCCCATCGTTTGCTATAGGCAGCAATAGTACTTAGACATAGGGAGCGGGAAGCTTGGATTGAAATAGGTTTTATCATCGGTTTGTAGTAATGTTATTTATTGAATTACATATTACTACGTAACGAGGGAGTCCACAAAGCCAACCATCTAAAAATACAAAATCTTATAAGTTTAGTATTGATTGTAAAGATCAATAATTCTGTGAGAGAGTAAGTAAAATGTCGATGATTTTTAAAGAACGCGAAATTAACACAAAATATTCAGAGAACCAGAACGGTTTTGTCATCGTGACCGCTAGAACTGGTAGCAGAGGGTTCCACGCAGCAGTCTATGCTGCTGTGGAGGTGAACAACGTCAGAGTGGGCGCAGTAAGTGCGGGGGGGAGATCGGTGCAGGCGAATACAATGACTATCCCTGTAGACGCTGGTGACCAATACGAGGTCTGTTGCAGGACTGCCGTATCTAAAAGAATCAAGGTGTTGTTCGGCTGCCGTAGCTAAGTCGCAAACGTTATTAATACAACAGGGCTTTTCTCCTTCAATACAGCATTTGAAAAAAAGTCCTGCATAGAATGCCACCAATAAAAAAATATATATAAATATTCCTTAGTTACAGTAAAAGTCAAGTCCGCTACTATTGTCTTAAATACTTAATTAAATTTAAAACTTCGTTGTTTTATAGCACTAAATAATGGAAGTCGCTTCTGTAATTACACTTAAATATTTTATCAAAAAAACAATTTTAAATATCGGATTTTTTACTTTTTATTTATAACTTAGCAACAGCAAACAACAGCTAAAGAAAATCCTAAAAATCATGAAAAAATTATCTTTATTCTTAACTCTAAGTCTGCTCACTCTTATCGGTACTTCTAGTGTAGTAAAAGCTGAGACAGATCCAATTGAAGCTTCTACTTCTGAAACAGTTAGTGAAGAAATCGATGTTGATGGAGAGTCTCTTGAAGCAGAAGCTCAATCTACCAATGAAGAAGCTGCTGAAGAAGTTTCAGAGTCTCTTGAAGCAGAAGAACCTGAAGAAATTAGTGGGAATTCCGAACCTGTACAATAAAAAAACTGACACTAATTAATTGCAAATTGTGTCAGAAATTAGTTTTTGTTTTTATCTAAGTCTTGTTTGAAAATGTCTTCCCAAAGCGGAAGGCATTTTTATTACGTAACTTTACGATTGAAAAATCAACGAAAGCCTTGTTTAGAAAAGCTTGCAGCGATTTAAAAGCCTCCTTTACTGGGTACAATCTCTCCTGCCTTCATGAAGCGTGTTTTGAGGCGATCGCACCTATGTTTTTACTATACCGCGATCGCGGACATAAATCAATTTTATACATGGCTACACTAATTTAAAGGGTAGCTGCTATATTCTTTGTATATCAATGCTTTGAGGACTAATTAATACATTTGTATTCTGAAAGTTCCGTTATTACCAAAAAATGGCGAAATTCTCGAGCTTAGAATTGGCTCTAGGACTTTCCTTCATCGCTTGTTTTACAGATGTGGTTGCAGTGCATTTAACTGGGGGATAGGAGCTTTCGATTACAGCCATAATCCGGAGATATGCTCAAAAACCGCGAGTTAGTCTTCGAGAAAGCTGAAAGAAATAAAGAAATGGCAGAGAGATACCGTCAAAAACTATTAGCGCAAGCTCAAAGTCTGACTCTTGAAGAAATAGAAACTCCTACTGCTACAGAATCTTCTGCTGTTACAGATGATATTCCCGCTGCTACTGAGGAAACTACCGCAGAATCGAAATCAGAACCCAAAGTAGAAATGGCTGGTGCAGTTGACGAATAAGTTAGAACTAACTATTGATTGAACTTAAAATTCGTAATTGAAAATGCTATGAAGGTTTAATCCCTCTTTTTTTCTATCATTGTAAAAATCACTCCAATACACTATTAATTCTGTTAACTAGATGTTGAATTTCCAGTTCTTCACCGATACTCGTATTAGTTTTGATTTGGTTCACATAACAATTTTCTAGTAAAAAATTCAGAGGAACATTTTTCTCTAATTGAGTAATTTTTAGCAAATTTTTAATCAACAGTTGGTTATCTCGTAACTTAGTTTGCATTCTAGGCTTTAATTCTACTAAATTAGCAAAAATATTTTCTAAATTTCCATATTTTTGAATTACTTGAGCAGCCGTTATTTTTCCAATACCAGTTACGCCTTTAATATTATCTGAAGAATTCCCTGCGATCGCTTTATATAAAGGTATCAGTTCAGGAGAGAAACCAAATTCTTTCTTTACAAAATCAGGGTTATATATTTGATGAGTTTTGCCATGAGTATAATGAACTGATACGCGATCGCTTACTAACTGAAGATTTTTTTTGTCATTACTATGAATTACTATAGGACAGCTAGTTTTGTTGACAATAGTTGCCAAAATATCTCCTACTTCAAAGCCTGAGATATTTATATTACAGATATTCATTTCGCTGAGCAAGCCGCGTAGATTTCGCAGATCGATCATAAAATTTTCTGGTTTATGATGATCGCGATTTTGTTTATATTCTGGACAAACTTGATAGCGAAAACTATTAACTGGACTATTAAATGCGATCGCTAAATGACTAGAATTGAGTCTTGCTAATAAAGAACCCAAAGAAGTAATGAATCCACTACAAATCGCGATCGGGCAACCATCTTGGTTAGTGAGAATCTTGTCTTTATTTATATTCGAGTAATAGCATCTATGGGCAAGATAATCACCATCAATTAATAGTAATTTCATATATATAGCAATATTATTATTCTTAAAGTAACAGTAAGATACTTTCTTCTTCACTATTCCCAAATTGAACAATAATTCCAAAATTATCTCGTAAAATTTCTTATTCAATAAGAGTTTCACTTATTCTATTTTTAAAATCAAGACAATCTCTTTATCATCTAATGATCTCGAAGAATGTTAGTACTATTTTCGGTAACAGCGATGCGAAACCAGCTATCAATTGGATGAGAGATCGCTTGTTGATGCTTGAGAAAATCTTACCCTGCGTCAAGATTTAAAATGCGATTGCGCCAAAATGTTGTTCGTGCAATTCTTAAGCCAAGATTTGCAATCATTTGTGAGATTTTATTCAGCAATTTAGGGGCTAATTATCGATTGTAATTTTTTGACTTTAAGAGCGATCGCACTTGAGCTTGAAAGACAGTGATACACTAGGACTATAACAGTCGAACTCGCGTTGGTGGGGTCAGGTAATGTCAGCCGAAGCAATTAAAAAGACAACATTTCAAGATAAAGTTATTGTTGACCCTTATAACCCAGTCCCGCCGACCAATTTAATTTTTGACGATGGTGAACCCTTGGAGAGCAACCGTCACCGTATTGCCATGAATGCCCTAATTCGCTCAATGCTAGTTGCTTTACCTGAGCGCAACGACTACTTTGCTGGGGGCAATATGTTTGTTTACTATAGCAGCACCCAAGCTCGGAATCGAGACTTTAGAGGACCGGATTTTTTTGTGGTTTTGAACGTAGATGGCAGTAAAGACCGCCAAGGCTGGGTCGTCTGGGAGGAAGATGGTCGCTATCCTGATGTAATTATAGAACTGATGTCTCCTTCCACTGCCGAAGTAGATACTGAAATCAAAAAGGAGATTTACGAGCAGATATTTCGCACTCCTGATTATTATGTGTTCGATCCCTTTGATCCTAATTCTTTACAAGGGTGGCACTTAGATTTGAGCCAAGGCTA
>JAAUYH010093666.1_pt1 | contig 13180 bp, 10 predicted proteins | sample 7278061 | NCBI WGS metagenome assembly JAAUYH01 (sample SAMN14350203, study PRJNA611818) | marine sediment metagenome | isolation source: surface marine sediment (0.6m) | place: French Polynesia: Moorea | collected 2018-08
GTGCTAACAAATCACAAACCATATATAAAGGAGCAATCATATTACCTAGATGGAAAAGTAACAGGACTAATGCATTCAAAAATACATATCTAGCAGAAATATGCACATAGATAAAAGCTTTTCTGGTAAAACAATCCTCTATACCGTAGGTTATTTTTCATATCATAATATATCACCTGTCCCAAAAACCTAATGCTACAACCATTAACTCCCTCTATGAGTAACAAGACAATCTGGTCAATTCATGATACTTTCCTCTAAATTGTGATCAAATTGAGATTTTTAATAATTTCTTTAGTTCCAAAATAATGTTTAGGTATTATTTTGTTATAAATAAGATGTCCTGATATTGTCCAATGTTCCTTAGAAACATACCATACACAAGTATCATAAAGACTGTAAAGTAACAGGACACAAGCATGCAGATTTATAATGTTCATACCACACATTTGTCATGTATTTTATTTATTCTACAATTCCCCAGCCCCAGATACACTTTTCATTTTTCTAACAGTGAGTAAGTATGTAAATTTCTCTTTGTTAGATAATTGATAAGTAACAGGACAGTTTATTTTCTTATATAAACTAGTATTGTGGTGACAGTTTGTCCATCTACATGGTGGTAAAAATAGATCAAATATTTCTGAAGAAGACAGATTCCAGATATTCCTGTTCAAAGCCAGTTATCATCCATATAAATGATTAAAAATAATTAAGTATAGATAACAGGACATGTCCTGTTCTATTCACTGAACGACAGGCTTTATTAACAAGTGTTTATTAACATACATGTGTGGTTATGCCATTGTTTCCACCATAACACCTTGTAAAAACTGAGAGATTTGTCACATTCACATTTTGTATTGAATTTACATGAATTCATAGTCATATGAGCCAGAATGTGCTGCAGTTGTAGCCCAAAAGTAACAGGACCTGTCCTGTTCTATTCAATAGTGCTGAGTCCATAAAAGACAATCTACAGCAGCAAAACTCTTTATTTCATGAGAAATTTGCATTTCATTTTTAGTGCTCCTGGATACTTTTAACACAGGAGGTAGCTAGAGTACTTCTTGTGAATAAGTCTTTGAGATTTTAGCTATGATATAATCAAAAGGAACAGGACCTGACTCATTTTAATCACTAAATGAAAAGCTTGAGGAACAAGACATGTCTGATTATGTCATTTTACTAAACACCCTGTAGAATATGAATGTGACCTGTCTCTTTTTCATTTTGTACAGGGTGTATATGAATTCTGAATCATACAAGCTAGAATGTGCTGAAGTTGTCATCCAATTGTAACAGGACATTTTCCAGTTCTATTCAACTATGCAAATTGAAAATAAAAACTTATTGTAGCAAATTTCATATTTCATGATTCGAGTTTCAGTGCTACTTGTTACCTTTTACACAAGGAGTTGGCTAGAGTTCTTGTGACTAAGCCCTTTGAGAATTTAGCTATGACATGATGAAAAGTAACAGGACATGTCCTGTTCTGCTTAATACATTTCAGTTTCTGGTGTCTCTGTATTTCTATTCAATTAGTAATTATTAGATATTTGTACATGATTTGAGTGTATGCTGATAAGTTTAATTGTTCTAAATGTATTATCAAGACATAATTCCATGACAGGTTGTGTGAATTGATATAGATAATTAAAAAGGGACTTGACATGTCTTGTTACTTATTGACTAATAAGGACAACCATCAGCTGTTCAAAACAGACATTATTATCTACCTTAAAGGGCATGCATCACCTGTGCCATGGAATGAGTAGACAAATGAATTGTCTTTTCATTGAAATATCTCCCTCAAACATCTGTTGCAAAGGCATTTTAGTAAAACAGTATGTCTCATTACTTTCATCCACTCATAAATGATGGGATATATTGCAGAAACCTTCAATTCATGTACACTATCTTTTTTTAGAATACAGTTGAGATATGACTGAAAGGAATTGTCATACCCTGACCTTAGAAAAAGAATTTTTTTAGAGTATGTCTATGATTTGGGTGGAATGTTCTCTAAGTAACACAGGAAATAAATGGACATTTAGGACAGTGACGGCAGATTCACACTCCTGGGGCATCCCAAAGTATCCTAATGTTCTGTTTGAAGCTCCACCCCACTTTCTTATCAGGTACTGAGTAAATAAATAGCTTAAATGACAAATTCTGGAGAATGATATACCACAAAAGACATGGGTCAGGCTTGGGTGTAAGTAACATTGTAGAAACAGGACAGTTGTTCATAACTGTTGTATCTCTATTTTGACATATAATACCCCAACAAAATATCACTATATTGAGATACTATAGCAGACAAGACTTTAAGTAACTTACAGTTCTTTCCAAAATGTTACTTTTCTCCTTGCTCTAGAAAAAGGTGAGTTTAGAGACTTTTTGTGAAGGATTTAGGTGGTCATCATACATATTCTAATAGATAGACATCTTGTCCAACATTGTGCAAAGTTTGGAGTTTGTATCTATCATATAAATATGTTTTTAAGATTTTTTCTGAGATGCCTAACTTTCATGACCACCTAGCACTGTTCATTTTCGCCATGTTTCCTGTGTTTAAACACCTGAAAAGTTGTTTAAATCATTACCCATACATCTCTTAGGCATGCATCTTGTAGCTTATGTTGTTCTGCTATGAGCACAGGTATGGAGCTTGATGCATCTGCAACTTGTTGATGCATCATAACAAGTCTCACTTGAAAAGTTCTTTCATCATTTCGCGATTTTTACCTGCTTGAAATAGGTCATGTTTGTGCCTATCATTGTTAAATATATTGAGATGTCTGATTATGGGAAATGGGATGTCACAACTGCCATAGTTTGTGAGAAATCCTTTGAAACTAAACATTAAAATGATGCATCAACAATATGCTGACAGTTAGGATGTTGCTGATGCATCATTTTCAAATATATTTTCAAAGGTTATCTCTCAAATTGTGGCAGTTGTAGCATCCATTTACCCACATTCTCATACTTTACTGTATTTAACAATGGTATTGCCCAAACGGGACCTATTTCAACTTGGTAAATGTCTCAAAATGACGAAAGAACTTTTTAAGTGAGACTTGTTATGATGCATCAACAAGTTGCAGATGCATCGAGCTCCATACCTGTGATGAGAATAGGTAGATTTTGAGAAGCTCCTAATAGTCAGATTTATCAATCAAATTGAACTGGTATTTAATTGATATATAGTGATATTCAGAATGATTATTCTAATAGGTCACATAATAAATTATATTGAAGTCATACAGTGTATGGATTATGAAGACTTATGATTGCTACATTTTCTATGGAGCTTTTCCCCATAACTGACCCCTGATGCTGTAGTTTCAAAGGTTTACTCTTGCCTTGCTTACTAAACTTTCCCATGAAGATGTCTTGGAATCATTAATCCTTGAATGACTTTACCCTCAAGGTATACATTAGACAGGACTCACCATGCAATTTTGCCCTACAGGCAGTAATCACCCATCTTTACACAGACACATCAGTCCTGAATACTTAATTGAACATAGTCAAAGTTATCAACATTGCCAATTAACTTAGTCAAGGAGGTTTAGATAAACCTCCTTGACTTAGTCAAAAACATGGAGGTCAAAATCATCATTTTTACTGAATTAGATATATAAGTTGGAATATGCTTTATGATATTATGGGATGTTTATTGTTTAAAGTACACTGCCCCCTTCAATGGTTCTTTTTAACCAGAAATTATTTAATATTCCAAAGCATGTTTTGACAATATTATGTGACAGTTATATTACAAGCAATTGTGATCTTGGGGGCAGCACACCAGATCAAGCTTTTAGACATGGGCACAGATATGCCAGTATCAGAATCCCCTGTATCCACACAGTTGGTCTGACAGAAAGTACCCCCCTTTTCTTTTGGTTTTAATTCAGAAATGTCATATTTCCCATACAGGGTTTTAGTGGGACAATGAAGGTTGAATGTTTTCGGTTTCCTGCCTATGTCTATTATAAGAAAGATTTAATAATATCAGGTAAATTTAGATGTCTGTGAAGTATGTCTATAATGATCTATTAGTTGGATATTCGGGACATAACACTGATGGGTGCATTCAGGGATTACAATAATAAGTTTGTTACCCATTGTGAGGGAAGAAAAGAGCATTATCACACCAAAAGGGACCATTTCTGGTGCAAATGGCATGAACATGTGGAGTAGGTCCCACCTTACAGTATGCCCATCAGGTGTTAAACATGCATAGGAAGCCATGACAATATGTATCATTTTGGTGCAAAAGCATTAAAAAAATATGATCACACCAAAAGGGTTAATTTCTGATCATAAAGGCATTAGGGAGTAGACACTTTTTCAGTACCCTTCAGACAAAATGTCTCACCTTTGAGTATGTCCACCAGGTGTTAGACATGTATAGGAACCCATCACCATGCTCATCATTTTGTTGCAAGTGCATCGTCACACCAAAAGGGACCATTTCTGGTAAAAATGGCATGGAAATGGGGGTGGAAATGGACCATTTATCTGCCTTACTTTGCCTTTCAGAAAATTGCCCCACCTCAGCATATGTCCAAGTGTTAGACATGTATAGGAACCCGTGACCATGCTTGTCATTTTGGAGCAACAGCAATATCACACCAAAAAGGACTGTTTCTGGAAGAAAATGACACTGAAATTTCCACTACCCTGGTGGCCATATCAGTGTATTTCCATAATCATGTTTTGAAGGGAAAATGCATGAACAGCAATATTTGCTTGTTCTGCCTCAAGAAACTTCCTTATTTTTCATATCCTTTTTGTGAAAGCACCCTGATTTGCAAAATGGGTTTGACTAAACTATTCAAACAATCTTGGTTTTAAAAAATAATATGATTGTCTATGGCATTTTCAATGAAATAGCACAATCCAATACTTATAGTCTCATTATATTCTGACTTTGATGTGTTTGATGTCCTTTGTATTGGATGCATATTTATCCATATTCTGTAGTACTTTGACATAGCAGTCAGATACTCTATAGCTGTGTATGAGACTTGGTTTTGTGTCAGCATGTGGATGACACTGGGACTGTGATAGCCTGGGTATGATACACTACAAGTACATGTAGCATGGTGTTGCTGTTTGCTTGTGTATAATTGAGCCTGCAACCCAGGCTCCACTTTGCTATTTTAGTGTTTATAAACAAAATCTATAGATTTTAGAGCTGTTTTAGATAGACCTGCAGAATATGCCAGTTTTTATGACTAGTGTCTAACATATTCCAGCTCTGAGATATGTCCCACAATTTTGACTTTTATAAAAAAAATTAGCTAAGATATTTTTTTAGATCACACAAATGGCTTATGGTAGCCATGGGCTAGGATATTTTTTTTTAAAAAAAATACCCCCCTACATATTAAATGATCAGCCCTTAAGTTATTCTTAAAGTCTGGTTTTAGTCAATGATGATGATAATGAGGTATTTTGAATGAATGATTATGATAGTGCTGATCACATTAATGATGACTTGAGTTCTGATGTAATATGAGAAAAATGAGAATTATGAAGTGATGATAATGAAATGATGAGATGATGATAATGATAAGAATGTGAACAGATGGTTACACATGTATGTAAAAGCTACATAACTGTCTTTTAAAACGTGATGCACTTGAACTTCCAATCAGGTAATCTGGTAGGGTTTTGTAGATTTTAGCTCCAGATACTTTGATGGTTTTGTCTCCCATGACTGTTTTGGTCTTTTTTATATTATGTAATTGACCTGCTTGCCTTGTTTGCAGATTGTGCATTTCAGCATTCAGTTTGTAATAGTTTCTGAACACACTTGGCAATAGATTATTTTTTGCCCAGAGACACATTTTGTTACTTGTAAACTGAATTATGTCTTTAACCAACAGAATACTAGTATCTGATGGTGTAATATGCAACACACATCAAGGCATTCGTGTCCAAGCTTTCTTCCACTGCTTGTGTGACCTTAAGATTAATGAGTTACATGTATCGGTGATAATACATGTATCTATATTCACACCAGTCAATAGGCATATACTAGTAATGTAAATGGAACCTGGGAACTTTGGAACTTGGGACGCATTTTAGAGACTCCCTGGATTTTGTTTCTGTACTCTTTTTTCTGACAGACTATCCTGAGGGAAGAACCATACACCAGAGGTCACACTGGCTACCTGTGCTAGATATGGTATAAGATGATCTGGTCTATAACATGATAAAATGACAGCTAAGACAAACCTTAGGTGTATTGCTCTAAGAGTGTCTGTACTATCATTGAGTAGACCCCTGGTAGCCAAAGACTTTCAGGGTACATCAAGAAACTTTGGTCTGTCTGGAGATGAAAACCTAGCTTGACCAACAAACATTGCACATAACATAAGATGACTTTACACATATATCAACATATCAAAGCAGATACATAACAGGGCTATGGTCAGTTTATAAACTAGTCCAGACATAACAGGGCTTTGTTTATAAACTGACCACATTAGGTGTATGGGTCAGTGCCCAGATGTGTAAGAATACCACCTTGTAGCAGATATAATGTCATCAAGGTCATTGAGGGCATTCCATATACTATAGGGAGGTGTAGCAGTGAGTTCCACACCACTGGTATACACTCCATCAGCAGCCTGACACACATTGGTCACCCTGTATGATAAAAGAAATCTTTACCTATTAGCCAGACCGTTCTATCTGCAATGACCTACCAAAACAATGAATTATCAGTAGATCTACGTAATTAATTAAGAAGCAAATTTGTATCATTACATCATCATGATCATAATTCAGGCCTAGGAAAAATGGTCCTGGGACCTTCAATCCCAGGTCATAGGGTCCAGTAGACCTTCAAAACTGTGAATGAGTACTTCAGAAAGCATGAAGAAAGTTTTATATTGAGATTTTATTTTTATCTCAGAAAAAGATATCTTCTCCCATCTCCCCCCTTCAGTCTCCTCTCCTCTTCCCCCTTCTCTCTCAGATCTCCCCCTCCTTCTCCCCTTTCCTTCCCTCTCCCTTCTCCCCCTCCCTTCTCCCCCTCCTTTCTCCCCGTCCTTTCTCCATTCTCCCCCTCCTTTCTCCATTCCCCCCTTCCTGTCTCCCTTCTTCAGCTCCCTTCTCCTTTCCCCTCTTTTCTTTCCCTTCCCCCCTCCTCTCTCCCATGCTCCGAAAACCCTTTCCATCCCCACATATTTGTCAGTGAAATTTGCACAGCATTTGTAGCTATTTGTCTATCATTATTTTTTATCATCAATATTGACCTCTTAGAAATTATGACTATATGTAAGTGGAGAATTTATCCTTTCTGTAGGTGGGTAATAGTTGTATTATGCATCTCTGTGACAAAAAGTGTACCCATATGTGAAAATCTGAAGTCTGGTGTTTGGGTATGTTTCCCAGCCTGTGTGATGGTGGCTGCCTTGGTCTCACCGGGAGGAGGTCTGCCCTGCCGGGAGGGGAAGCTGGTGAGATGGGCTGTACAGGGGGTCCTGGTCTTGGTCTATATGGACAGTATTTCCGTTGCTCATCAACTTGTATAATGTGTTGATCCACCCTGTCTGGTCATTATAAACCATTACTAAGTATACCTTTGTTGAATATGCTCGGATCAGAATCATATACATTTGTACAATATACAGAGAACACACAAGACTATACATCCTAACACACACAGAAGACTATATAGGTTCCTACCAAGACTATACAGGAGCCTATCACGTCTTTGACAATATTTTGGACGCAAAGCAGTCTGATTGAGGTCGTAGCTCTGGTCTGAGGGGGGTTTTACATAACAGCAACCTGACATCACTTAGCATCATGATCATCACACTGATTTGCAATTAATGTGGTGCTACTTAATGATTTGGTGCTTACTGTAATGTTATGCTATGATTTTTGGGTTGCATACAATTACCACAAAGATTAACACACATGTACTTATCCATTATTAACAAGAAAGAAAGAAACTAGTTGGTCTGCAGACCTCACTACATGTTTATAATTAGTCCCATCTAATAATATGACAGTTAACTGTAACAGTTGTGTTGAAAATGTGCAAATATCTTGTCAATATAATTATACTGTTAAATGCCAATAACTATCTTGTCAATTTATACTGTTTGATATCAATAAACTACTTACTACTACTACAATGAAAGTACATGCAATCTCTTGTTGGTGCAGTAAGTACCATATTGCTGATATGCATTCATACGAGGGGACCATACCATATGCTCATCACATCCCCAAACCTTACATTATTGTTGTTGCCATTGACTTAGAAAATGAACATTGCCCCAAGGGGGGAGATTTTCTCCTGGGCAAGGTGACGTTATAAATCTACCCCCCCCCCTTCTTGATGTAAGGTCTTGGTCTTGGGGCCCTATAGGGAATACCACTGAATCATATATCTTTGAAGAATTTTTTTATTTCCTTATATCACTTTATGAATCATTGAACATAATTTTATTTAGTATATATATGGATACTGTAATGCTTCTCTACTTAGCAGTCAGCTTGACCTTTTTGTGTGACAAGAGAATCAACATGACCTTTCTGTATGACAGTCAGTTTGACCTAAGTTTGCGCTAACAATTTAATGATCATGACCTGTTTGGCAATCACTCTGGCCTTCTTACTGGGCAGTATTGGGCAGTCACCTTGACATTGTACTTGCCCTTATTGCCCTGTATGACAGTCAGTTAGACCTTTGTGCTGACAATCATCATGACCTTTTTGTTGGGAAGCCATCTTGTCATTTTGCATGCCATTCAACTTGACCTTTTTGCATGACAAATAGACCTTTTGTATGACATCCAACTTAAACATTTTGTTGGATACTCATCTTTTTCTATGACAGTAAGACTGACAGCAAAGTGCACAATGATGTGTATTCCCTTTGATGCTCGGCCTTTTAGGGCATTTTGTCTTCAAAATTAATGTGCAAACTGGGTCTGATATTTTATGGTTTGTTGTTTTAAGTCCCCACAAAGTGGGGTATAATTGCTTATAATATACTAATAATGAATGAATTTATTTTATCAATTTACATACCAATGTAAAATAGATGATTACTGGAAAGTAATCAGTATTACTTTACTGACAAGTAGCTTTTAGAATGTATATGCAGAGTATACATTGGAAGTTAAGTATGAAATGTGAAATGTCAATGATATTTGTCACTATGAAATTGATATGAGGTCAGAGGTCATTTCAGGTCTTGTCAACTGACACAAGGTTCAGACCTTTGGTGGTCTGAGGTCATCTCAGGTCTTTTTGACTGACACAAGGTCCAGACCTCTGGTGGTCTGAGGTCATCTTGAGCTCAGGTCTTTTTGACTCACACAAGGTGCAGGTCTTTTTGACTGACACAAGGTCCAGATCTCTGGTGGTCTGAGGTCATCTCAGGTCTATTTGACTAACACTAGGTCCAGACTTCTGGTGGTCTGAGGTCATCTAAAGCCTTTTTGACTGACACAAGGTTCAGACCTCTGGTGGTGTGAGGTCATCATAGGTCTTATTTACTGACACAATTGCAAGGTCCAGACCTCTGGTGGTCTGAGGACATCTTAGGACACAAGGTTCAGACCTGTGGTGCTCTGAGGTCATTTTGATCATTAAGATCATTAATGTGTTGGTATAAGGTCATCCAAGGTCACTCTGATCACCAGCCTTGCACTGGTGATTTGAGGTCATTTTTACCACTTCTATGATTTTGAGATAATTTTGGACCTTGGATAGGTCAGTTTAAATTGAATGACCTCATTATTCCTGGTGGTCTGAGAGTGATATATGTATATTTGTAAAACTGCTGAAGATTTATGGGTGTATTTCACTAAATGAAATGTTCACAACAGTGTTTTCAGAGATGGGTGGTAATCACTCTGGGTAGCAATGTAGTAGTTGCCAATATACACTCATGGCTATACAAACAAACACAATTTCACATCATTGCACATGACAGGGTATACATATTAGGAAGCTGAGCCCCTGGAGGCAGTCATCAACAGGTTTATAATTTGGGTGGTCACTAGTGCCTTCAGGTCACTTTGTATGATCAAAGACAGTACATGTATCATAGTCTTGTATCAGTACAAATACTGAAATTTAAGGTATGAAAGATATATTTGATAGATCCTCAAAGCTTCACAATGATTTTGTCTCCGTGGCAATTCTTTATCATCTATAGACTATTGTGCAATGACTATTCTATAATTACTGGATAGGTAACTATAAACCAGACAGTCCTGGTTACATTTGGCAAAACACAACCTGTCTTTAACCATGTTAACTGTGTTCATGCAGATTTATTTTGAATAAAGTTTTTTCAAGAACAAGAGATTATCAAGGCTTAGGCCTTTTGCACATTTTGATGCACAAGAGTCATCCTTGTGCATGGACCTGACCTACTGGTATTTGAAAACAAAGGCATTTGTAACCCAGAGTGTGTGTGTGGATAATGTTTACTATCAACACTATGAAAGCAAAATTCTATAGACCACCCTTTTACATCATTAAATCCCATTTAGTCTACTTCAGCTTACATCAGAAAAAATGCCAAATTTACCTATATTTTGACAACTAACAGAAAAACTGAAAACAGTAGTCACACAAATCATTTCATGCATTCTGATCACTACAAGAGACCTTCCTATAATACTCTATATAGGCACAAGTCTTGTCTGGTCACTGGTTACTATGGTAACCATGGGGTCAAAACACCTTGTTCTGCATTTTACAGGACTTAAGCAATTTAAGGTCATTTTCACATTTCCCTGAGATATGAAAGGCATGCAAGACAGAGTGTTTTCAACTTTGTATAGTTTTATGTTATAGAAAGCTCTGCCAAGGTCATTTATGTAGTATGAAAGAGAACACAGCAACATATAAGGACCTCTCCTAAGACAGAGTGTTGTCAACTTTGTACATGTATCAGTAAGGGAAAGTAACAAATGGGTGTCACAACTAAAATTGTGATGTACGTCTGTCACATGTGACATACTGTCAGTCACACCAAAACACCAAAATGTGATGTATGTCTGTCACATGTCAAATGTGACACCAGTTTGTCACACCAGAAACACACCAAAATGTGACGGATGTCAGTCACATGTGACGTACGTATGTCACATTTCAAGTGTGACACCCATTTGTCACTTTCCCTTACTGTGTATAGTTTAAGTTATAGAAAAAGAACACAGCAACATATAAGGACCTCTCCTAAGACAGAGTGTTGTCAACTTTGTATAGGTTTATGTCAGAAAGCTCTGCTAAGGTCATTTTCATGTATGCAGTATAATGGAGAACACCTCCCATTGTAGACCAGTACTCTGGGTACTCTCTCAACTTTGTAAATTTTCTCAATAGCTATAGGTCCTCCTGTAGCTGACATATGTATTGTCAACTTATTTGATAAATTTTACAGCATACAGTCATGTAAATGGTTTCAGGAGGGTTTTTGTATTTTTTCATGGTATAATATACAAAAAATACAAACTATACAAAGTTGAAGGCAAAACCTAAGCCAATCTTACAGTAGCATAATGTACATATTGTAGCATAATGTACAAAACTTTATATACAAAGTTGAATGCATCACTGGTCAATTGTGAGAAGTCCTTATATGTTACTCTGGACAACTAGTACAAGAGAGAACATTTCAAAGCATGATATGCAAAATAGACAAGGCTGATGGTTTATTGGTCTACATGCTATTTTACCCTGTCAATTGTATGGTGATTGTATGGTTATTGAGAGACTATTATAATATCCTTGTATTAATTTGTCTTCATAATCAGGTGGCTCCCTCTATACCTAATACAAACCTCTGAGATTAAAATGTCATTATGAGATAGTAATTCAGTGGGCAGGCGAAAAATATAGTAACTATAGGATAGGGATAGTCCTATAGTGAGTCAATCTAAATTGATATTGAATTGATCTGTTATCATGGTTATCAGAATGATGATTCTTTTATCTTAGACTATAAAATTCAATGATATTAACATCATACAATGTATGAACTATAAATCATGAAAGTCACTAAAATATAGTCTACTGTTTCTTGGTTTCAAATCCAGGTTACCCGTACCAATATTTTGAAAGTAAAAATCTGTCAAATCCCCTTACTTTGCATATATACATGTACCCTTCATATCATGCTTAGCTATAGAATGAGAAATATTCTGACCTTACTAATGTTTTCATCACTGATGCTAGTATCTGCATCCTATTTCAACATTGTTGTATGAAGATTCACTGCTTGTGATTCAATATATACACTTCAACCTTATACTGCTAATATAGGAAGGATGCTTTACAGCATGCACAATATATATCTATGGCAGTACATATCACTAGGGCCCCTCACTAAGAAATAAAAAATGGGAAAGATAAATCATGGCTTTATACAAAATAGAATATTGGTTATAGAAATGTGATGAACTCTCATAGCATAAAGCACTTATCAGTGCATAGGATGTGTATAAGAGCAATAATGAGATGGACCTCATATGCATTTGCCCAGGATCATATGCCAAGCTCCTGGATACTATGTGGGCAATGGGAAAAAGCTAATGGAAGGAAATCCTTTACCAACATACTGTCAGACTCAGAGTGATGATCTTCCAGGTTAAATGACAGTTTAATTATCTGCCGAGGGCAATGCTTCCTTTAATCTGTTTGTAATTATTTGAAGTTTCCCGGTAATTTCATGCTACATAAAGTAAGCATGCATGAAATGTTTGTTTACACTGTGTTTACATGGTGTATGTGATGGGCCATTAACTAAACCTTGGACAAAATATGTTCAATAATTCCAAAATATATTCAATAATTTCAAAAATATATTCAATGATTTTAACAATATATATGCAATATTTTAAAAAGTTATTACATGATATAAGATACATTCAATATGTTCTAAATATATTTGACAAAATAGAACATATTTTGTCAAGCATTGAACATATACTAGCAGATTGAATATAAAATAATTTTACAATGAATAAATAAAGATATTGAATAATGGAACAGATAGCCTTCCATAACAAAGACTACACTGATGCTATCAAAACTGCAGACATTTCCACCCTGTATGCCAGAAGAGAAACCACATGTAAAAACTTTTTTCACAAGATCACCAGCGAGTCACACAAAC
>JAAUYH010034284.1_pt1 | contig 13176 bp, 14 predicted proteins | sample 7278061 | NCBI WGS metagenome assembly JAAUYH01 (sample SAMN14350203, study PRJNA611818) | marine sediment metagenome | isolation source: surface marine sediment (0.6m) | place: French Polynesia: Moorea | collected 2018-08
GCTTGTGGAACAAAGCATCAGCGAGACGTCAATGCCACCAAGAACATTAGACTAGAAGGAAAGAATCTATCTATCTCCACCAAAACACCTCCTTTGTGCTTTAGTTTGTACTCAAGAAAATTGAGAAACATTCCCCATCCAGATTGTGAAATCGATTTACTCAGTTTACGGTTCTTCACCATACCTCTTATGTTGAGGTTCTCAACTACAACGACTTGGTTTTCGTCTACTATTTTTCGAGATAGTTTATGTAGGAAGTCTTGACGAGAATTGCTTAGTTTTTCATGAACTCTAGCTACTAGCTTTCTAGCTTTTTCTCGTCTTTTACTCGTTTTTTTTCTACGAGCTAATTGTTTTTGTTGTTGGCGTAGATTACGTTGGTGACGTTTCAGCCATTTGGGATGCTTGACCTGGAAACTGTCATTTCCGTTGTGACAGGTCACATAATCTTTCAGCCCTAAGTCAATCCCTAAGATCTGTCCCTCAGTAGAGCTTTCTATTTCTTGTTCTCCAAGATCTAAACCAATAGAAGCATAATATTTTCCTGAAGGATTAACAGAAATAGTGACAGTTTTAATTTCCCCCTCTATATCTTGAGTTATTTTTGCCTTGACCAATCCCACTTTCGGAATCTTGAGATATTCGCCAACAATGCTGACATTCTGAGGAAAGCTAATCGATTGTTGATTTTTTTTAGCTTTGAATCTTGGTTTTTTCGCTCGACCTTCAAACCAGTTTTTCATTGCTTGCTCCAAGTTCTTAGTTGTTGCCTGGAGTACCTGAGAATAACAATCAGTTTTTAGCCAAAGTAATTCTTTTTTAAGCTTAGGAAGCATGGCATTCAGTTCAGTACGCTTGAGCCATCTTCCATTGCTACAGCGATGTTCATACTGCAAAGCTAATGCTTTATTCCACCAAAATCTAGCACAGCCAAATTGCTTAGCTAATAGCTGCTTCTGTTCTTTTGTAGGATAGATTCTGACCTTAGCTGCTTTGATCATGGGATCATCATATCACCAGAAATATCTATCAAGAACCTACTTGGGGAAAAAAGTTTTACAGGATAGACCAAACACCAAAATTCATGAGGGGCTGTCTTTCGAGGTCTCCTCGAAAGTTCATACGCCCCGTCCCGCCACTAAAGTGGGGGACTTCTTTTGGCAGAATGTTAAAAAAAGCTGAAAAACCTTGTCTAGTATACCTTCTATCTTTATTCAGTCAGCCCTATGGTATTTGAAGGATTGATCAGTATAAATCCTCGCGTTTTACCAGATGCTGAATCTACTGTATTTATAGCCGACCATAAAGTCTCGGCTTCAACCCAAACAGGAGAATATCTGTATCGAGCAACATCCAGAATCAAGAACCGATCAGATTGCTCATTATAGGCGGCAATAGGGGAAATGTGACCTCCTCCTTTCTGCCCAAGACTTTTTCGCGAATAGTTTACTATTAAGAAGTTTCCTGATTCCTGAAGATTTTGGACAGCCAGTTTACGGAACTGAGCCAAACTAACTTCCTCTCCATGAAAAGTTTGTACGACTACTGGAAAGCTTTTAAAGAGTCCTCCTAATTCTTCCAAAGTCATGCCCTGTTTGGCAATCAACTCAGGTTTGATCACATCATGGGTCAACTCATTCTCAAATACATTTTCTTGGGTAAAGAATCGATAGGAAACTACACCAGGACTCTTATGATTAGGAGCCACTGGAGCCTCGATATCTAAAGCATTGAGAACCATTACTATGGTGGCAACTCCACAGTAAGCAAGATTATCTTGTGTCACAAACTCTAATGACAGAGGTAAGTAATCACGACGGGCTTGACTGGTGAACAACAGCTGCTCACCAACTTCTGAATCTAAGACTATCAATTCCTCAGTTTTAGATTGTGCTTGAGCGATACCGCAGTTGGCGAAAATTGTTGCACCAACAAGAACTAAAAAGGAAAAGTAAACCCTTATCAAATCTTTAATACTGTAATAGAACATCTATATACTCATTCTGTAGAGTATTTCTGATGTATTTTAGATCATTTGATGTATTTTAGATCATTTAGAGTTTAGCTTTCTTAATTTTTTAACTTAATACCAATAAAGTTGCAAAAAGGAGAAACTCAGGATTTTATTCCTGTTGCTCAAGCTTTTGTTGCTTCTCTTTGGCTCTCTCCGTTCAAAATTTACTCCCAATAAAGCGCCCCGCGTACACGAAGTGCGTCGAAGAAAGCGCGGATCTCTTTGGGATCGAGCCTTAGAAATATAATTGAAGTGCATTGCGGAGTAGTATGGTATCCCAACTCAAAATTAAGACAATTAATTATTTACTTGATCTATAAAAAGGCTTTTTAACAACTGTCGCAGGATAATTTTTACCTCTAATTTCTACTTCCAATTCCTGTCCCACTTTACTCAAAGACTTAGGCACATAGGCAAGCGCGATCGCTTTACCCAAAGTAGGAGCCAATGTACCACTAGTAACAATTCCTACCTTCTCTTGTTCAAAGATTACTGGATAATCATGACGAGCAATATGTTTACCCTGCATCGACAATCCCACTAAACGACGCTTCACACCTGATGCTTTTTGTTCTTCTAATACCGATCGCCCGATAAAATCTTCTTTACTATCAAGATGCACTAACCAACTCAATCCCGCTTCTAGAGGAGTTGTCTGCTCATTAATATCCTGTCCATAGAGACACATTGCCGCTTCTAAACGCAAGGTATCTCTTGCTCCCAAACCACAAGGGGTGACTCCCGCAGCTAATAGCGATCTCCATAACTCTTGACCAGCTTCGGGTTCAATCATCACCTCAAAACCATCTTCCCCAGTGTAGCCAGTTCGTGCCACAAAAGCAGTTGTCCCCGCGATTGTTACTTCTTGATGTCCAAATTTTTTAATCGCCGTGAGATCTTCTGACACCAAAGGTTGTAGGATATTAGTCGTTTCTTTTCCTTGGATGGCAATCAAAATGCGATCGCTTGATAAATCTTGTAAGGTGGAACTCTTCAGATGAGCCAAGATCCAATTTTTGTCCTTATCCTTGGTTCCTGCATTAACGATCAGTATCCCCTTTTGTTCTCCCGCCCCCGTTTCCCCTTGATGGTAAAAGATAATATCGTCAATAATTCCGCCTTGCTCATTAAGTAATACCGTATATTGAGCCTGACCACTACTCAATCTCGACAAATCAGAAGGTACTAAAGCTTGCAATTCAGTGATTAAATCTTTTCCTACTAAGACAAATTTACCCATATGGGAAATATCAAACATTCCTACTGTAGAACGTACTGCTTGATGCTCTTTTTTTAAGCCTATAAATTGTACTGGCATTTCCCAGCCAGAGAAAGGTACAAAGCGAGCTTTTTGCTCTTTCAGTACATCGTAGAGGGGAGTTCTTAGTAGGTTGCTAGACATGAAATCTGCTTAAACGAAGAATAGTTCAATAGATTATATTGTAGCTTTTTAAGGAACAAGGAACGAGGAAGAAGTAATCTGTATTGATAATGAGCTCACCTCTTGTAAAACTCTTTCGGGAATTCTCTCTTTTAAGATTTCTGTTCTGTTTTTGATTAACCGATGATCGCGGTAAAAATTGTAACTACGCGATCGACAAACTCAGACGGCAATATCTCTTCTGTTGTTCTCCACCATCTTTTGCTTAAATCAATAGTTCTTAATTGTTCTGCAATAACTGAACCTTTCACTTTAAACCCAGAAGGAATTTCCACCATCATTTTAATTTCTGGCTTAATCGTACTGGTTATCGGAGTTACAACAACAATACCTTTTCTTTTAGTATTATATTTGGTGTGACTCAAAACCAAACAAGGACGAGCATTTCCCGCTTGTTCTCTGCCAATAGTGGGGTTGAGATTAACCCTAACTATTTCCCCTCGACGAACGCTCAAATTAATTCTTCTCCAACGCCAGCACTTTCTACAAAATCGCGAACATCTTCTGGATACTCAAAATCATCGGGAATACTTGTTAGTAATTCATCTAGAGCTATATCTTCTTTCTTGTTGATAATTAAACTTTTCCCAGACTGAATTAGTTCAACAGTTGAACTCTCTTCTAATCCTATGCTTTGGGCGATTTTAGCGGGAATTCTTAGCCCCAGGCTATTGCCCCACTTTCTTAACTTGACTTTCATTGCTGTTACCTAGAGTTATACATTGTATAATAAAGTAACTAATTCAAAATGTCATCACTCATAATGCGATATGGAGCCGACCTGAGTAGAGCCTCCTACTTGCCAAGAAAATGAATGACCGATAATTCCCACAATTGGAACAAGAAAAAACAGATTACGATCTCTTTTGAGCTAAACTGTTAAAAAAAGCTTCTCAAAATCTCTTGCATCATATGCGATCGCATATGATAAGAATGGGATTCTTTTAGCTAAACTATTTTAATTTTATGAGCGATCGCTTAATATATCACATTACCTCTGCTGAAGAATGGTATCTTGCCCAGTCAAAAGAAGAATATGAACCTCGCCAATTTTCCGATGAGGGATTTATTCACTGTTCTCATGCACATCAATTAGAGGCTGTAGTTAATAGATTTTTTCAGGGACAAAAGAATTTGGTTGTTTTAGAGATTAACTCTGCTGCCTTGAAATGCGACGTAATTGAGGAAAATCTCGAAGGTGGTGCAGAATTATACCCTCATGTTTATGGGAAATTACCTTTAGATGCGATCATAGTCTGTCGCCCGATAGCTGAATTTAGTTTAAATATAAATAATTACTTTGGAGATTTTGGGGATAAATACAATAAATAGTGATTTTAGTTTTTGAATTAATTAATATATAGCAATCCTAGATGAATCATGAAAATAAATTGTATTTTGTTGGCGAGGCATAGGTGCTTTGCATGAACATCTTGATTATGTGAGCGTCTCGCTTACACTTTTTTTCTCAATGATTTAGGATTGCTATATGAGCTAACCGATTTAATTTTAATAGATAAAGATTCAATTAATTCTTTCTTATTGAAAAGCAACAATAGGTAAATTACTCAAATCTTCTAACATTGATTTGCTTACGTATTAATCCTAAAATTTTAATTTATGTATAATAAATTTTATAGTTCAAAAAATAAGAAAAAACATCATTTAGTAATGAGAATAATAGGATATATTTCAAGTAAAGTTTTAGGAAATATTTGTAAAATATCTATAAATTATCAAATAGAAGATCCTAGTGAACTGCGTAGCAATATTCATTTTAAAGCAATTAATTCATTAAATATCTGTGAAAGTACTGATTACTTAGAAACAATATAACTGTTACAATTATTCACGAGGTGGCCAAAGCAGATACTAAGGAAAATCGTATTATTCCTATAATTTTAATTGTCTATTTTTAATTGACGAATAAAAAAACTCAACTAAAACCATCGCTATTTCAAATTCGTTTATTACCTCTAAGCCATATCGATAATTATGTCAACATGCTTTCATGACCAAAAAGACCAACAATTATCTAACAATGCTGTCACTAATTCGGAGTCGAAGCAACCTCTAGGGAAAATTCTCCTAGAAGCAGGATTAGTCTCTATCTATCAGACAGCAATCGCTTTAGAGGAGCAGAAGCAATATGATTTCAGAATTGGGGAAATCTTAGCTAACCACGGTTGGATTAAACAGGAAACTGCTGACTTTTTTGTTGATAAATGGCCTAATATTATTCAGAATCAACAAAAAAGACCTTTATCATATTATTTATTCGCAGCAGCCATAATAGATAAAGACCAACTTTTTACCCTCAGGCACAAGCAGTTACAAACTAACTCTGATAGTCTTTTACATAGACTAGCATTAGAAGAAGGTTATGTTAAACAAGTCACTGTTGATTTCTTTCTAAAACATTTATTCAATGTTAATAGCATTCACAATTTATCATTTACTAAGCCATACGAGTTGATCAAAAATTACGTTAATGGCGAGACTAACTTTCAGAAATTAGAACTCAGCCAAGTACCTTTAAATGGAGTGAGGTTGAAAAAAGTTATACTAGATTTTTCTATTCTGAGACAAGCCAATCTCAAAAAAAGTAATCTCAGTTATTCTAGTTTAGTTGAAGTTAATTTAACTCTAGCTGATTTAGAATTAGCAAATTTATCTCATGTTAATTTTAAAAGAGCCTGTTTAATTGAAGCTAATTTACGAAAAAGTAATTTAGAACAAGCAAATTTCCAAGGAGCTAATTTACAAGAAGCGGATTTGAGAGCTGCTAATTTAAAAAATGCTTCCTTGATCTCCGCCGATCTTAGAGGCTCAAAGTTAGACTCAGAATATTCCTATGACGTTTTTTACAACCAAAATACTATGTTTAGCGCTAATTTCAATCCGATAAAAGCAGGATGGAAATTGAAAAATTAATAAAAATTATAAGCCCCTCTCCTTGTAGGAGTGATCAGAAGCCGCATCAGCTTAAGAAATCGGAACGCCGTTGAGATTTCCCAAAGGACGGAAGCCGACAAGCGAACCAAGAGAAGGAACGCTAACCAAGAGAGAGGGGTTAGGGAAAGGTCTTCTTTACTCTGGTAAAACTCTGATTAAAAAATACCTAAGCATCATCAAGAGCTAAGATACCAGGTAATTTTTTACCTTCAAGTAACTCTAAACTAGCGCCACCACCAGTAGAAATATGACTCATTTTCTCAGCCACACCAACTTTTTCTACCGCAGCAACCGAATCACCACCACCAATAATAGTGATTGCATCAGGTTTACCAGCTAGAGTATTAGCAATAGCTTCAGTCCCTACCGCAAATTTATCGAATTCAAAAACTCCCATAGGTCCATTCCAGATTACTGCATTACAGTTAGCTAAGGCATCTTGGAAAACTTTAACTGAATCAGGACCAATATCCAATCCCATCCAACCATCAGGAATATTATCAATACCAACAGTTTTAGCATTAGCATCAGGAGCAAAATTATCAGCAACTACCACATCAGTAGGCAACAACAACTCTACACCCTGTTCCTTCGCTTTAGCTTCTAAAGATTTTGCCAGTTCTAGTTTGTCTTCTTCTACTAGAGATTTACCAACACTCAAACCTCTTGCTTTGTAGAAAGTGAAGATCATACCACCGCCAATCAAGAGCTTATCGCATTTATCTAAAAGAGTTTCGATAACACCGATTTTACTAGATACTTTAGAACCACCAATAATAGCAGCCAAAGGACGTTTGGGATTATCTACGGCATTTTGTAAGAACTCTAATTCTTTTTCGATTAAGTAACCAGCAACAGAAGGACTTAAATATTTGGTTACCCCTTCAGTAGAAGCATGGGCGCGGTGTGCAGTACCAAATGCTTCGTTGACATAGACATCGGCATTGGAGGCTAGAGCTTTAGCAAATTCAGGGTCGTTTTTAGTTTCTTCACTGTGGAAACGAAGATTTTCTAAAAGAATTACTTGACCGTTACTCATTCCATTAACAGTCGCCGTAACCGCATCACCTACGCAATCATCACATTTAGTGACTTCTTGTCCTAAAAGCTCAGAAAGACGTGCTGCTACAGGAGTTAGACGAAGTCCTTCCTTGACTTCACCCTTGGGACGACCCATATGACTACAAAGAATTACCTTAGCACCTTTGCCAGTTAAATCTTTGATAGTGGGTAAGGCAGCACGAATCCGAGTATCATCGGTGATGCTTCCACTATCATCTAGAGGCACATTAAAGTCTGCTCTGACTAGAACTCTTTTTCCTGCTACATCAGCTTCTGTTAAGCCAGCCACGGTTTTCTTTGACATGTTTTAATAGCCTCCTGTTATGTCTGATCAATTAATAAATTATTAAAATTAAGGTGCTAGGACAAAAATCAAGCACACCCCGAATTTGCAACAAAAATAAGGGGATAGAATTAATCTACCAGAGGAGATGACACAAAGAAAGCACAGCTTAGTGAAATTACCGATGGGGAAACAGCAGAGATGTTACTCTAGAATCTCTATAGCAGAGATATTATAAAGCTTCTAGCGATTCCAGGTTTAACCAAATATTGGGAGTAGGAACATAAAATTTGACCAAAGCATATTCTCCATCAATCTCTAAAATTTCGCCTTTACTCTCAAAAAGATAGTCAGGAAAGCGATTATCACTAGCCGTAGCTTCGACGCTATCTGCTAGTTTTTCTTTGACTGCTCGAACCAATGCACCTTTTTTAAGTTTGCCTGCCATAGGATTAAATCGATAAATTTACTTGATACTCATCTTCTCGTTGATTGTGCCATATTTAACTCTGATTGACCGACAAATCTTGTCTACTGTTCAAGAAGCTTATTATGACTTAAAAGCTTTTATTAATCATAAATTTATAGGTTAACCAAAAGCAGAAATGGTTTTAGAAGAATAAGAAACAGATTCTGAAACCTATGAAGCACAACGTAATATTTCAAGGTAGGGAAAAAACTGTAAACTAAATTTAATTTTGTCTATTTAAACCACGTTCATATTGCAATCTGGAGTTTTAAAATAGAAGATATATCAAGAGTTTTTCCCTGTCTTGGTTAGCGTTCCCCATTCGAGGGTTTATCTCTTTTATCTCTATTAGAGAATATTATCCCACCTCCCTAAATCTCTCCTAAAAGGAGGGACACAATTGTATCTCCCACCTCTCTCTACCTCTCTCCTTTAAAGAGAGAGAACATATGGTCTTCCCCTGTAGGGGAAGGTTGGAAGAGGTGGGAAGATTATAGAGGGGTGGGACAGTGTCGCATATTTTGGTGCAAGCCTTGGAGGATTTTTAATCTGCAGGATCACACAGCTTTTGCCCAAACATTTCCACAAACTATAGTTTTCAAAATAGACGCAGTTTCCCTATGAATTTCTGGAAGTTTTTAGTTAGCCATCAAAGAGAAATCTTCCAGCAAACATTGGAACATCTGGAGTTAACTCTGATTGCTTTAGGGATAGCAGTGATCATCGGAGTTTCGATTGGAGTCGTCTTAACCCGCAATCAAAGATATTCTGCTCAAGTAATTGGTGTTGTCGGGGTGATTCAAACTATTCCCAGTGTGGCTCTTTTGGGTTTTCTCTTACCTTTACTGGGAATCGGCGTTACTCCAGCAATTGTCGCTTTATTTTTATATGCTTTACTACCAGTAGTTCGCAATACCTATACTGCGATAGAAGAAGTCGATAGTTCTATCAAAGAAGCTGCTAAAGGCATGGGAATGCCGGACCTCCACATTTTGTTTAAAGTAGAATTACCATTAGCTATTCCCGTGATTTTTGCTGGTATCCGTACTGCTGCGGTAACTACTGTTGGGGTTGCGACTCTATGCGCTCTCATTGCTGCTGGTGGATTAGGAGAGTTTATTTTTCGCGGTATTGCTCTCAATAACTTTAATATGATACTTGCTGGAGCGATTCCTGCTGCTGCTTTAGCCTTATCGTTAGATTTTTTTCTAGGATTTCTTCAGTCAAGAATTACCCGTCTCCTGAAACCGATTCTGATTGCCGCAGCTATTTTACTTCTCCTGTCTTTTTCTTGGTTGATTATTCCCCAATTTTTCGATCATTCTTTTCAAGCTGGTTTTACCGCCGAATTTATGGAACGGGATGATGGTTATCCTGGTTTGCAAGAGCATTACGATCTGAATTTAGATACTGTGCAATTAGATTCAGGGCTAATGTATCAAGCAGTGTATGAAGGTCAAGTTGATGTTATTAGTGGTTATTCTACAGATGGCAGAATTCAGACTTATAACCTAACAGTATTAGAAGACGATTTGCATTTTTTCCCTCCCTATTATGCTGCACCTTTAGTACGTAGTGAAACCTTAAAAAAATATCCTCAATTGCGAGAAGTATTTGCCAAACTAGCAGGTCAAATTTCTGATGCAATCATGACCGAATTGAATTATCAAGTAGATTATCTTAATCGACCAACGATTGAAGTAGTTAAAGAATTTCTTACAGATTTAGGCTTTAAAACCACTGTAGAAAGAACAGGAAGTCCCGATATTTTAATTGGTGGCAAAAGTTTCACTGAGCAATATATCTTAGCAGATATTATCGCGATATTGATTGAAAATTACACTAACCTAGATGTGGAATTAAAAACAGGATTAGCTGGTACAAAAATTGCTTTTGATGCTTTAAAAAAAGGTGAAATTGATCTTTATCCAGAATATACAGGCACAGGTTTATTAGTAATTTTGAAACCTGATGATTATTTTCTGAAGCAAATTATTCGAGATAAAAATAGAGTTTTTGATTATGTCAAACAAGAATTTAAACAACTTTATGATTTAGAATGGCTAGATCCTTTTGGCTTTAATAATACTTATGCCCTAATGATGCGAAATCAAGATACTAATAACTGGAATATTCATAGTATTTCCGATTTGAAAAAATATTTAGTCAATAAGTAAGGATGCTTTCTGAGACATGAATTTACTAACTCTATTTTAGTAGTACACTTATTTGTTAAAGATCAAGATTCCCGCCACTAATAATTACGCCGATTCTTTTTTTTGGTGTAATAACAATATCTTCTAATAATGCTGTATCTTCTAATAATGCTGTGGCTAATTTTCTCGTAGGTTCAACGACAATTTTGAGGCGCGATAACAAAAAAGTTAGGGTGCGGCAAATAGCCTTTTCTGAAACTGTCACGATCTCATCGACTTCGTAGTTGAGTTGTAACTCCCCAGCTTGATCTCGAGGATTGATCAAAAGAAGGGCAAAATAATGATAATGTTCTTTCTATGAGTCTGAAAGAACAAGAACAAAAAATAATCCCTACCCGGAAACAATTCCGAAACCAATAGTAATTCGACTGACTCAACTTTATAAGTCAATTCGTAACTCCTAAAGTCGTGCTACTAGAGAGTATTGTCAGTGAGAGATTCCCTTAAAACTAGAATTATTCGGTCTAAGCCTGTCCAGTTAATAATTCAAACCTTGCTGAAGTGGCAGCGAGATGAATGTTCTGAGATGGGGGCAGCCTTAGCTTATTATGGTATCTTCTCTCTTTTTCCTCTGTTGTTAGTAATTCTCAGCATCTTTGGGTTTTTACTTGGTGCCGATACCAATATTTACAAACACCTTCTCGGTTTAGCTCAAAGTACGCTACCACCAACAGTTTATAGCCTGGTTGTTAGTACATTGCGCAACCTCAACCATAGCAGTATAGGAGCGGGTCTGATTGGCTTTTTTCTTTTATTATTTACAGCTAGTAACTTCTTCGGTGGTCTGAACCGTTTCGTTAATAAAATTTGGCAAGTCCGAACAGGGCGGCATACCAATAATAATTTGATAGCGAGCATACTGAATTTTTTGAAAGTCAGGATTTTTGCGTTTGGGTTGGTACTAGGTACAGCCATAGTCATACAGCTCTCCCTACTTTCTCGTATTGTTATCTATACCATCCTCAATATTGTGGATAACTTCGACCAATCGATCAGCTTTATCAAGATTGATCATCTTTTGTTGCTCGAAGGACTACATAGGGGCACAATATTTCTCCTCTTGAGTTTAGCGATCATGGTTTTGTTTAAAATACTACCGTCAACTCGGGTAGCTTGGGGTGATGTTTGGCTAGGGGCATTAATGACTGGTGCCTTTTTTCGGCTTCTTCAGTATTTTGTCAGGAATAGTATTATTCAAATTGGTAGTCAATTTCTCTCCTACGGTGTAGTAGGCAGTGTGATGATCCTGATGCTTTGGATTTTCTTAACTTGCCAAATTTTTTTATTAGGATGTGAATTGACCTATGTATATGCTCATCTCTATGGCAGTTATCGTCAGGGAAAAGCTGATAGCTTTCAAAGTAATTAATCGTATTACGAGCGCAATAACTTAATTCTTTTGACAATAAATTTTACCAAGAAAGGGAACGCACGAGTTGCGATCGCTAAAAAGAGGGGACAAACGGCAAAAATCCCACCAAATTTCAAAGAATGTAAGCCAGTCTAGAAGAGAGTTTCAGAAGTTATGAGTAAAGCATAGCCCAAATAACAAGGGAATCTTAGGTTCTAAGATTCCCACTGTAAATATCGATATTTAATTAATAATGGCGAATGTGACTAAATAATCATTTTAAATGTTTTAGTCTTCGTAGACACGGCATTCTGGAGCGTCTGGATTATTGTCACAATATTGTTCGAAAGAAGTTTTCTCAGGATTATTTTGGCGTTGATGAGAAGCCTCTGCTTGAAGTTCCTCAACTGCATCCCAAGCAGCCGCGCATTCCCCAGAGGTTGCACCTTCAGTACTGCACACTTCTCTTGCTTGCTCTGTTTCCTTTTTTATTTGATCTTTTAGGCTGGTCATATTTTTCTTTTATCCTAGTTTTTATGGGTAATGGTGAGAAGCCAACTTTGCTTTTTAGTTTATAAGTTTAGCTATATTCTGACAACACCCAACACCTATTGTAACGTTTTGGATCAGCTGAAAACCAAAATAAAGCTAAAGCAATTTCAGGAGACAGGAGACAGGATTAAGGAGACAGGAGTCAAAAGTTAGAATACAGAAGATAAAGGGATTAGAAGTAGGGGTGCAAGTCTTGCGACCTCAAAGAATTAAGGAGACAGGAGTTATCGATGAATTTTTAGCTACCCATTTTCTAGTTTCCCCATTCCTTGTTCCTCTCTTTGTGCGCGTTTTCCCCATTCGAGGACAAGTCATAGGGAGGAAACACCCATTGGTCCCGTCAGGCGGGATAATAAGTTCAAGCCCAAGCCTCACTGAAGTCGCACCCCTTCCTCGTTCCTCATTCCTTATTTAGATGACCCTTTCATTCCCTCCATCTATGGGGATTTGTGCTGCGGTGGTGTTGGCAAACAAAGGAGTGCAAAGTTCTGCTGCTAATTCGCCTACTGATACACTAGTGACTTCTACCTTGAGAACATTATTGGTTTTATATTCTTCGATGGTTAAACCATAATTTTTAGCTCGACTAGCTAAGATTTCTTCTGTCCAAATTCCGGTATCAAAAACTCCATTGGGATGGAGAGAATTAATCCTAATATTATCTTTCCCCCATTCTAAAGCAGCTACTCTTGTTAACTGATTTAAAGCTGCTTTGGAGGCCGAATAAGCAGCGGCTCCAGGTCCAGGAGCAGGAACATTTTTGGAACCAATAACGACAACTCGACCTCCATTAGGTGCTAATTTTAAGAAAGGATGAGATTCCCGCATTAAGA
>JAAUYH010229137.1_pt1 | contig 13176 bp, 7 predicted proteins | sample 7278061 | NCBI WGS metagenome assembly JAAUYH01 (sample SAMN14350203, study PRJNA611818) | marine sediment metagenome | isolation source: surface marine sediment (0.6m) | place: French Polynesia: Moorea | collected 2018-08
CTGGAAGATGAAGACTCCTATGTGCGTTATACTGCGGCATCTGCCTTGGGAAAAATCAAATCTGATGCGGCAGTACCATGGTTAATTAAACTTCTGGAAGATGAATACTCCTATGTGCGTTATACTGCGGCAGAAGCCTTGGAAAAAATCAAATCTGATGTCATAGTACCAGGGTTAATTCAACTTCTGGAAAATGAAGACTCTGATGTGCGTGATACTGCGGCAGAAGAGTTGGGAAAAATCAAATCTGATGCCGCAGTACCAGGATTAATTAAACTTCTGCAAGATGAAGACTCCTCTGTGCGTGATACTGCGGCATCTGCCTTGGGAAAAATCAAATCTAATGCCGCAGTACCAGGGTTAATTAAACTTCTGGAAGATGAATACTCCTATGTGCGTGATACTGCGGCATCTGCCTTGGGAAAAATCAAATCTAAGAAGGCAGTACCAGGGTTAATTAAACTTCTGGAAGATGAATACTTCTATGTGCGTGATACTGCGGCATCTGCCTTGGGAAAAATCAAATCTAAGAAGGCAGTACCATGGTTAATTAAACTTCTGGAAGATGAAGACTCTGATGTGCGTGATACTGCGGTATCTGCCTTGGTAAAAATCAAATCTGATGCCGCAGTACCATGGTTAATTAAACTTCTGCAAGATGAAGACTCCGATGTGCGTTATACTGCGGCAGAAGCCTTGGGAGAAATCAAATCTGATGCCGCAGTACCAGGATTAATTAAACTTCTGCAAGATGAAGACTCCGATGTGCGTGATAGTGCGGCAGAAGCCTTGGGAGAAATCAAATCTGATGCCGCAGTAACAGGGTTAATTCAACTTTTAAATACCAAACACTTTCTCAACTTAAATAACGGACAAAATGCCTCTCAAGCTATAGATGCACTAGAAGAAAACCAAGAACACCTCAAATACTACAAACCCATCCCCAAACCCACCATGTCCAAATCCACCTCCCACAACTATGCCTTACTCATCGGTGTCGGTGAATGCGAAGAAACCAAATTATCCCTACCAGTCACAGTTAAAGATATTCAAGCACTAAAATCTCTCCTCACCGACTCCAACCTATGCGGTTACATCGACGATCGCCAACACATTCGTCTCCTCCACGACGCAAACGCTACCAAAACCAAAATTTTAGAAGCTTTAAACTGGCTCAAACACCAAGCGGAAAATGACCCAGAAGCAACTATACTAGTGTTCTATTCCGGTCATGGTTTCTTACATCAATCTGGAGATTACTACCTCATCCCCCACGATACTGACAGAACAGATATCCCCAACACAGCACTCCCCGCAAACACCTTTAAGCAAACATTACGGGAAATTCCAGCCAAGAAATTATTAGTAATTATAGATAGTTGTCACGCTCAAGGAATGGCGACATCAAAGGATGATACAGGGAAAACCAAACGTTCACCAATACCCAAAGGTTTTACCCAAACAGCTTTACCCAAAACCATCATTGAGGACTTAAAACAAGGTACGGGAAGAGTAGTTTTCACCTCCTCCACCGAAGAACAATCATCTTGGGTTCGCCGTGACGACACAATGAGTATCTACACTTACCATTTCCTCGAAGCATTGCAAGGTGCAGGAAATCAACCAGGGGATAAAGTCGTCAAGGTTTCCCATTTAATGAACTACCTGAGTAAAAGCGTTCCCGCAACCACACAACAGGAATATCAAGCCGAACAAATCCCTTGCTTTGACTTAAGCACAGAAGGAGACTTCCCCGTGGCATTGTTGCGTGGTGGTAAGGGTTTACCGCAACAGGGTTGGGAAGAAGTCAAAGGGGAAGCACAAGAGAAGATTCGCACTATCAGCGTCCAGGTTACTCATAGCGATGTGGGTAATATTATTAGCATCACAGCCGAAAGGATAGATGTTGGCGGGATTTCTTCGAGCAAGGGAGGAAATTAAAATTATACTTGTTACAGCAGTTGCTAATTCTAGAGGTTCTTGCTGCGATCGCACTCAAATGTGAATGCTGAAAACATTCGTCTGCAATAAACATATATTTTTATCATTAATACGCAAAATTAAGGTTTATCAACTACGTATACCTGAAAAAGCTGTTTCATTTTCTATGAAAACTTGTAAGTGTAAGATATGAATAAATATGAGTGTATGAGTGGAGTATTCCACCTGCCCCAAAATATTATGAGACGTGTGATTGATTCGTAGGGGCGGGGTTCCCCCGCCCTAAAGTTGGATGAATCTAACAACTTGTACTTCCAAAAAGGATAACAAGGAGGCAGAGCCTCCAAAGCATAGTTACCAGCGTGACGCTGGTAACTAGAACATAGGGATCTCTGGCTCTTCTTGAAAATGGTGCAAGTTATCAGATGAATTACACAAATGGGTGTATACTGGCAAGTTAGAAGTAGCTACAATCATTTCACATGTCCCAGCAAATGCCATATCATGTTCGCTGCAATTTGTCAAAATAGGATATACCTCAGCCAGTATTCATCTGGGAAAAATTGCGACTTTTAATAGGATTTTTAACCGAGACTTTCAGGAACGTCTAACGAAATAAAGATAGTTACAGCGATTTTTGTTGAAAAAAAGTCACACTACGCCTTGATTATGATTTTCTGATTATAGCCTGAAACGACGCACTTGCGTGAATAAATAAGAATAATTTTCGATAAAAACTTGACAAAAAAAGTTGATTGTTTTGAGAGCTAAATAGAATTTACGAAAACAATAAGATTGATTTATATCTGTGATGATATCCAGGGAGATAAGGGCATGGCGTAGATAAAATATCTGTTTGATCAAAAGTCTTGGGATGCCGTGCCCCTACCATCAGGTGTTTTTTTAATTTTTGTAAATTTCTTGGCGCCAAGTATATGAATTAATCGCCCGTTGTGGGAGAATATGATTAGAAATGAATCATATTATAATGGAGTGGTGCCAAAATTTTTTCGACAAGCACCACTCCATTATATAAAATACTTATTTTTCACCTTTTGATAATACCAGGAAACCTCCAAAAAAGGTTCGATTTTTTTACAAAACTTAATTTTTTTTTGGGGAGGGAGCGATTTACCTGTTAGCAAATAGTTCAAATATGGCATCATCCAATTCATAACCCAACAATTGCGCCATATATTGCAGTCGGGTTTGACTAGGTATACCTTGCTGCTGTAACCAATCAGTTAAGACAAACAATTTGTGCATCAAAAATATCTCTAAAGCCTCTGGATTATACTGAATGCCTTCCTTACTACTAAACTGATGTGGTACGAACATTGCAGCATAACGAACAAACTCTCCAGCTTTCCAATCCAGTAAAAAAGGCAACCAGGGATATTTTGCATCCAAACGGATAAACCATAACCTCACTTCTGGAATTTCCGAGAGTTCCCGTGGATCTCCTGGTTCCCGCTCATAATTGATATCAAACTGGATTTCCTGTTCATGGGATGCGATCGCCCCTGATTGGAGTAATTTTTCAATCACCGTTGTCGCTGGGGATAGATCCAAGGTGCGAATGCAGTTAGTATTGAGAGCGATCGTAGTTGTCATTCAGGATTTAGTTAGAGGTATTCAAAATTAGCTTTGATATTTCATATGGTGACATGTTTATGATACTACCTGGAAATTAACATACTTGTTTTGGTGTTCTAAGATTACCTATAAAAATTTCTGGCGTTGCTGATTTGAAGTATGAATCCGGGTGTTCCAGACGTTGCAGTGCAACGTCTCTACAAGGCTTTTACTATCATGCAATATCATTTTCACGCCATGGATTCAGCAACCCCAAATTTCTCCCACTCTTCCCCCTCTTCCCACTCTTCCCACTCTTCCCCCTCTTACTCAATTCGGTAATCTTCTAGGGGGACGCGAGTAGTTCATTCTTGAGTTGACATTTGATTAACAGTATGATTCAAATCTCGAATGCGTCGGGAGAGTACACGAATAATATTCACGGCAATTTCGGGAGTTTCTTCAATGGCGTCATAAAGTTGTTCTTGAGTAAGTTCCAAGCATTCACAGGGTTCTAGGGCAATTGCGGAAGCTGAACGGGGTTGAGCATCAAATACTGACATTTCTCCAAAGGCTTCTCCTTGGGGAAATACTGCTAGTTGCTGACCTCCAAGATGAATTTTAACTTTACCAGAAACTACAATAAAAAGTGATCGCCCTTCTTGTCCTTGTTTGAAAATAGTGGTGTTAGCGGGAAAAAACTGCTCGTCCATTACTGAAGCCAATCGTACCAGAAAATCATCCCGCAATTCCTGAAAAATAGAAACCCGTCTCACAAGTAATAAACGTTCAACTGTGGTTAGCATAATGTTTGTTCATCAACTCTTTTACTTGTGTAGCTACCAGGGGGTCGGGGTCATTTTGCATTTGGGGTACAATCTTTAGCAAAGTATTTAGTGCTGCTACCTGTAAGTAAGCGATGGCAGCTTCGCGAACAAAACCTGTGGGATGACGGAGATTATCCAATACCTGTTCTATAGTTAAGCGGATACGAGCAACTTTTGCAAAATGGAAACAGCAGGCTAAACACCAGTCGGAAAGATAACGATGCTGTTCTAACAATCTGCGGGTGCGATTACCAACAGACATGGGTTGAGAATCAACTAGTCCAGCGACTATGAGAGTTTGTAGTTTTTCTTGGGGTGATCGTCGATCTAAAATGTTGAGGAATACGGATTTAAAACGTAAATTTAGGGTATCTAAGATTTCTAAACCTTGGGCTATATTTACCCCTGAAGATGATAGTAGATTAAAGGTTGCTGCTTGAATTATTTCTTGGGGATAAACTAACTTTAATATTAGCAGCAATCGTTCTTTGACATCCCTTTCTAATTCTATTAGGGCTTGTTGCAGCAAGTTACTGACATTAATAACCTGCCAATTTGATTGAGAAATATCTAGAGATTCTTGTTCCTGAAAATCTATGTAAGCAGCGTAAATCTCTCCTAATAAACATAATTCCTCAATAATTAACTTTTCAACTACACGTTGATGCCAATTGTCTACCAAACCTACAATTCCTTCTTTTTGATGTCGTCGAAGCATTGCCCGGAGAATATAATTTCTATTATTGGTTCCAGAGGCTTCTAAATGCATCCATAATGTATTAAGAGCTTCTGTAGAAGGGATTTGACCAATAGTACGCCAAGCGTACATCCGCGCTACTTGTGGTTGGTAAATATCTGTTGCAAATTTGATTACATTTGCTAAAATTTCATCCTCCAATTTTACTAATATTTCCATAGTTATATTCCGGGTTGATTTGTAACAAAGTCCCATGACTAGGGCTTGATAATATTCCTCTAAACGAGTGGCTGCAATTAATTCTAGTACTGCTAGACGCACCTCTAAAGACTTGTCTTGTAACAAATTAGGAATATGAATTCGCAATGCTTGTAAATATACTGCTTCCTTAAGGACTTTAACACCATTTACCCGTTCCCGTTCTTGTTTGTGATTGAGCATTCGTCCCAAGACTTTGGTAGCAATCAATTTTTGCTTAATGGAACCCTCACGCAATAATAATGCAGCAGCAGTTCCCCGAATCAAGGAATGTTGATCAAAGTTGAGATACTGTTCTAATTTCCTTAAATCGGGATTTGCCCCAGCTAGCCAAATGTAGCGTAAACCAAGGGCAAAAACTTCGGGTGCTAGTAAGTGTTTAGGTATTGCTAACAAAGTCTGGATTGTAGGTATATAAGCGGGATTTGCACCTTGCTTGAGCATTGCTTCCAAACTTTTGTACTGCAAAAGGGGAGGTAACTGATCTAACAGGGGTGCTAAAACTTCTCCTACTCCTTTAGGATCGATGTGGGATAACAAATCGATACAAGAAAGTTTATCTTGATATAGGCTTTTCTGAGAATGTTGGTCGAGATAGGTATTTTTTTCTACTAATGTTTTAATAACTGCCTGTTTAAATGCTCGTAAGTCTACATTTGTAACACTTAATTGACCCCTTTGTGCACTTAACACTAGCAAATCGACATAGCGCGATCGCACTATCAAAATCACTTTCAAGCAGATACCACCAATAATGGCGGTTAGAATCGGCAAAACCCAAATTTTTAAGCTATCAGGTACTGCTAGATATGCTCCCAGTAAAGAACTACCCAAGATAATCACACTTGATGTCAAGGCACCTATGGCTGTACCAATACCATCAGATAATGTCTGTAGGTAACTGCGAATTTTATCTGGTATGGGTTGAAACAGTAAAGTACCGTTATTAGCGACGAAAGTATAGCGCAGTAAGTCGTCCCAAAACTGGAAGATAACTAAACCCCAAAAAAAGTTTTGTCCAAAGTCCAATCCAGGGAATAAACTCATAACAGCAATTACCATTGGTAGTAGCACCATACTGGCTGGCAAAATAGCGATGGTGAAAAATGCCCCTATACGTTCTAACACCCGACTGGATAAAAACCACTGGGTTCCTAAGGCAGATATTCCCACAATTGCATCCAACAATCCCAAAAATCTGGCAATTTCTTCGCGATTACCACCCTGAAATTTGGATTCTACTTGACTAAAATACTGGAACTCAATTAACATGCCAATAATATGCAACAAAGCAAATAAAGCGATTGATAGCCCTACATATTGTTGCAGAGGTCGAGATAACCGACGTTTTGTGGAATAATCTACTTCCTTAAATTTTGGTTGGGAAAAGTTGGGAAAAGCCTGTGGATAGTTCCGACTTAAATATAGCAGAATCGTTGATCCAAATACAATTAGCACTCCAGTAATCAAAATCAGGTTATGTAAACTCAGGATATTGAGTAGCCAAGATAAACTAAAGCCGCTAAATATTTGAGCTACTAAAAACCCACTGCTAATTAGAGGATAAGTGCGCTTAATCTCCCTAATATTAAATAGCTGGTTAGCTGCAATGGCTGTGTTGAGTTCATTCGCAACATAAATCGCATCTAGCCATAGCCGCAGCATCAGTAAAGTCTTTCCTTCCTGACCTGGAATTTGTATTCCCCAGTGAAACAACAATAAAGGTATTGCCATCATGGGTGCGATCGCCACAATTACCCAACGTAGGGCAAAATTCCTTTGCAACCAGGAGTAAACAAAAACCACCAGGATGCCCATAACTGCACTACCGATATAAAACTGAGGCAGATAATAAGCCCCAAAATTAGATACCAATTCTGCGTCTGTACTGCGTTCTGCCCACCGTATTCCTACAGAGATAATTGTGTAAATAACAAACATAAGGAAGGTACGTTTGCTCTCTTCCGGTCGGAGATTTATCGACTGTAATATTTGTTGCCAAATGCTTCTGTTTCTGGTCAAAAAGTTATTTGTGAGTTCCATGCAGTTTTACTTTCTGGGTTGCTTGGTTACTGTCACTTTTGCTGCATTGTCTTTTCAAGAAAAGGCAGTATTCACTACCAAAAATCCCTATAAATAGCAAAAGTCCTGAGTAACTGAGTATTATTTTTCCCACTCAGGACTCAAGACTAAAACAATTAAAAATTAAAAATTAAACTGGGCGTAAGGATTGTGTCCCTACCTTAGGCGCAAGTATTGTGTCCCTACTTTGGGTGTAAGAATTGTGTCCCCCTAGCTTGAGTGTAAGAATTGTGTACCTACCTTGGGTGTAAGAATTGTGTCCCTACCTTGGGCGCAAGCATTGCGCCCCTACCTTAGGCGTAAGGATTGTGTCCCTACCTTGGGTGTAAGGATTGTGTCCCTAGCTTGGGTGCAAGGATTGTGTCCCTACTTTGGACGCAAGTATTGTGTCCCTACCTTGGGTGTAAGAATTGTGTCCCTACCTTGGGCGCAAGGATTGTATCCCTACTTTGGGCGCAAGTGTTGTGTCCCTACTTTGGGTGTAATAATTGTGTCCCTACCTTGGGCGTAATAATTGTGTCCCCCTACCTTGGGTGCAAGGATTGTGTCCCTAGCTTGGGTGTAAGAATTGTGTCCCTACCTTGGGCGCAAGCATTGCGCCCCTACAAATTGTTAACTGTTAACACCCAACGGCGAAACAATTCTACAACAATTCGCCAGCGTCCTTCCTTTTCCTGGACTACATCATGACGCTGAAGGGTCTTTAGTGCTGACTGTATATTTAGGTCTTCTAAAGTTTCTGTACAAGCATCGTTAATCGCCTCCAAACTCAACCCCTGGGGATGAGGTGCTAATAGCCGCAGTATCATTTGTTGCCCTGCTGCACCCTGCCCTGCCTGACTCCAAACTCCATCAAAATAGTATCGTCCCCGTTTGAAGAAGTCAGGGTTAACTACCGCTTCCAAGTCATCCACCGTAAAAACTGGGTCGCGGGAATGTCCCATTTCAAACACTTGGTCATTGTAGCGGCGAACTAGCTGGAACCCCAGCAACTGCACTAGATATGGTTGTCCGTGGGTGAGGTGATAAATTGTATCTAAGGCTTCTGGGGTGTAGTCGAGGGGAAAATCTTCAGGCGTTTCTACAGGGTTGGCAAGAATCTGGCGAGTAGCTGCACGTTCCATGAACCCAACATGGATGGGGATGACGCTACCAAAGAAGGGGTCGAAGTAATCTGCTGTCATCTCCTCTAAGGTGTGCAAACCTGCAAAGGCAAAGGTGAGTTGAGAAGACATTTGCACCAACCCCCGCAGATACCCCATAAAATTTGTAGGTATTTTTCCGTCTGTAATTAGTTCTTCGATTTTCTCGAATTCATCTAGGGCGATAATTAAACCTTGTTCAGAGGGGATTAATTCCTTGTCTACAACTCGTTTCAAATAGCGTTCAAAGGTGGGGGAAGGAAGATTGAGCAAATCTGCATCGGTGGGAGGTGAAATGTTAAGGGTTTCAGAAATACTATCGCAAATCGCTATCAGCACTTCACCAACTTCCTGGGAAATATTGCCAGCATTGAGCATGTTGATATAAGCTACCTTTACTTCAGAACCTACGAATTTGGCTGCATTACGCAGGATGGAAGTTTTACCCATGCGTCTATGTCCGTAGAGAACTACAGATTGTAGGGATTCACTGGTCACCCAAAGTTCTTCTAGCTGTCTCATTACGTCTTTCCTTCCTACGAAGCGTTCCCCTAAAACTGGGTCACCGATAATGTAAGGATTACGGACAGGCTTGGTAATAGAAATTTCCCCTACTTCGCCAGCTACTTGTAGAAGGGCTTTTTGCCAATTCTGGGCAATTTCTATGATTAGTCCCCGTTCAGCTTCTGGAAGGGTTTGGGGATGATTGAGGATGTTTGTCAGTTCTCCTTGGGCACGGTTGAGGGCAAAGGCACGGGTTACACGGGATACGCTGTGTTGGACAAGTTGGGTATCTTCAATGACGCGATGTAGACTGGCGATGGCTTGCCAAGTATTTGGACGTAGTAACCCTTCTGTGTTATTCCCTTGGTAAGGAGGGGAAGGTGGGTTGATAGCAGCAATATTAGTAATTTCCTGGGCTTCGTGAAAGATTGCTAGAGTTTGGGCAAGGGTATACATTTCCTTACCGTAGAGGAGGGAATGCACCTTTGCAAAAGCCTCTTTTGCTTTAGCTGGTTCTTTTTCGTGGAGATACCAGAAACCAGCAGCAGTAGCATGGGCTTCTGTATCTAGACGAGTATCTGCGATCAAACCACCCTCTAATCTTCGCCGCCAGTTTGCAGGTAAAAATGGAATGTCTCTAAGAATACCTCTAAGAAATTCTGACTTTGGCTTTATATTTAAAGAAGCAGAAGCAAAACGTACTAAATCCCAATCAACAGGTACTTCAGCCAACCGAGAAATACGCCAAATAATTTGTTCAGGAGGGGTTTTAGCAAGTGTCCGATTCACTGCTTGGACAACAGGAATAAATTGCAGGGTGTATGCCAGCAGTTGATTAATATTATGTAAACCAGTTTCCCAATCCTGTTGTAACCAATTTTGCAAGCGTAAAGTCAGATAGGGCAAGCGTAGCGGAGTGACACGGGGAATTAGAAAGCTACTCTTGTGAAAATTTCGGAGATTGAAAGGTGAACTAATCAGCCAGTTTTCTAGACGTAATATTGCCACGGCAAAAGCCACGCTAATAGCCACGCCATAATCCAGTTTTTTATAAGCCACGCCAATAGCCAGGCCATAAACCATGCCAGAAGTCACGCGATAAAACACGCCAGAAGCTACGCCAATAGCCACGCCATAAGCCACGCCAATAGCCACGCCAATAGCCACGCCATAAGCCACGCCAATAGCCACGTCAGAAGCATTCCTAATAGCCACCACGGCAAAAGCCACGCTAATAGCCACGCCAATAGCCACACCATAAGCCACGCCATAAGCCACGCCATAAGCCACGCCAATAGCCACGCCAGAAGCCACGGCAAAAGCCACGCGAACCCAATCAATTACAATACCTATTTGCTGTAGAAATCCACTCAAAACCAGCGGTGTCACAACTGTCAAAACCAACCCTTGAAAAAGCAAATTCCGCTGAATGTGGTTTGACCAATTCATTCCCTCACCCTCAATATACCCACCTCCAAAAGTATCCACATACCACCGCAAAGCCTGGGGAAAATAAAACACCCAGTACAAAAGGCGCAAATAATCCAACGGGTTCCACAGGGATAGGGGACGCTTGAGTTTGGGTGCTAAATCTAGACGGGGTACGGGGGGTTTTTGGTTCATGGTGGGTCAATCTTCAAATAAGACCTCACCCCGCCTTCGGCACCCCTCTCCTTAGTAAGGAGAGGGGTTGGGGGTGAGGTTTTGCGGTTGATATACTTAACATTGGGCTATCAGCCTGGGATTTTAATCCTGGGTGGTTGTGGATGCAAAATGATAATTGTGCAATATCTTTCATCCCATCTCCTCCTTATACCGCTTATAGGTTCGATTACATAGCTGCATCAATTCCTGGGGATGTCCGCGACTTGCGATCGCAATCTGCATCACCTCCTCATCTGTAAACTGGACGGGAGTAGGTGCGAGACGGCTACTAATAAAATCACGGACTGTGGCTTCATCCCACAATGTAATCTCTTCCTCCAGACAAATATTCTGAAAAGGGGAAACCATACCGAACTCATGACTATCGGGAAACAGTCGATCCAAGGAAGTTGAAGCAGCCACCACCAACCGCAGAGGTGCATCGTTTCCATCCGCTAATCCCCGCAGTTGTCCCCTAAGATTCTTAGTAAAACCTTGCCAGGTCATTTTCTCAAATTCATCAAGTAAAAGCAGCAGTCGGGGACGTTGTTTTTCCAAAGCCCTAGTCAAACGAAAACCCTTGCACTCCTCAATTCCTACCTCAGAACATAGAAAGTCGTAAAAGTCGTTTTCATTATAGAGTTGGGTCATATCTAGATAAATTGGCTTGCGGGGAGGCATGAGTTGACTTTCTGCCTGTTGCTGAATTGCGCACAGTAGAGAAGACTTACCAATTGACCGCTCCCCAATTAGTGCTACACTACTGCCACTATTCAGTATCTCAAATACTGCCCGGATTTCTCGCTGTCTGTCAAAGAAATCTTTGGCGTCTGTTACTTTACCAGTTTGGGGCACAAAGGGGTTATTTCGAATATCTGGAGTGGGTTGCTGTGTTGACAGTTCGGGGAATACTGCAAATATAACACTTGTGGGAACTGCCCTACCCCCTAAATCACTACTTCGATCCCTAGTTCTTTTAACAACACCACATACTTTTCCCGTGTTCGTATTCAGTAATGGCGAACCACTAAAACCGGGACGCACTTGTCCTTGGGAAAATTTGAGTAAAGTAAAAGGGAGATTGGCACCATCAAACCCATCACATTTATCAAATGTAGCTGGTTCTCCGTGAATATAGTCGTTGGTATAGCCAAAAGTATATAGTTTGTTTCCCACTGAAGCAGTTACATCTAACGATACACAGGGATGATTAGCAGGTGATTTTGTCAACCTTAGTAACGCCAAATCAACATCGGGATTCTCCGGCAATTTCTCAATTACCGCTGTGTAATCTTGATTTTGCCACCAGACATCAATCGGTTTGTCAGTCTTGCCGATAACTTCTTTCACAACATGGGCACAGGTAAGAATTAGTCCAGGGGCAACAAAAAACCCCGTTCCCAATTCTCCGGCAACTTTTAACCTCACCGTACATTGCTTTAGACGTTCATACATCGGCAGTTTCATCAATGGGACTACCAGTTAGAGGTTATTTATAAAGTAAACCTGAAGACCCAAGAAACCGGGTTTTTTTGAGACTAACTACGATGCGGATTCGATACTCCACCCATAGAAACCCGGTTTCTCCCTACACCGATAGACTTAATATTTACTTGGGAAATGGTCTCTTATCCACCTACTTACCGGGTGAACGAAAAAATGTGTGGGAGAGCCAAAATACTTATTAATTATTAATTATTACTTATTACTTATTATTTTCCCAGAGTCTTTTTCGCTCATCCCTACTTACCCCACTGGAGAGTCAGTTTGAGATTCCCTTTGCCCGTACCATTAACCAGCAGTGTTGTCAGCTTTCCTGACTGCACACCAACCTCCAAACTCAATTCGACGGTAGCTTTATCTGGTTTTACCTTGCTGACAGTACTGGCGATAGTTGCTGTAATTGCTTCAATAGCATCTGTGACTGGCTTAAAATCCAGCAGTTTACTTGATACATCCTCTTCACCACCAAGTGCCTTTGCCTCAACCATGACAGTCAAGTCTTCAGTAATTTTGACGGGAATAATTTCCAAACGTTGTTCCATCATTTACATAATTGAATTCAATACAGTTCAAGATTTTGGCGAAAATATTTGCTTCTCAACTGCCGCAAATCAAAGTCTTACTTTTATACATAAAAACAATCTGGCAACGGATAAACAACGAATATAACCGATGATTTAGTTGTACAATCGAAGACTCTTATCTGTGTTTATAATACCAGTTCCGTAAGTCCTAATGTGCCACGAATAACAAACAATGTGTCACTGTACAACGGTGCTTACTGTGCCTCAACTAAATTATGATCCTTAAAGCCGATGGCGGGATTTGAACCTTGACTAAGACCCACAACCCTCGAAAACTCAATACTCAAACTTCCCTCATAAAAGGTCAACCTATTTTGTTTGAGCGAAAAATGAGCGATAAAATAAAATTAGGGGGAGACGGCACCTATGAAGGTTTTGAAGCAATTCTCGAAACTATCAAGAATGTTTCTAAGCGTCTC
>JAAUYH010234502.1_pt1 | contig 13176 bp, 8 predicted proteins | sample 7278061 | NCBI WGS metagenome assembly JAAUYH01 (sample SAMN14350203, study PRJNA611818) | marine sediment metagenome | isolation source: surface marine sediment (0.6m) | place: French Polynesia: Moorea | collected 2018-08
CTGCGGGAAATGCTGGATTAAAGCACGCCGATAGCGCGGCTGCGATGGCGGCAACAATGCTGACGATGGCGGCGCTCGTCACAGTCCATCTCCATGAGAGACGGCGTAATTGTATCGCGGGCGGGAACCTTTGCATCTTGGGATCTCATACCAGATGCAACTAAGGGTGCCAACGCGATTTTCTCACGATGGGTGCCGAGCTTGATTTCTCTCTGCGCGCCTGTGCACGCCTGCGCTCATTTGACGCTCCGGACAAAGGCCCCGGACGAAGGCCGCATTATCGGCAGATCTCGGGGGCTTGGAATTTCTCGGCCAGGCCCGGCGCCAAGTCGAAGTAATTCTGCCCCAGGGCGATGCGGCGGAAGGCCTCGTCGTCGAGTTCGTTCAAGATCGAACTGGTGAGCTCGAGCTCGTTGTCGTAGCCACCGTAGGTCTTGTTGCTCGAGGCCACAAAATCGGTGCCGGAAATGATGCGGGTCGGGTACTTGTTGTAGAAGTCGACGTATTTGGCCCGCTTGACGTCGGTATCGTAGTAATGGTCGCTGATCACGCTCCAGGAGATATCGAGGTATAGGTTGGGATTGGCATCCAGCTCCTCGCTCATCACGGTGATATGCTCATCGACGTCCATGGTCACGAGCTCGCGCGATAGACCCATGTGAACCCAAACGATCTTATTGTTGGGATAGAGCCGCAGCACTTCTTGCATCAGGTAGCGATGCTTGGTCGCATCGTCGTCGTCGCCGAGGTCGGAGTGAATGGCGATGGGAATATCGCGGTCGAGCAAGATTGCCATGAAATCGCTCCATGCGGCGATATCCTCCAGGGTCGCGGGCTCATGGCCGTTGCCGCGCAGCGCCTCTTTATGCAGATTCACTTCACCCATCCACTTAAAGAGGCCGGGATATTCCGCGTCGAGCAAAAAGATCTTATCGGCGATATCACCGGGATTGGCCAAATCGGGAAAGCTCATCGATAATAAGAAATCGATATCGTCCCGCGGATGCTCCATATAGTTGGCGGCGTTTTCAAAGTCATTCTTCAGACTGGGCGCAGCCTCGGTGCCAAGGCAGTCCAAATAGTAATCGCAACCGCTGTCGTAGGGCAGCGTTTGCCCGATGCCGTAGAGCACCACAAACCGGGTGTCGGTGCGGTCGAAATAGGTCAATTGCTCTTCGTATGGCACGCTCGTGCCGCCGAACGGCTGCGCGTGATAGTGTATATCCACGACCGAGGTATAGGGCTGATTCACCCGGTCGTAGCACGATTGTTCGGAGCTATTCATGTCGAACATCAATAGATCTCGACCAATGCCTTCATCGTCAGACCCACAGCTGACTACCATGCAGATAGTCGCAAGCAGGGAAATACAGAGCATACGATGTTGATTCATCCGGTGAATGTAAAGATTTTAGAGCACTGGATCAACACTTAGAGTCTGATTAATGGTGCATACTCTTTCGGGACATTAAATAGCGATAATTTCACATGTCTTGAGCACATTCGGGCATGAGAGAGTTACTCACTAATTGTGCTTACAAATAGAACTTTTGTCGGAAGCGCCCTTGCGCTGTACCACCATCGCGGGGCACTATGATGGCGATCAAGCGCTATCGCGCCTAGTATCGACCGCGAACGATACTTCGGCGACGCATTAGATCAACGACACAAATAAGAGAACCACAGCATACAAGTGAAAGCCGTAAATACACGATGAAACTCGGAACCTCATCAGTGGTGGTGGCCGCCTTTGTCGGGCCGGGCACTGTACTCACCTGCGCATCTGCCGGCGTAACCTTTGGCTATTCTCTCGGTTGGGTATTGCTCTTTGCAACAGCCTCGGTGTTTGTTTTGCAGTCTCTCACTGCCGGCTTGGGCATCCTGACCCGCAAGGGACTGGGGGATGCGCTGCGCGAGGCCACCGACTCGCCACTGCCAAAAGCCTTGATTTATGCGGTTGTGATTCTCGGCTTGTGGGTCGGCTGTGCCGCGTTTGAGAGCGGCAATCTCATCGGCGCGGCCACTGGGGTGACGACTGTGCTGGGCGGTGATATCGAGGCCCATTGGATTGTGCTGCTCTTGGGCATCGGTGCGGGATCGCTGCTCATGCTTAATTTAAGCGCCTTGACCCAAGCTCTCGGCGTCCTGGTCACGTCGATGGGGATTCTCTTTTTGCTCACCATGTTCTTGGCCCCAGTGTCGTGGTCAGATGCGCTTGAAGGGCTTTTTGTGCCGTCCATACCGGACGGCAGTCTCCTTACCGTCGTCGCTCTGATCGGCACCACCATCGTGACGTATAATTTATTTTTGCACGCCGCTGCAACCAAGGAGCATTGGATTGGCGAAGATGCCACCTTCGCATGGCGGCGCGAGTTGTTGGGAATGGCGATCTTTCTCCCCATCGGTGGTCTCATCTCCTTTGCTATCTTGGTCTCGGGGGCCACGCTCCACGGTACTGGTGAGGAATTTAGTGGGGTCGGCGGCTTTGCTAATCTGCTCGAACCAGCCGTTGGTCCGGCGTCGCGCTATCTGTTTGGACTGGGCCTATTAGCGGCCGGTCTGACATCTGCTGTGACTGCCCCCTTAGCAGCCGCTGCTGGCATTCGTGAGCTCTTCAACTGGCCAGACGACCCCAAGCATCTTGGATTCCGCGCAGTTTGGTTTTCGGTACTCGTGGTCGGTATGTTCTTCGGCATGATGGAACTGAAACCGCTCAAAATTATCGTTATGGCACAAGCGGCCAATGGCGTGCTTTTGCCCAGTATTGCGGTGTTTGTTCTCTACGCCATTGTGCGTCGGCCCGAGTTTCCCCTGCCGCGGTGGTACCTCGCCGCAGGCGGCCTGGTCACCATAGTCTGTGCTGGATTGGGCGTTTACACGATATGGAAGAACGTATTCGCGTAGGCTCGTTGTTAGCGCCCTTGCGGCGTGCGTTTCTCGGTGGGCCCCTATTACTGCAAAATACTGGAGTTGACCTCCACTTCGGGGTCCAGCGCGCGTTTGAGGGCCCCGGGCGGCTGACCCATATGGCGCTTGAATGCGCGGCTAAATGACGCATCCGACCCATATCCCAGTCGTTCGGCGACCTCGCTCAGGGACAAGCGCTCGTCGCGGATCCATACCGACGCTAACTGCATGCGCCAGCGCGTCAGGTATTGCATGGGCGGCGCCCCCACCAATTCGGTAAATCGCTCGGCAAAGACGGCCCGCGACATATGCACCTCAGCCGCCAGGGAGGCGACCGTCCACGAGCGTTCCGCTTGCCGATGGATGATGGCCAACGCCCGGCCGATGCGGGCATCGCGCAGGGCGCCCAGCCATCCGGTTCGACTCTCGGGACTGCTCTCAAGCCAGGAGCGCACGGCGCCAATGATGAGGATATCGGCCAGGCGGGTGATAACGGTCTCACTGCCCGGGCGCGGCGTCTGTGCTTCCGCCATCATGGCCTCAAGCGTCGATCCCAGCCAGGCTTCATGGACCCCAGTGTAGGCACTCACCAACATCATTTCTGGCAGGAGTTCAACCAAGGGCCGGTTGATGGTGTCGAAGTGCACACTGCCGCAAATGAGCAAGGTCGGCTGGCCGCCGCCGCCGTGGCGCAATACCGACGAAGCGCGGCCCAACCGTTCGACGGGCAGATCGAAAATCGGCATCCCCGAGCCCTCTGCGCTGGTGCCGACATAATGACCGTTGCCGTGGGGAAACAAGACCAGGTCGCCGGCCTTGAGCTGGGCAGTGGCGTGCTTATGGCGAACCCAGCATTCGCCCGTGGCGACGAAGTGAAAGATGGCCCCACAGATGGCGGGGATGTCCAAACCCCAGGGGTTGCTGAGCTCGCTGCGGCAGTAGTGACTATCCGACAAGCGGAGATCGTGAAGCACTTGCGTCAAAGCATCGACGGAACTGTCCATCGCTCGCATCCTCCGGACGAAGGGGACGGAGGAGAGACGCCCCCTTGAATCGTTCCAATCCTACGAGAATTCCGGGATAATGGTCAAAAAACGGCCGTAAAGTAGCATAGATATTCCGAGATTGCACCATTGTTTTGCCGTCCTCTTGTCGGGGTCGCGCCACGAGTGGCGGCTAACCAGCTATTCGGAGGTGGAGTTTAATTCGCGTCTAATCAAGATCGGGGAGCTCGACCGCATCGCAGTCGAATTCGGCATTGAGGGCCGCCACATCGCTGGACAAGAAAGCGTCGCAGGCGGCGCCAATCAGCTCGATAGTGCTGGGATCGACCAAGATCCAGTCGGTGCCAAAGTCCAGCAGCTGGCCGTCGAGTTCGACGGTGCCGGCCTGCGGATCTTGAATTTCGCCCTCTACCGAGAAACGGCAACCGCGGGCAATACCCACGATTTGATTGAGTGCATTGACCAATTCTTCGGGGTCATTGGCCACGAAAAACGGGGCATTACCGTTATCGCGGTCGAGGCCAATGCCGACATTGGCCATCTCCTGCATGTGAAAGTCGCGAATGTCATCGCCGACGCTCAGAACGTAGACGTCAATGTCGAGGTCGTCGTGGGCATCTTCAATGGCCGATACCGATACGTCGCGCGCCACCTGCTCGCGACGCTCGCGCTCGGCGTCGTTGTTTTCGTCTTGTGGATCGGGATCGCTGCAGGTGTCAGGTTCGCCGTCAGTGGCCAAGATAATGACGCGCTGTTCGCCCTCCTCGGCGACCGGCAGCTGATTGGCCACTTGCCGCACCGACTCGCCCGTGGGGGTGTCCTCGCCTAGGCGGCTGTCGCGCAAAAGGCCGCCGATGCTGTCCTCAATACTTTCGAAATTGTTGATGGATGGGGCCACCGAGGTCAGCGTGGGGCAGGGCGGTGCACCGTCTTCGCTGGTGTACAATGTGGCGCCGAATTTTACCTGCGATTCCAAACGGCCAACCACACCTCTGCCGTTATCGAGCAATGCTTCGTCCACGGCTTCGATGCGTGAATTGCCGCCGCCAAAATTTTGATTCATGCTGCCCGAATGGTCGATGAGAAGCTGCACGATGGGGGGGATGATGTTGGTCTCGACTTGGACCCGCGCGCACGTGCCGCCATCGCCATTGCCGTTGGAAGGTCCGCCGCCGGTGCCTCGTTCGCATTTCCCGCGGCTATTACATATTTCGCCGCTGCCGCATTGGTTTCCCGCGGGCGTGCAATCGGCGGTGCACAGCGCCTCTGCGCCGCAATAAAAGCCCGAGCGGCACGAACTATCGCTAGTGCACTGGCTCTGACAGTCAGCCGGCGGCGTGGGACCTTCGCAAGGGGGGGCACTGACGGGCCCAGCATCTGGGCTGGCTCCGCTGTCGCCGCCGCCACAGGCGCAGACAAATAGAAGCGCAATACCGATACATGCGGGCCAATACCTTAGTTTCGAATTCATTGTTATGGATTCCCTTGCGCTGGCGCGATCTCAATGTGTGAAGTGGACTGGCAAAAAAGGTGAACGTCCAGAGGTGTGCATCATATGCTCCCTACAGTAGACCCATCAATCCCACAGTAGTTGCACGCGCGAGTTGCGCTCGTGAGTTGCGTCGACGCCCAAGCGGACGCTGCGGGTGATTGCTGCGGTTCATGTGGATGCGCACTTTCCGGTACCCGGGTTTTGACAACCGAGACCCCACCCATGGCAATCACCAGCTCAAAAAATGTGTCTGCATCGCCGAGCGATGCAGTAGAGCGCTGCAGTAGGACTAGAGGTCGAACATCAGGGATTCGGGCTGCTCGATGCGCTCTTTGACCGCGACCAAGAACTGCACTGCCTCGCGACCGTCGACCACACGGTGATCGTAGGTGAGGGCGATGTACATGATTGGGCGTACTTGGATGCTGCCGTCTGCCACGACAACAGGGCGGCGCACGATATTATGCATGCCCAAAATACCGGTTTGCGGATAATTGAGCAAGGGCGTCGACAGCATGGAACCGAAGATGCCGCCGTTGGTGATGGTAAAGGTGCCGCCGGTCAAGTCGCTGATGGCCAATTTGCCGTCGCGAGCTTTGGTGGCTAGGTCGGCGATGCCGCCCTCGATATCGGCAAAACCGCGTTGGTCGACGTCGCGCACCACGGGCACCACCAGGCCGCGCTCTGTGCTGACGGCAATGCCGAAGTCGTAATGGTGTTTGTAGACGATGTTGTCGCCGCGAATCTCGGCATTGAGGCCGGGGAAGCGCTTGCACGCGGATACGCAGGCTTTGGCGAAAAACGAGAGAAATCCCAATTTGATGCCGTGGGCGGCGGCAAACGCTTCTTTATGGCGTTTGCGTAACTCCATAACTGCGTGCATGTCGACTTCGTTAAAGGTCGTGAGCGAGGCCGAGTCGTGCTGGGCTTGCACCAAACGTTCGGCAATGCGTTTGCGCAGGGACGACATGGGCACCACCCGCTCGCGTGCGTCAGCGCTTGGGGTCGCCGGGGCCGGGTTAGGGGCTGCGGCCGGCCTTGATACGGCGGCGGTCGCTGGGGCCGTTGCGGGTGTGGGGGCCGGTGCGGACACCGGGGCCGGCGCGGGCGCAGACGCGATACCCATGCGGGCCTGTCGCCGCTGTGCGGGCGTAAGACCAGTGGGCAGGTCGGCCGCTACTGGGCTCGCTGTGGCAGCGTCCCGTTCGGTTGCCGCCAGCACGGGCGCTGGCGTGGTTGCGGCCGGTGTCGGCGCTTGCGTCTGCGCTGGCGCTGACGCTGGCGTAGACACCGCGGCGGCGGCGCCTGGGCCAACCGCCATGGAGCCGACGACGGCGCCCACGGCGACCGTGCTGCCCTCGGCCGCGTGCTGCTCAGTCAAGGTACCGCTGGCTGGGGCCGGCAACTCGACCGTGACCTTGTCGGTCTCGAGTTCGACCACCGGCTCGTCGGCGATCACGGCGTCGCCGACTTGTTTGTACCAGCGGCCGATGACGGCCTCGGTAATGGATTCACCCAATTCGGGTACCACGAGATCTGTGTGGGTATCGTTGTGCTGCATTGCCTGTTCCGAAAAATGAACTGAAACGCGAATCAATCGGGCCTCGATAGCGCGTCATCCAGGAGTTGGGTTTGTTCGATGGCGTGGGCCTTATGCGACCCCGTGGCCGGACTGGCACTCTCCACCCGCGTGGCGGTTCTGAGGCCGATCTGGCGGGTTTGGTTCGGGTCCTCATTGATGGTGTCAATTACGTGCTGCAGCCGCGGGCATGCGAACTCATTGGCGCCCATGTTGTACGGCTCTTCCTGCACCCAGGTGACCATGCGCGCGCGCGCGTACTTGTCGATGATGTCGCGCACGAGCTGGGCGGGGAAGGGATAGAGCTGCTCCATGCGCACAATCGCGGTATGAGGGGCCCAATCGCGCTTTGGCCCCGGGCTATCCATGTGGCTGGTCCGGGCCCGATCGAGCTCGTAGGCCACTTTGCCGGTGCAGAAAATAATTTGCTCCACGGTGTCGGCGGGCGGGGCCTTGGCATCGTCGAGCACCCGCTGGAACTTGCCCCGGGTGAGGTCTTCCAGCGGTGACGTCGCCGCCGCAGCGCGGAGGAGGCTCTTGGGGGTGAAGATCACGAGCGGCTTGCGCCATTGCCACATCACCTGTCGCCGGAGCAGGTGAAAACACTGCGCCGCCGTGGTCGGCTGGCAGACTTGCATATTGTCCTGGCCCGCGCTCTGCAAAAAGCGCTCGATTCGGGCACTGGAATGCTCGGGGCCTTGGCCCTCGTAGCCGTGGGGCAAAAATAAGGTCAGCCCCGAGAGTCGGTTCCACTTGTCTTCCGAGGAGAAGACGAACTGGTCGAGGATGACTTGCGCGCCGTTGACAAAGTCGCCGAACTGGGCCTCCCAGATGACGAGGGCTTCGGGATAGTCGAGGGAGTAGCCGAATTCATAGCCGAGTACGCCAGCTTCGCTGAGGGGACTATCGTAGATATAGCATTCGGCTTGCCCGGCGCATAGATGATTGAGCGGTGTGTATTCGCTGCCGGTGTCGATGTCGACGACGACTGCATGGCGATGGCTAAAAGTGCCGCGCGAGCTGTCTTGACCGCTGAGGCGCACGGGGTGGCCATCCCATAATAGGGTGCCGTAGGCCAGGGTCTCGGCCATGCCCCAGTCCACGGCTTGCTCGCCCCGGCCCATGGCGGCGCGCTGGGCCAGCAGGCGTTCGATCTTGCGGTGCGCGTTGAGGTCTTTGGGCAGGGAGGTAATCGATGCGGCAATCTCAGAGAGTCGCTCGCGGGCGACGCCGGTCTCGACATCGGCGACATCGGCCTCGGGGCCGCCCACATAGTTGCTCCACACTCCGCTCATGGCGTCGACCTTGGGCCTCTCGGTCGTCGATTTGGCGTCTTTTAGCGCCTCGTCGAGCTCGTTGCGGGCGCTCCGCTGCACGGCGTCGATATCGCCGGCCGTCATCACCCCCTCAGCCACTAGTTGGGCGCCGTAGATGGCGGTAATGGGCTTTTTCTGCCGAATGCGGTGGTACATGAGCGGCTGGGTAAAGGCGGGTTCATCCATCTCGTTATGGCCGAATTGGCGATAGCAAAACATGTCGATGAGGACATCGCTCTGAAACTGTGCCCGGTACTCCATGGCGATTTTGATGGTGTGGGCTAGAGCGTCGAGATCCTCGCCGTTGACGTGGAAGATGGGGCATTGGATCATCTTGGCGATGTCGGTGCAGTACGGGGTCGAGCGGGCCTCGTGGGGCGAAGCAGTAAAGCCGATTTGGTTATTGACGATGATGTGCAGGGTGCCGCCGGTGCGGTAGCCGTGTAGATTGGTGAGATTGAGAGTTTCGGCCACCAAGCCCTGGCCGGCAAAGGCAGCATCGCCGTGAATGATGATGCCGACGACGCGGCGGTGCTCCCAGTCGCGATAGCGGCGCTGCTTGGCTCGGGTGCGTCCGACCACGACCGGATCCACGGCCTCAAGATGGCTGGGATTGAAGGTCAGGGACAGATGCATTTTGCGGTTGTTGCGATCGACGCGCTCGCACGAGTATCCCAAGTGGTATTTGACATCACCGCCGCCAGTGATGGCCTCGGGCTCTACGTCCTCGAATTCGGCGAATACCTCGCGTGCTTGTCGCTTCATAATGTTGACCAGCACGTTGAGGCGACCGCGATGGGCCATGCCGATGACGGCCTCGATGGCGCCCAGGCGCGCGGCGTGGGTAAGCGCCAGATCGACCAGCGGCAGCAGGCCCTCGCTGCCCTCGAGGGAAAAGCGTTTGGTCCCGGGGTATTTGATATGGCAAAAGCGCTCGAAAGTCTCGGCCTCCACCACCATCTCCAGCATTTCCCGCTTGGTGCGGGCATCGACGCTGTGGTGCTGGTGCATTCGCTCCATGCGGTCGGCGAGCCATGCCTTGCGCACGGGCGAGGACATGTGCATGAATTCGACACCGATGTTGGCGGCATAGGTGGCCTGCAAATGGTCGATAATGCGGCCTAAGGGCGCGCGGTCAAAGCCGTGCAGGCCGGCGGCGGGAAACTCGCGCTCGCGATCGGCCTCGCTAAAGCCGTAGGTGCCGAGTTCGAGTTCGACCATGCGCGGCCGTTCGATGATGCCCAGGGGGTCGAGGTTGGCGGCCATATGGCCGCGCACGCGATAGGCGTTGACCAGGGGCCAGATGGTGCGTCCGTCGCCAGCGTCGGCCTCGACCGATTGCGAGAACATGGCGGCGGCCTCGGTTCCCGGGGTGAGCACTGCATCGGGCACGTGGTGCGGGTTGCGCTTGCCGGCCCCCGGTGCCACGGCCGGGTCCATGTCGGGACATGGCAACGGGGCCAAGGCCGGCGCGGTTTCGACCGGGGCCGGGGCCGGCTGCGTTGGCGCTGGCGCTGGCGGCGCTGCTGGGGCCGGCCTGGCAACCGCAGCGGGGGCGGGCGCGCTCACTGGGGGCGGAGAAAGCGCGCTTGCACTGCCGTCGGCGCCATTGCGGAACAGCGCCTGCCAGCTGGCATCGACCGAATTGGGATCCTCTTGATAGCGACGATACAGATCGTCGATGACGGATAGATGGGTTCCAAGGCTGACCAAATCGCGGCTCATTGGCCCTAGGGTATCCGATCCCCATGCCCGATCCCATATCCGCTTCCGTTTATTGGTGTAGTATTGTTCTAGAATAGAATTCAGCCTCAATAGAGGCGGCGGATACGGCTGCCGGGATAGTAGTGATTTAGAATGGTCTGCACCCGTTTGCCAGCCTCGGCCATGCCGATGGCGCCGAGCTGGCACATGCCGACGCCGTGGCCAAATCCGGCGCCACGAAAGACAAATGCAGTGGGCGCGGTGCGCGGTCCGATGACGTCGATGGCAAAGAGCGTCGAGCGCAGACCGCCGAGAAGGCGCCGTATGCGCAGATCTCCATCTACCTGCAGTACGCCGCGTTCGCCGCGAATGCGCAGGCTGCCGATGCGGCCCGAAACCCCGCGAGAGAGCGGCTGTAGGGCCAAGACCCGACCGATCTTGGCGCTGGGATCATAGTCGGCAATGGCGCGGGTGAGGGTCGCGGCATCGACGCGTTTGCGCCAGCGATAGCGGTCGGGGCTGTAGCGGGTACGGCCGCAGTAGCCGGCGTTGGCGGGCAGATTGAGAAATGCCTCCAAGTTGTTGGCACTCACGCCCGAGCGAAAGGCGCGGGCCTCGCGCGAACCGGCCGGCATATCGAGCCTGCCGCGCAGGGCGGCGTCGGCCGACCCGGGCCAGATGAAATGGCCATGCTCGCCGTGACCGCCACAGGCGGCGCTGTAGCGGGCATCGGCCAGGCCGCCGTTTTCGCCCAAGAGCACCTGGCCTCGGGTTGCCCGTACCGCGCGGGTGGTGCGGGGGTGTTCGTGGCCGGCGCCGGAATACACCTGACAGTGCTGATTCGAACATAGCATATACGGGTCGGTGAGGTGGCGGGTGCCGATTTTCTGCAGCAAATCGGTCCGGGCCGCGATCGCCTGGGCGGCCAGGGCCTCTTCATGGGCGTCGGCATAGATCTCGGATGGGACCAGTCCTGCGAGCAGGGTATCGGCGGGCACAGAATTGACTGCGGTGAGTTTGCCGTCGCTGCCCACGGTGATGTACACGCTGCCGCGATAGCGCCGGGTTTCTCGTCGGGTTTGCAATTGCGAGCCGCCGCTGCCGGCAAGGACATCTGGCATGGCGATGGTGTCGTCGGCGCGGGTGGGGGTAAACCAAAGCATGGCGTCGTTGCGCACCGTGGTGTGGCCATCGGTGGCGACGATGACGCCGCGCGGGCGCCGAACCAATTCGCGATGGACGCGGGTCTGCAGACCATGGGTCTCGGCAATTGCGCGGGCGCGGGCCCGGCCCCCGGGCGCCGGCACCGGGGCGATGACGATCAGGGTCTCGCGGCTGTCGATCACCTCACCTTCGACGCCAAAGACCGTGCCGATTTCAAACGCCCGGGGCGTATAGCCGCGTTTGCGCCATCGGGCCATCACGGCGGAGATGGTGCGTACTTCCTGTCCTGGCGTTGCTGCACTGGTGTCAGATCGATGGGGATACAGGGTGTCGACCACAGTCCACTCGCGAATGCGTGCAGGTTCGGCCTCTTCTACCGTGATGGTCCATTGGGGATCGCTCACGATTTCGCTGCCGCCCTCGCCGTTGGGGCGCACGATCACGCCATGTTTGGCGCCCAGTCGAATCTCGTCTCGTCCGCTCATGAGCTCGACGGAGATGAGGGGGATATCGCCGCCAGTAAAGGACAGGCGATTGCTGTACAACATGCGCAGATGATCGTTGGCCGAGGTTTCATCGGCCAACGCCGTCCAGAGCTGCGTGCTGGCGCAGAGCAGCGCGCCGATGGCTAGGAGCACGTGGGAGCCGCGTCGCATGGCGGCAAGGCTAACGGCATTACCCTCGCGGGGGCAAAAAACCGGCAGCTACGAGGCTGGGGTCTTCGCGATGGGGGTGGAGAGATCGACGCGTGAGATAAATTGCAAGTTGAGGTAGTTGATCGCGAAATGGGCCGCGATCGGGCCTCCGAGATCGCCCGACCAAGCAAAGAGCTGGCCAAACCCGGCGCCGAGCAGCAGTGCGGAGGCCGTCCACGGCAAAAAGCGCCAATTGGGACCGATGTGGAGCAGGGCGAAAATGATCGCTTGGGGCCACAGGCCGATCCACGGCAAGAGGGCGCCGCGGAACAAGAGTTCTTCGCCCACAGAACTGGCGATGGCGAGAACGAAGATCTCGCGCTGGGTGAGGGGGCCAAGAAGATTGCGGAATTCGTGGTGCAGCAGCCGCGCCCACTCAAAGCGGTAGGCCGACATCTGCCACGCGCGGGCCACGATCAAACCTATGGCTAGTCCTATCAGTGGGCTGACCACTAGCATGGAGGTGGTGGACGTGCCGGCAATGCGATAGATATCGACATCTTGGCGTCCGGCCGAGATGAGGACAGCCAAGAGCCCTAGGCCGCCATAGAACGCGAGCACCAACCGTGTCCGCGACATCGGAGGCTCGGGACTGTAGTGAGAGAGATCCATGAATCGGGGCGATTGCGATGCATTGTACCTTATTTGGCCGCCGAAATAGAACGAACCCAGAGGATGGACTTGACAGGGACAACCGGTCCGTCTAAACAAGGATTCCCACGGCGACAGCCGGCTGCGAAGGTGGCGGAACTGGTAGACGCGCTAGACTAAGGATCTAGTGGGGTAACACCTGTGGGGGTTCGAGTCCCCCCCTTCGCACAATGATTCCCGGCAATTGGGCGACTTAGAACGCGCAGTAATTTGCTGGTCGAGCCAAACATGGGCCTCGTTGGGGCTGCTCGAAGAGGGCGCCAATGCCGAGCCAGCGCAGCGTGATCGCGGCGGCGCTGGCATGGTCGGGGCAGTGAACGAGGTACTTTGGGGCACTTTTGCCCTGAGGAATAGACCGAGAGTTCGCTGGGCGGTCAGCGCCATGGTGCCTGTATGAATGTCGCGTTCGCATAGATGCCTGTGCGAGCGACAGCAACACGCCGTTCGATAACCGAGCCTTGCGTCCGGATATGTTGGAAGTCGGAAAAGTGACGGTGCGATTGCATGCTCGTTTGCCGCGATGTCGCTGAGGTTACACTGTTTGTATCCTCGCTATATGAATGATAGCGGGTTGAATACGATATGGCTCACTCATGCGTAGCCGTGTGCGTTTCAGATTGGATCAGGCGTATATGCTCCTATACTTGGCCTGAGAGGTCACAGA
>JAAUYH010001562.1_pt1 | contig 13173 bp, 8 predicted proteins | sample 7278061 | NCBI WGS metagenome assembly JAAUYH01 (sample SAMN14350203, study PRJNA611818) | marine sediment metagenome | isolation source: surface marine sediment (0.6m) | place: French Polynesia: Moorea | collected 2018-08
CGACAGTCGAGTACAGCAGAAACGCCAGATACTCATGGACATGAGCATGAACTCCATCCTGTCTGATCGATCCGCATACTTGGCTCGTGCACTTCAACCGCATTCGAAGATCGTTGTCAGCATACGCGATCCTGTTGAAAGAGCACTCAGCGAGTACAACATGATGAAACGCCTCGGCAACAAGAAAGCAAAGCCAGGGCAGAACCTCGACTCTGCAAACGCGGAAGAGTTCGATGCAAGGGTGAGGAAGCAAGCAGAAATGCTGGAAAGCTGCGGATTCGACCCTGCCACAGGTGTGTCGCAATTGCCAACTTCTAAACTGATCGCGTGCATGACCGAACAGTCGGGAAAAAACTCCGTGGACGCCATGAATTACGTAATTCGGGGACTATACGCCATACAGATCAATCAGTGGAGAGACTATTTCCCGGACCACCGCATAATGATACTCAATTTCCAGGACATCATTAGCTTCGACCCCACAGTGTACCGGAAGATCACCGACTTCTTATGCGTTCGACAGATTCCGGCGGCGCACTTGAATAAGTACAGTTCTACTGGGTCCAAGAAATCTTTAGGGATGCAGTCAGCGGAGAATGGTGCACAAAAACTTGACATATACGACTTCTCCGGAAAGAATCGGTACCTCGCCAGGATGTGGCCTTCCACAGAAAAATTCTTGCGTAACTTTTACCGAGCCAGTGACGAAGCGCTTGTTGGAATGCTAGGAAAATCGAAGGTTTACTGGGTTTAGTATGCAGGCGTCGAATCAACCCCTTAAGTGGACAGAAATCGGCAATAATCTTACCTTTTACCTTGAATTGTTTTTGGTCGGACGTCTAGACAGTATCGGGTTTGGCACAGGATGTAATTGGATATTTCCGAGTGCTACTTCGAAAGCAGTTCAGAGCTAATTTAAGGTAATACAACGTGGTTGGAGTACGAGGTCTCTAGGATTTGGGACAGATACAATTGGACATTCTCACAAGGTGCGATAGCAACGTTCTACGTGCCACACTGTTCAGGATCGATTCAAGATAGTTCATTGTGCTTGAGATTGAAGATAGTTGGCAGAAATCATAATTGAAGAACCAAACCACTCGTAAACCAAATAACGGTCTATCATTTCGAGATATCTTGACGGCAGATAAACAACAGGTCAATTGTTTTGCTGCACTGAGAGTAATAAGACAGACATAGAAAAAAAATTGGCAGTCTTTCAAAAGGGTACAGGCCGTTGCGATAACTGCATTATACTCATGTTAAACTGTGAATTATGTTCCATGTCTATGAACGACACGAACAACGAAAACGAAACACAATAGTGTGCCGTGAAATCGAAAAGTTTTAGGGAGATAATGAAAGACCTTTAGGAATGCCCAGAGCAATAAATACCCCGTGATCTGTTTCGAGCAAATGTTATTTCAGAATTTTAAATCAGTGATTTTTCAACGTTAGTGGGACACAAAAGTGGAATCTTTTTAAATATGGCACAGTATAAGAAAAGCGTGGGCAGTCCGGAACCCTTGATTTCAGATATAGGAGGATTTTATTTACTATACAATAAATAGACTTCCGTTTATTCGAAAATTTTACAGTTTTGTTTTTCCCACTGTGTAATTGAATTCTAACACCGTTCATAAAAATTGACTTATTGCAGTTATGTAATGTTCTTGAAGCTTCATCCACTATCTTCCTTTGAACATTGATAGAATGATTCCTTTCAAAGAGCTTGTTCTCATTTCTTTTACCGATAAAACATCGTGCTTGAACTCTGAACATCAGAGGTATTGTCATAATGAAAAGTCAATCCTACTCTTCGTTGATGCAGAAAACAATCAATTGGGCATCATCTATCGGCAAACTCATTTGATCAAGCAAGAAAACATCATCCCTTGTTCACTACCCGATGTGAAGATTCTGTATATATATATTTATTTCTTTTCATGTCTGATACTTTTAGTAAATATGAGAAGACGCGAACCAATAGCGCTTATGCTGGATTGATTTTCTATGCAGCTATCGAAAGAACACTTTGGCTGAGTTTTATCATGTATAATTGTAGAGGAACTGAATAATTTTCCATCGAATTTCATAAAACATTTAATGGCTGATGTAACCGAGATATATATACGAGTAGCACAATTTTGGCGTACTACTAGAGACTTACAGTAGGCGAGACGAAAGAGACTATCCCGAAAAGCCTCAGCATTGCCTCAAAATTATTTCAGGCACTGTTTCTTCCCCTTTTCTTGAGCCGCATTTTTCTTAAATCGACCCAATGAATTTTTAGCTCTTCGTATACAAAATAAAAGCATTGTTCACTGTAGTAAATGAAAGCTCCAAAATAATTTGTAGTTTATTTTACAGAATGTGTCCACGTTGTAGCACGTGAAAACGAGCACTGGATCCGATTCGAAAGAATTAAATAATCCGCTCCACGTTTGATTCGTATTTTAATCTTCCTTTAACCCGAACGTTTGGGCGTACACGTTATCAAAGAATAAGAATAGTCAATTTTTATAGGAAAGTTCTGATAAAGAATCGTCAAATATTCTGGAATACGCCATTGCAGAATCTTCCTTGTACGATTCATATGCTCATTGCCAATGTAGAACCATTTTGTAAGTCTTTTGACTGGTACATTGACCTGCCGCAAAAATCTCACTGCGACGTATGTGAGATTTTATTATTCCTTCATCTTTTCATCATTCTATGGGAAAAATCTTTCATATATATGGATAACTAATTGAATTAGGATGATTGAATTGGATATAAGTGTATTTGATTGAATAATAAATTGTATTTTTCTGAAATCCAATTCAGACTTCAGATTGTAGAGCACATGCAGTGCGATACCAGGTTATCTTCTTGAAGCCTAGTTCGCTGCACGCTCAATCACATTTAAATTTTATCTAAATACGTGTATTGTTTCGGTGATCAATGGTAGGATACAACTAGGACAAATTCCTGAAGCATCTAGACAGAATCTTTGTTTGTAATTAATTTGCTTACGATTTTGATGTCGAATATTTGGTGCCTCATCAATATGTGAAGAAATCAAACCTTAGAAACGAACCTTAGTAATCTAATTAGGTAGAAATAAAGAGATGTGTATCCTGTTCTTGAACGCCTCTTCGAGCGAGTACCTGTAGTTGGGTTTAGACTGATTCAGTCCTCCGAGACTGTTTTGGAAAGACATATTGTCAGAAATTTTCCATTCAATTACTCACCTGAAAAATATTTCTATTTTTGGTATTATTCTTTATTGATGCTATTATACAAATAAAGTAGTTGCCGTATTTTATGAACGAATTTTGACAGTTCTACTAATAATACTTTGTTCTTTCTAGAGTTTACATTTTGGATTGAAAGCTAAACGTTTTACATGGAGAAACCTAGAAATACCCAAATTTTATCAGACGTTGTAAAGTAGAGGGTAGCATAAGCTATTTTCCAAGTACATTAATCTTTTATCCATGAGTTACAGAGAATGTACTGAATATGTACGAAATTTCCAGATACGCCAGCTATAGATAGATGTGCTAGATTTTAAATATTATGAAAATTTATATCCATATGTTCATCTCCTCGGGACAAAAATATTCAGAGAAATTTGTGTTGCATTACTGACTCGTCTCTTTCAACCGTAAATTCATTATCATTTTATTATCAATTTTAATGCCATAAAAGCGTGAACAGTTACTTTCAGCGATAGAAAAACTTGTCGAAAATGATTACTGGACACCAATCCTGGTAAGGGAGAGTGGTCTGTTAACGATCCGTGGATATTTCTCGACAGTTTGCATCATTTGGGCGTGTTAGAGTTGTAGGAATAGACATGTACGCACTGAAAGCAGGTGAGCTGAAGCTTTTTCTTATGTAATAATGCAACAGCTTTTAGAAACAAATTCCAGATATCTCGATATAATAATTAAGATTTTACGGAAAAATTCAAATATTTTCTCTAGACGTTTTAATTGATTGATTAATTCATTTAAGAGAATTTAGAGAACCGAGCGTGTACCCGTGGATGTACATCAACTACAAAACCGATAACTATTTATTTTCGCAAATTTTCAGAAATTAAAGTGGCTTTGCCTTCCAATTATAAATTGTAGAATATCCAGTGCAGCAAAATCTGATTAGTGATGAGCGCCTGTCAAGTTTTTTAGTTGACGTATGTATTTTAATGCAAAGCATCGTAAATGTCCCAGCATTCTGCGAGCCATTTTTCTCATATTTTTACAACTTGGAATATTGAACTGGTATTTCCGCACCGATAAAATTTCAATTGCTACACTGGACGTTTCATAGGACCGGTAAAACTGGAACTTATCAGGGTCTGAACTTTTTTGAGTCACTTTAAGCTAAATTTCAGTATGGTTTCTTCGCAAGGAAAATTAATCTGGAGACCTCACTGTGCGTTTCCTTATCAGGTACCTAGAATTTTCATCGTTACATAGGCGAATCTTATGAAATCCCAGAATTTTCAGTTGTCTTGCTGGCTACTGATAGGTCGCCATATCCTAAGAAGGCGTGTAAGTTTAGATTAAATTCTTTATTATTTCACATATTTCTACAGAGACGATTCGGCGAACAATTTGCTGTCGTCCTCTACAACGGACTCATAAATATTCCGATCGGTCGGCAAAACTCTTGAGTGCCATTATCGCCGAGTCTCTATTTCCTGGCAGTGTGATTCATACAGATGCAGGGATGGGCAACTATTCCAAGGTTATTGACTATCTACAAACTTAGTTTCCTTTCTCTAACTAAGAAAACTACAATGCATCGATCCGCATACACAAGGGTATTGAACAGGCTTGCTGGAAGTTAAATCTTGCAGGATACCTTCACCAGGGAATTAAGTACGGTACATCTACAAGTGCACCGGCATCTGGTTCACTTCGAGAAACTCGAGGGGTGTACTTGACAACTTGTGGGATGATAAAACACTCACGCACGTAGTCTGTAAGTCCAGCGTACTGTACTCAAAGCTCAAGTGGTGAAATCATGATGAGTCGACCAAGCCAACACCTAATTCACGTACTCAGTATCCACATCTAGAGCACCTACCCATGGCAAGATGCGTTAACATTCACAACCCATTCGGTGTTTCGGTACTTAGTTCTAGGTTGCTCGATACCTTCTCGGTTTCACGAACTACTCAAGATAGATTTTTTTTGTGGTCAGACATATTAACAAACGGAGTGAGACAGATTCTACTCAGATACCCTAACCGGAAGGAGAACTATAAATTGATCCACGCTTTGCTTTGGGGCCAATACTGTACTGTAGATGTAAACCTAGGTCTTTGGAAAAGAATATCAATAGTCTTGGAATGTGCATCTGGAAAGGAGTGGATATGTAATGGAGGGATTTGAGTAATAGTTTCACACGTATGACATTTCAGCTCGAGATTGTTCTTTGAAAACGACTGTCCAACTTGAGTATCGGTAATATGCCGAAAAGGAGACTGCCACTCCCTGATTTTCTTCGTGTGTAATAATTAGTTACAATTCGACGAAGAGGCAGCATCCCTCTGGTTGTTGTTGAAAACATGAAGCAGGAAAGGTGCATCCATAATTCGAATTCAGTTAAAATGAAGGAATGAATGTTTGCGACGCCATGGGGGACGACTGTCGCTACCAAACCGGAGATTACTCGACGCAAAGTTTAAGAGCATGAATCTTTATGAAGTTCTAGAAAAACAGTATTTGAAAGGAACCAATCGGTCCCTCGCATGACTCGAGATTTCGTCGAATTCTCGAGTGGCGAAACATGTTGAATAGAAGGCTACAAACAGTTAGTTGATAATTCAGTACATCATGCATCTTGCAGTTATTTGCCCCAGTTACAAAACAGTGTTAGTGCGATAATTGACGCAACTCAACGTTCGCGATTTCACATCAAATTGTCGGCGGTGCAAATGTCCAGCGAACCAAACAGGTCATCGTCACTAGAAAAGTTGTTGAGCGAAACATCAGAAGAAACAAACCCGAATTCGGAGGCAGGGGATCCAACTTCAAAGAGCTCCTTCTTCGGTGTACAGTTCTCCGCATCGACATTATGTGTGGGGGAAGTGAAATCGCCTGTGTCCGACATGGAATGTTGGGACTGCGGAGAACCAGGGACAGCTTCAGGAATTTGCAGCGTTACACGAGGAGAAGTTGGCGTCACAGGGGAGATTGGAACATCATCGGAGAACGATAGGATAGGGAACGCGGGTAGAATTAAGTTTGACATGACTGGGGCGGCAGCTGGTTGAGGTTCCGGTACCACATCATTCATGGGCGAGGCATGCGGCAGAACAAGAGGGGCCACGGCAGGCGGGGGTGGGTTACAGTTCTGGGACAAGAGCTTGGCAATAGTGTTGTCGGTTTGACTTAGTTTTTCGTTGAGTTGGGCGACGATTTTCTCAAGATTTTCCAATCTCTGCGCGGTGGTAAGCTGCGTGCCCGTTTCCTTCGCGGCTTCCAACTTGCGGCGAAGACGACAACGCTTAGCGCTCTCCGAGTTCTGACGCTTGCGAATGAGTCGACGCAGTTCGGCAGGGGCGCCGCGAACGGATTTGGGTAGGTCCTTAGCAGGAGCAGGATCGGTGCTGAATGTGTTCATCGTGACGCGGTGCTCGTGAATGAGGAGGTGGTAGATGGGTTGCTGGTGTCTTCCGTCGTACGGATCGCGTTGGTGTTAACCGGGTACAAATAGGGCTATGGGAGGGGTCGGTGGCGCGCGCTACAAATCAGCATCCGAAACCGAAACACTGGTTGAAAGCCTGTCCAAGTTTCAAAAACAAATCGAAATATAAGAGTGAACAGATTAGCCAGATGGCCGCCCTTCGACTTACTTCCGGGTGTGAGTACGTACTCAGAGAAGAAACAACAGTTGTGAACGGTTTCAAACAGATCGAAATACTGTGCACAGTGTGCCAGATACTTGTTTGACGCAAAAGGAACTCGATTAACACGACTGCGGATCACCCACCAATATAACGACACCTCTTGTTTCGATAGCGGTCTCGAGTTAGTTTACGGTTAACCTTATACTGTACTGTACTGTACCGGTACTCTACAGTACTGTGCCATTGCTCTCTTCCTACACTGTACTTCGATTCGATAAGGAACTGTACAGTGGCAGTAATAATGCGCAGTGCCAGCGCCAAGTACAGTGTGTACTGTGCGAAAGGTTGACCTCTTCAGCATTAAGCGAAGGGTAGACAGCACCTTCCTGAAGAATTTTAGAAATGGAACAGGACAGTAATTTGTTGGGTACAGAGCTACGATAAAGAAATTTTGTCCTCTGACTGATATGGGACTATTGACACGTTTGCATCGAAAATGCATTTTTTCGATATCCGTTTATTTGTTTCATACAGAATAAAATTTTGATACGTGTCGGATTGTGGTAACAACGATGCAAACACTCTCCGCACTGCTTATTCCCCTTGAACGACGGATAACTTCTTCTCTTCGCCTGACACTTGTCCTAAATTTTTTGCTGGCCACACCGTACAATAAACTTAGAAGACCATATTTCAATTATTCCTCCCATCTGAAGAAAGACCGCTACATCCCGATGATGTGAACATGCAAACGCCTGAGCCACACAACTGAAACACGATGTTTTTTACTTCAACCTTTGCTCTCATTAAGAAACGGTAAGGGTTAGAGAGAGTTTTCAGCAATTCACTAGCAAGGATTGAGCATGGCCCCCTGTAATAAATTCCCTGATGCATTCTACAAACAAACAAACAGAGAGGACTTTTTATTGTGCGAGAGAACTGTACTATGGTAGACGTCTGTAAAACCAGTACTGTACCTGGAAATGGATAGTCTCAGGAATTCCAGATATTGCTGTCCAGTATTGTTTTCTGTAGATAGCCTCCATGAACGAAATGCTGGCTAACAATTTCTTGAGTGACAGGCACAATTGCCTGTTCGGACAGCATGCACTCATTAATTTTCTACCCACTGCATTTCATCTTCCACACTCAAGTCTCAAACTCCTGCATTTCTCGGTGAATTTCATTTTACGTTGATGTCTATTCATTCAGCCTGACAACATTTGCGCTTTCGAATTGTCATCTGATATAGCGTGAGGAAGTTCAGAACCGCCGTAGGAAACAGAGAAAAAAATTTAAACAGAACTGCTGACATGCATATGAAATCGACAACATTTTCTATCCCCTTCTCAACTAAATCCAGCACGAGAAGCGGTCCACAAGTAACAAATCAGGCTTGCTGAACCTTCTAATATTGACAGAATTTACTTTCTTTATTTGTTCCTGGAACGATTTACTTGTCGAAAACAATACATCTGTTTCACGCAGACGTTTCATGCAATCAAATTTGGACTCGGTTTATGGTACTATTTCGTGAATGCGAACCAGTCTTTGCTCTTGAAACCTTGCATTGTTCCTGTTTCTTGTGCCGGCACTATGAGAACCTCTGTGTGGTGCACAATACTTTTACTAACAAGTTGCCGATGACTGCTGCCGAAGTGATAACGAAAGTAACATTTGAATGCGCATTCCTCCGTTTTTCTCCTGGCTCGATTTTTCCCCATATCTAGAAATTCTTTTGAATACAGCGAATTTCCCAACATATGCTTGTGATATGAAGGACGAACATATCTTGTCACAATGAGGTACTCAGCTTGAGAATGCACGTAATTAACCTTTAATTCCTGCAACCCGATTTCGGCGCGCTATACAGATGATAGAATGTTCATTAATTGATTTCTGTAAGTTGCGCCTACAATATCCACGTGACAAAAGAGCACTCTACTTTTCGATACTCGAAAAAAATTGCATCAATGTTACAAAGAGTAGAAAAGACAACGAATACATATTTGATTAACTTCAAAATTCTTTAATGTAGATAATGGTGATCCAATTTATTCTGAAATTGAAACTTGTGGCTAAAATACACAATGGATAATTGGTTCGTGCGATCTACTCCGTAAATATTTTCTTTGCACTCTTCTATAGCTAGTGTCATCCCGACCTGACAAAAATGTAACGGTAAAAAGATAAAAGTTTGCCGATTTCCATTCTCATAAGAGGTCGATTGGACGTTTATACACTAGCATGTTTTACATCGTTCCTAATAATTTACACCTTGCTTCTTATTTCTGTGCTTGTTTAGTACCTCTGAAATGTTTGGATTACGAAATAGATTTGAAATAGATTTTCTATCGGTGTTCTATACATAACACTGCTTCAGTTTGATCTCTGCTTAAGTAAATTCGTTAAATGTATCCCTTGCATTTTATGGCGGAGCATGTGAAATTCGTCATGGCATAAGCTGGTGTGTTCGTTCAAGTTGCTGAAGCATGATGGCCTGAAGCTGTTTTCCCTTTGAAAACACGTATTTGGTTCATGTTTTGAGGAGTCAATTGATAGACCCTTTCTACAAACCTTACAAAAGGCACCAAAATGTTGCTCAATGACGCAGTCACAACATCACGAACCGTATCATGCCAACTGATAGCTCTGTTCCAAAATGCAAGCACTTAAATGTTAAACCTTGATTGTAGATTTTCATAGACTGCGGAATACTACGCTTGGTGTTGTATGTCCACAATACTTTACACTCTCAACGCTTGTAGACTCTGACACTAATCTCTACGGGTACTTGTCGCAGCTATGATGTCAGGAACAGCTTATTTTAGTTGATTTCTTGAAGCAGTTTGTTTGGCTTTACACATAAGTACAGTACAGACAAAGAGACACTGCAGCTGTTTTGATCTCCATATTCAATGAAACTTTTATATTTCGTCCATTAGACGGAAGTAGAAATGTGTCTCTTGCATATCGCACCTATGCACATTTCTACTGATTCTGTAGCTATGAATGTGCATAGGACTGCCACAAGCACAGTTATTACGCTCAGCCAGAAGACCGTTCACGGAACATAAGAAGACATCTTACTGGTATGGACAGAAATGCAGATAACAGGATGAGCGATTGACTGCATTGGCAAAAATTTGGTGTAGTTAGAGTCACAGATTCTGACAATATGGCAAAATGATGACAATGGCATGCTGTGCTTTTGCAGAGAAATAATTCATATTTTTCGTGAGTGATTTGTAAGTGAAATTTGTTGGAGAAGTACAGTAGTAACTATGTAAATTCTATAAAAGTTGAGCGGTCATATTGATCGGTAGCCCCTGCAATTAGAACGAGACTGAATACATGGAATTGTTTCCACTGAGTTACTGAGTGCTACATGATTGTTCTGCCAGTGCAGTAGAGCTACCTTTCACAGCTTTCACGATATTCAAACTGACCAGTCGACTCACGAGATTGCAGCGCAGCCTGATGTAAATAGTATTGTATCGATCGGTTGTTCAACTTTGATCCGGAAACAACGCGACTTGAGCGAACACCTGTTTCGAGTTTTAAAACTTCGGATAGTAAGTCATTTTGACGGAATGGAGCAATATTTAGAAACAGGTTGCTGCATTTCTCTTTGTGCTGAGTGAAGAGTGCGTGCTTGACTTGTTTATTTCGCAGTAAAATATCGAGACAGATATTTCCAATGAATTGAGAATTTATGGATTTTACAGCGCATGCACACTTGTATGCTGCACAAGGGGACCCGCAGCCTACTGTACAGACGAGTTACAGTACGCACGATGCGCAGTTGAAGCAGTGTACGCTAATCTACCATGAAGAATAGATTGAAGCAAGTGAAGAGCGATCTACACGGGCGCCACATATTAGTCACGAGAGATGCACACAAATCGTCATTTTCCTTAGTAAGCCTGAATGATAGCTCATATCTCTTACCTGCTGCGCAGCAAATTTGAGCTGAGGAAACAGGCCGGAAATTATCGAGAGATGACGTGGCTGACATGTTCGTGTCATTCAGTGTCACTCATTATGTACACTGACATCAAAGTCAGAAGATGGAAACGTGATATGCCGCTTTGCTAAGATTGCGAAGCTCCGAGCACACGAAGTAGCGCGGACAAAGATGAATTAGAAGATTCATAGGCACCGCAATGACTGTCATATGTGGATATTATTGCGAAAGGAATTATTCGCTTCCGAAACAGTGTGATCGAAGTGAGTATGGTAGAATCGATGTCGTTGACTTGCAGTAATTGACAGCAGAAATAGAAGATAACCTACGATCGTAAAGTGAAGATGAAACAATTCATCAGATAATGATCAAATAAGAAGTACGAAGTGCATTCAGATATTTTGGAGCGAGATAGAAGCATATCGGTATAACGGATACGGTAACACCTACACGTTAAGGCAGAGGAGAGACATCAAAAACGAACCAGCGGTTGTGGATGTTGTGGTGATGACGCGCAACTCTTCGGTGATGAGGAAGCGCGGTAGCGGCGACGGCGGAGAAGCGAGGCGATTGGAGAAAAGTTCCGCGACGGAATCGGGTGACAAAAACGGGAGGTGGGGAAGAAGAGCTTCGCGAGAGGGCAAAAGGGACAGTGTAAATGGAGTGAGTGGGGTGAGTAGGTGATGGAGTCACGAGACACTGGAAAATTCAATAAAAACTAATAACGGCATGAGTGAGCGAATCAATAGTGCCGCAAAGGTGTGCGTCGCAAAAACGGTAGCGTGTCCCGAATACTGCAAAGTAGATGGATGTATGAAAGAGAATGACGGGTGCGGATGTGTCGACCGGGCCACCGAAATGCAGCAATCGCGAGATCCCAGACGATACAGTACAGTACTGGTCAATCGATGCAAATACTGTACTGCACTGCACCTATTTGACGCTAGCTGATCGCACCGCCTGAAGTACTGCGCTGTACTGTGGTGTTGTTCTACTACCGTAGTCCTTTCATAAAACATACAGTGAATTGTCTTTCTCAACTTGTGTCTGCGTGTGTGTGTTTGTTAGTCCAATAGCTAATGTGTTGGAAAAAGGTTTCCACCGTAGTTTCAGCGCTGAAATTCAACATGGGACTAAATTTTATACGTGAACGTTATTGCTTATCAAGTTCCACTACATGAGTTACAGTAGGGTACTATACAGCTGCGCTCGTGCACATCTTTAATCTACGTTGGCATACTTTCACTTTAGGTCCAGTCATTTCGTTGTGTGCTACACCCTCATGTTCTCATAACCAACCGAATATGCTGCGAGTGTGCGGGATTGTGTTGAGATGAAATTCCCAAACACTTCGCATCCGAGCCGCACTCATTCATCGAGACCTTAGGCATCTAACATATCAGACCGCCGACATTGTGGGTGTATAGTAATTGTGCCGAGGTGCAGATTAGCATGGTGGAAATGCTACATGGTGTGAAGGAGAGCGATCTATACAGACCTTGTTTGCTGCAGCCACAACCGGTCGGAAATCCTACAGTAATACGGAGCGGTGTCAAAACCGACGAATAAATGAAAGCACCAAATCTCGCGGGACATCACACGGCGCGTGCATCCAACACATCGCTGGAACAGTTATATCGTCGCTGCAACTCCCATCTGCCGTGCCGATTGGTACGAACCATGCCACCACCACGGAGTACGAGTGAGGACGAGATCCACAGCACCGACGACTTGCCCACAAGCGTGCGCGGCGCACCTCCCGAGTTACGCCGCGTCATCCGCAAGCGTCAAAACAGCGAGAGCGCAAAACGCTGCCGTCAACGCAAGAAATTGGAGACCGTTCGTGCACAACAGGAGCTAGTGGAGCACGCCAACAACCTCGCACGCTTAGAGAACGTTGTGCAGCTGCTCGCACGTCGTATCGACGCTACCGCCTCTGTCGTCGCGCAGCTTGCTAGTGCACAACGCCCACCACTACCTGCGCCACCTAGACATCCTGTGCCAACCCCTACGTCTACAACCCCGTCCCCACCACCGCCGCGGCCACCGCAACCCACACAACAACACGCGGTATATGCTGCGGCTCAAGACGACGTAGCCGCAATTGCTGCAAAAGTTGACGAGCTTGGAACTACAAGTAATAATACCTGGCATTGACTACTGTTGCGACGCACCCTTCCTTGCAGGGTAGTAAACAATCTTCATCCCGTTTTTCGGTTTCTTCTCGACTCTTCGTTCTATGGTTCCAGTGGGGCGCATACACCACGATGGACTAGTTTGCTTGCAGCATTGTTCCATTTGTCTGTAAGTTGTGGTAGCTGGTAAGGGTTGGAAAGTGTAGTTCCCATAGGTTGGAACA
>JAAUYH010167726.1_pt1 | contig 13173 bp, 10 predicted proteins | sample 7278061 | NCBI WGS metagenome assembly JAAUYH01 (sample SAMN14350203, study PRJNA611818) | marine sediment metagenome | isolation source: surface marine sediment (0.6m) | place: French Polynesia: Moorea | collected 2018-08
CGAATTCAGCCCGAGTAATCGCCTGCTCTGGTCGAAAGGCGTCGTTTGGATAACCGCTGATTACCCGCTTCTGAATGAGACCGTCAATAAATGGCTTAGCCCAGAAATCATTGGGTACATCGGTAAGACGCCAGAGACCCAGGGTCACAACCGGCCTCCCCCCTTTACCAAAGGTGCGAACGACATTCGTGATTCCAACAGTCTCTAGTCTTATTCCCACACCTGCTAATCCTAAGAAAATCAGCAGGAAGAACCATGCGGACAGCATTCGCCTACCAGTACGGGTAGACTGCTGAGGAAGCGTTTTTGGGACATCATCCCGATCGATATTTAGATGAGTGTGATTTTGATCAATTCCGTGTTGATTAAACATCTGGCCCCCTTATTACCGACTCTTACCCCTCTAATAGGGGAGGTTGAAAAGGATGCATGGGTTCAGCGAAAGTCTCTTTCCTGGCGGCCGATGATTGATGCTACACCATGAGCCTGTAAATAACACAACGACAGAAGGCTTTGCTGACGCCCATACTTCTATTGAGTAATTCAACAATTATTTTGACCTCTGTCAGTTGACTGATGATGCCCCCTCTGACATCAGCCTTACGGATGATTAGGGATAGCTGACATCCCAATCCAATATAGATATCAACCATCCCCGCCTGAAGACCCTAGGACTTAGAAGCGATAGCCAAGCCCAACTGTAAAAATGGCGTCGCTGTCATCAAACAACAGCCAGTTTTGACAAAATAAATGATTTTGGCTGACAAAACTTTAGCTATTTGCAGCTCATACTTGTCTGTTAATCATCACTTTTCACCCTCTGAAAACTCAGACTATTTTGCCTTTTAATGACGGTAGATTTTTCTCATTTACAATTATTTTTTAGCTTCTTCATTGCTAACTTAAAAAATATTTTGCGCCACTTTATAAGGCGTCTTAAATTTATATTTTCACTACACATTAAATCAATAAAAAAAAGTCTTTTGGAGAGGATTCCAAAAGACTTTTGAGCTACTATTAACAAAGATGAATTAAAGCATTTGTCCCTATTTTTAGGATACTGAAAGCTCAATCAAAGGTCACCCATATTTAAGCCCCCTGAAATATGGAAACCGTCTCGTCAAGCTTTTACACCAAGTTTGACGGACACTCTCTGAAGTTGGATACTTTATGTCTTCAGGAAGTTTTGACTTTAAAGCCTCTTACAGTGAAAGTCAAAAAACACTCAATTCATCATTAACTCTATTTAATCTCGCTTTTTGATAGTGTCCATCAGTCTATCGACCTAAACCAACTGTTTAAACCATCATCCAAATGGATGATGTAGACTTGGCTAGTTTAGAGAAAAAATCTATGCCGTTTCCCGATAGGGTAAGGTGATTGTAAATGTGGAGCCCTGATTGATTTGGCTTTCAAATTGAATCACCCCGCCATGCAACTCCACACATTGTTTCACGATCGCTAGACCTAACCCTGTGCCGCTGATATCGCTAACATTGCTAGCCCGGCGGAAGGGCTCAAAGAGGTGGGGCTGATCTGAATCAGGGATGCCGATGCCTTGGTCTTGCACTTGGAGTTTGATCTGGTGAGCATCACACTCAAGTCTGAAGATTACAGGTGCGCCAGTAGGGGAATACTTAACGGCATTGATCAATAAATTGCTCAGGATGTGGCGCAGCAGCTTCTCATCCATGTAAACCTGTTGCAGATCAGCTTCGCACTGTGCATCAATCTGTAGGTCTAAAGTGCAAGGATCAGGGTTGCTAAATTGGATTTCGCCCGCCAAGCGACGGCAGAAGGCAATCAAGTCGAAGGGAGCAGGAGTATAGCTCAGTTTGCCAACCCCTACCCGTCCGATGATCAGGACATCATCAACCAAAGTTTTCAAGCGCTTGAGGGTGTCTTGAATCCGGTTGAGATAGTCTTGCTGCTGGGCCGCCGCCAACTGGCCGCCGCGACTTTGCAAAAGCTGTACATAGCCGGAAACCACTCCCAGGGGATTGCGAAACTCGTGGGAGACCATCGACACAAATTGAGACTTAAGTCGATTTAGCTCTTCAAGCTGGGTGTTGCGCTCCCGCAAGCGCTGGTTGACGGTGGTCAGCTCTAGCGACAGCTGCTGCGATCGCAACAAGACCCCAATCCGGTTTTCTAACTCCGCTTGGCGGATAGGCGTCGCGATCAGTTCGTCAATGCATTCCCAAAGCTGCTGATCAACCTGACCGATACAGTCAGCAGAGACAACCAACAGCACTGGCCAGAGCAACGGCGAGACGCTCTGACGCTTGGCCTTCAATTCGGGCCAGACACGCTGGAGCGTTAGCCATCCTGCGATCGCCATGTCCGAGTCAGCTAAAATCGCCTGCGGTCCATTCAACTGCTCATCCGGTTGGATCACCTCATGGCGCTGACCTAAAAACTCAGTCAGCAGCCGTTGATCGCCACTAGAATCCAGCAATAGTAAGATGTGGGCCACGTAAATTTCTGCGGATTGCGCCTCTCAAATTCTGACATGTTCTGAGAGGATGGAACAGGCCGATCTATTTAGACAAGCTCATTCACTACGATCATCGTATCGTTAAGGTTTAATATGTCTCACCTCTCAGACGCCGCTAGTAAACCCCCTAGTCTTAAGCCTAAACGGTTCTCCACAGGCGTTGTCGGCTTAGACGAACTTCTGCGGGGCGGTTTGATCCCGCGTAAAGCCTACCTGGTGCGGGGCGGCCCCGGTAGTGGAAAAACAACCCTAGGCATGCACTTTTTAGCCGCAGGGCTAGCCAATGACGAAACCACCTTGTTAATCACCCTTGGGGAACCGGCTGAGCAGGTTCTAGAAAATAGTCAAGCAACAGGACTCACTTTAGACAATATTCACTCTTTGGATCTCAGCCCTAACGCTGACTTTTTTACCCAAATGGAGTCCTATGCAATTTTTGCCCCAGCGGAGGTTGAGCGGGAACCGATTACGCAGCAAATCCTTGAAAAGGTGCAGACCCTCAAACCCCAGCGCATTTTCATTGACTCCATTAGCCAGTTTCGCTATCTGGCCGCCAATGACTTTCAGTTTCGAAAGCAGGTGCTTTCCTGCATTCGGTTTTTCTTAGAAAACCAGGCCACAGTGTTACTCACCTCGGAGTACAGCCCAGAGTCCCCCGATAGCGACCTCCAATTTATGTGCGATGGGGTGATTAGCCTGCAGCTGACTGAAGATCGCCGCACCATCCGCATCAGTAAATTGCGCGGCTCCGCCTTTCGTAACGGGTATCATTCGATGCGCTTGACCGGGGAGGGGATGAAGGTCTTTCCCAAACTTTTACCCCGCAAGTTCCGACGTGAATTTACCGCAGAGGCCATTCCTTCGGGGATACCCGACCTGGATAGCCTTCTGCATGGCGGCGTCGAACGCGGTACGGTCACCATCTTTAGCGGACCCAGCGGCGTAGGAAAAACCACCATTGGCCTACAGTTTATGAAAGAAGCCGCTGGACGGGGAGAGCGCTCAGTGATTTACACCTTCGAAGAAGAGGTGGCTAACTTACTCAATCGCTCAGCCGCCATTGGCATTCCCGCTCAGGCGATGGTTGACCATGGGGCGCTATCCATCGTCAAAGTTGAGCCGCTGCAATATTCACCGGATGAATTCGCCGCGATTGTCCGCCAGGAAGTCGAAAACCGAGAGACCCGCATCGTCATGCTAGACAGCGTGTCGGGCTACAGTCTAACCATGGAAGGGGATGACCTGGTCAGCCACCTGCATGCGCTGTGTAAGTATCTCAGCAATATGGGAGTCACCGTTTTACTGATCAATGAATCAGAGACTCTAGCGGGCGATTTGAAGGCCACGGAAGGAGGGTTTACCTATCTGGCTGATAATTTAATCTTAATGCGCTATATGGACCGATATCAGGATGGCCGGGTCGAGCTGCGCAAAACCATCAGCGTCGTGAAAAAACGACTGAGTGATTTTGATAAGACCCTACGGGAGTTTGAAATTACGCGCTACGGCATTCGAGTCAGTCGACCGTTAAAAGACATTGATGGGATTTTGAGTTCAGAAACCATCAAGTTGGATAGAGAAAAGGATTAAGCAGTTGGCTTCAATCTAGACGTTCGCTGAGGGCAACCAGATCGTAAAGGTGCTGCCCTCACCCAGCGCCGAATGCACTGAAAGGCTGCCGCCATGCGCCTGGATAATCTGACGACTGAGATATAGTCCAAGTCCGCTACCAGCCTTGCTGTGTTTGCCCTGGCGAAACCGACTAAACAAGACAGCCTGATCTTCTGGAGAGACGCCCATACCGGTGTCTGTAATGTTAATTTCTATCCCATCCTCATTGGGGCTGCGCTCGAGTTCTACCGTAATCGAGCCTTGTTCGGTAAATTTGATGGCATTGCCGATCAGATTAGTGAATACCCGATATAGCTCTAAGCGGACACCAGACGCTATCAACGAATTCAGCTGAATCTGAATAGATAGCTGCTTTTCATCCGCCAGGGGCCTCAGTTCTTGGAGGACTTCTTGCAACAGTTCCTTCAGGTTGAGTGGAGAGAAATTCAGAATTTTTCGCTCAGATTCATAGCGATAGACCTCTAACAAGGTATTGGTCAACTGCATCAGGTTATTGTTATTGGTCCACAGGAGTTGTAGGCCTTCGGCCATCTCTGGCGTGAGCGGCCCAAACGATTCCTGCTGAAACAGTTCGAGCATACGCTCCGCCGCCACCAGCGGGGTGCGCAAATCATGGGTGAGGCGCGAGACAAAATCCTCGATTTGATGCATCATCTGGGCTTGCTTATCAATGCTGTGCTTGAGCCTGAGTAAGGAGCGGACTCGGGCCAGCAACTCATCCACCTCAACCGGTTTGCGAATAAAGTCATCGGCCCCGGCGTCCAAGCCTTCCACCACATCAGAGCTTTCTTGGGCGGTTATCAATAAAATCGGAATGTAGACGCTATCTTGAGTGCGCTTGCGAATCTGGCGGGTGAGTTCTACCCCATCCATCCTAGGCATTAAAACATCGGATAAGACTAGCTGGGGTTGCACAGTCTCTAGCTTCTCAAGGGCGGTTTTACCGTCTTTGGCCAAAGCCAGCTGATAGCCCACGGGTTCTAAAATAGCTTGGATAAAATCCAAATTCTCTTGGGAGTCATCGACCACCAGAATACAATCACGGCTCGCACTGTCCATAGGTCTTATGTCATCGGTCTTATGTCATACGATAGTCACGGGGTAAGGTAACGCGTAAACAGGCGTTATGATTACGCTGCTGCTCAACGCTGATTTGACCGTGGAATTTTTGCACCAGGGCGTTAGTTAGCAGCAAGCTGATCCCATTAAACATCAACATGCCAGTCTCAAGTGGGGATAGCTCCATATCAATCGACCAGCTATCGTAACTCTCCCTGGCCAAAATATGGATTTGCCCTGTCCTGGTTCGACTAAGGACGTACTCAACCATTGTGTTTAAGATGTAGCGCAGTCGGTTGCGATCGCACGTAATAAATCCCTCATTGAGGTTCATATCGAGGATTATCTCCGCTGCTGGATAGTCTTGTTGGAGGGCGTTGACGGCCTCCGGTAAAAAGTGTCTGAGATTGAGCCGCGTTGGCTCCAGGTGAAGACAATCGGCTTCTGCCCGCAGCCACTCTAGCAAGGCGTCAATCTGCTCTAATAGCTGCTGACTATTACTGAGAATATGACCGACCACCACGGTTTGCTTATCTGACAACTGGCCATAACACTGATTTTGTAGCAACCCGGCGCACTGAATAGTCATACTGGCTGGATGCCTCAGGTCATGGGTGAGGGTTGATAAAACCTGCGAATTTATCGTATCGGGAAAAGGTAAGGATTGTATGCCAGAGACCGATAATTCAGGCGGTGAGCGCTTGGTTATTAAGCTAGCGGCAATGCCGGCTCGACTGAGGATATCGCGCGCTGAACAGCCAGTCTCTTCACAGTCACTGATCACCCACACCTTATCCATGATTACCTGCCTATCCCATTTGTGGTGTTACAAAACCGTCTAAAATGTCCCTATATCAAGAGTCTATGAAATGAGGAAGTATTGTCTTCAGCCGAACGACTATTACTTTCTAGCTTTAGGGATGACTATATGAAGGAGTCGCCTAATCCAATGGCCGAAATCCGTATTGTGCTGGTGGAGGATCATGACCTGACCCGTATCGGCCTGCGCACCACTCTGCAACAGCAATCGGATCTACAAGTCATTGGCGAGGCGGCGGATGCGGCGACGGGCCTGGCGCTGCTTAGCAAACTAACTCCAGATGTCGCCCTGATTGACATTGACCTGCCCGACACCGACGGTATTGAGCTGACCCGCCAACTGAGAGAATTGCAGGCTAACCAAACTGAAGCCCCAACCCGGGTGCTGATTTTGACCATGCATGATAATTCTCAGCAAGTACTCGCCGCCTTCGCCGCCGGGGCGGATTCTTATTGCGTCAAGACGATCAAGACCGATCAATTGGTGGAGGCCATTCACACCACCTACGAAGGCAATGGTTGGATCGATCCCGCTATCGCCAATGTGGTGCTCAAGCAGATTCGCCAAGAAACCGCCACCGTCCACGATGTCAGCATTCATGGCTTAGATCCTGAAGACGCCGCCCTTTTGGAGGCGAACGCCTTAACGGATCGGGAGCTGGATGTGCTGGAATTAATCGTCGCTGGCTACAGCAACGCTGAGATTGGTGAAAAATTATTCCTCAGTCTGGGCACAGTTAAAACCCATGTACGCAATATCCTGGCCAAAATGGCCGCCAGCGATCGCACCCAAGCCGCAGTTCGAGCCCTGCGGTCGGGTCTGATTAAGTGACCCTTTAGTAATCTCACTGGATAAACGATCAGTCATCCGAACGGATGATCTGAATGATACTGATTTTCTATCTTCCAGGAGATTCTATCTACAGCCGAATCAACTTTAATCGGGATATGAGCAAAGGAAGGTCAGTTTAATCGCCGCCTTCTAACCGCCACTCCAATCTTGATACTTCAGAGAGGGATCTGAAATGCAACTTGTAAATCAACCGTCTGTCGAACCCGAAGCCCAAAGCCAAATTTTTGGCAAAGACAGACTGCGCGTTGGCGTTGTTGGCTATTCAGCCCAAGCCTTCAACCAAGAGACTGCTTTATTACTCCTTCAAGAAGTCTTTGATTTATTTGAGCATGTCCCCAATGTCGAGGTAATCTCTGGGCTCACCCAACTCGGCGTCCCCGCCCTCGCTTATGAAGAAGCGGTCAAGAGAGGCTGGAGAACCGTGGGCGTTGCCTGTGCGCAAGCATTTGAATACAAGTGTTTTCCGGTGGATGAAGTGGTAATTGTTGGGGCCAATTGGGGCGATGAAAGTTCAACTTTTCTTAGCATGGTTGATGTCCTGGTTCGGATTGGCGGAGGCCGACAATCTCATCAGGAAGTCGACATGGCCAGAGTTCAGGGTAAGTACGTGATGGAATTTGAACTACCCGCTTCACTATCTCCCTGACAATATAAGGGGCGCAGGATTACCGTAAGGTTGCTACCCAAGCCATATCTGTTTCACTTAGAGGAGGCTCTGGCTCTGTCGAATAGTCAATCACCAGGTCAAGGGCTGCTTCCTGATAGGCTTGGTCAAGCAAAGGGGCTAAATCAATGGCGGGTTCAGTGTCTGCAGCGGCCGGGGGTAATAGAAAAACGGGGATTGACTCTTGCCATGGACAATTTGACGGCCGACGACTCTAACACCGGGTTAGATTACTTCTACGATTCACCGGGCACTATTCCTGGCGTCTTGAGCGTATCTAGCCCTAACGCAAGTTCACACTTGGTTCTGATTGACTATACCGAAACGACAGCTATGCGAACCCGGCTGACAAACCCTGAGGAGTGTGAGTCCTATTTAGAGAGTGAATCCGTTTCCTGGCTAGATGTTCAGGGTTTGGGAAATGTTGACGGCCTGCACAGATTGGGGGATATCTTTCACCTGCATCCACTGGTGTTGGAAGATATCGTCAATGTTCCGCAACGTCCTAAGGTCGAAATCCAGGGCGATCGGCTCATTATCATTACCCGCATGGTCGTCTTCGTCCCTGCCTACAAACGTTTTATCAGTGAACAAATCAGCTTCGTGTTAGGCGATCGCTATTTGCTGACTGTGCAGGAGGAGCCCGCCCACGATTGCTTTGAACCGATTCGATCTCGAATTCAACTGTGCAAAGGCGCGATTCGCCGAATGGGAGCGGATTACCTGGCCTATGCTTTAATCGACGCCATTGTGGACGGCTTTTTTCCTGTCCTGGAAGCCTATGGAGAGCGACTAGAAGATCTAGAAGATGAAGTGGTGTTGCATCCAAATCAGAAAACGCTTCGCGAAATTTATCGCCTCAAGCGGGAAATATCTATCCTCCGTCGCCTGATCTGGCTGCAGCGGGAAACGCTAGCGAGTTTACTCCGAAATCATGGAGACTTCATTAGTCAGGATCTAGACATTTATCTACGAGATTGTTACGACCACGCGGTGCAATTGCTTGACATCGTTGAGAGTTACAAAGAAGCCTGTGCAGGCCTGATGAATATTTATCTTTCAGCGGTGAGTAATCGCATGAATGAAGTCATGAAAACGCTTACGGTGATTTCAACCATCTTCATTCCCATGTCGTTTGTGGCGGGCATTTACGGCATGAATTTCAATACTGAGTCCTCACCGCTGAATATGCCGGAGCTGAACTGGCGTTGGGGATATCTTTCAGTGTGGCTAGTGATGGCGGCGATCGCGCTAGGGATGGTCTACTTCTTCTGGCGACGCGGTTGGTTCAGAAATTTTTTCTGACCCGTCCCTGTTTGGTAATTTACGAGCAGGATGGCCCATTGATTTTCTAGTCAGCAGATTTGCGACAAAGGATTGATCAAATACTGTGGTTGGACTAAAGCTGAGTGTGATCGCTAAGTTGAGGCATACCGGACCTACATGGAAGCAAATTTCATCCCAGACTCTGTGCTTAAATTCCAATCCCCTGAACAAGAGCTTCTGAGGATTGCGGCCAACGGCAGCGCATCAAGCCAAGGGGGTTCTTGAATAGTACTAGTTTGTGACCTAAATCAGATTTCGCAAGGATTTCCCTCATAGCGACTGGATATACGGAAGTTCATTGATTACCCAATGCAGAACGCTTTATGATCCTGGCCAGTTTTCGCCTCTGGAAGATTGCCGATTTTCCCCTTTCAATGAGTATGGTGGAGAAAGATTACAATCAGTTGTCGAAGCATTGAGGAAACTCGCCAACTTGCTAGGATTCAATCCAATATACTGGACTGATCATCCCACCGTAAAGCAGTGTAGCAATTGAGTAACAACAGCATGCAGAATAGTTTCTTTGACAACTCCTTGGATCAAGACACGATTAAGCAGCGGATTTGTGAACTGGAGAATGGCAAAATCGGCTTCTACAGCATTGGCCTCTATCCAGGATCAATTGCCTACAACTGTGCGATGCAAACAGATGGCGAGCGTTTACTCTTAGCGACTCGACCGGGGAGAAAGCTGATGGGGGCGTTTTCCGATGATGCGATTCAGGGAATGGACCCTGATCACGTTGAGAAAATGCGCCGCATGGTTATCCATGACGAAGGCGGTCGGCAAGCGCCAAATACGTTGGCCTATTTGCTTGAAACCTGTGACCTGGTTATTTTAACCGCCAACAGCAGTCACATTGAGCAGGATGTCCAAGAAGCCTGCGCGCTACGGACAGAATTGAATCGTGAACAAGTGGTCCTTGCCTGTCTAGCAGGTTCTTTTAGCCATGACTTCATCAAAGATGAATCCTATGTTTTGTGCGAAAAGCAACCCAACCTTGGGTTCTTCTCAGGGTTCCACCGCCACGGGGCGTTGCGAAATCCGGTGGATAGCTTCACAGCGAATTTTTGCCACCCCAATGCCCTGACTGCATTGCTGGGCGCCCACTTGCTGGATAAGATTTCTCCCAACATCCAGGTTTCGCCAGGAATTCACAACGTCGAAGCGCAATATATCAAGGCAGCCAAAAACATATCTTCAATTTTTGCAGGATTTGGCTATGCGTATCATCGCGAAAATACTGGCACCCTGCCGACACTGCTGACTCTGTTGCTAGACCAATGTCTTGATCAGGCGGCGACAGTATCCATGTTTCGCCGCGATCGCCAACGGCTCTACCACCGTCAACCGATCGCGCTGACGGAATTGGGCTATGGCGTACAGCGGATTGAAGCGGTGCTCAGTCGGGGCGGGGATATGGAAAAAGTACGTGATCACACATTTGCTCAATTAACGGCGATGGTGGCTGATGTCCGGGGCAGTATGATGTTGCCGACATCTGGCAGCCCTACCCGCAACTTCCAAGCCGGACAGATTTTGGCGGAAAAGATGCGTGTTCATAAGCGGGCTCCCCGCGGGATTGAAGAATTTGAAGCATGGTGCGAAGAGGTAGGTTTGCGCAAAGGGGGATTGGAAGGGCTAAAAGCACTGCGCTACTGGCCCCAAATTGTGAGGAAATATAAGATTCAGGTGCATGATGCGTCGATGGTGAATTTATTATATATGTTGCTTTATGGTAAGCCAACGACGAAAGAATTAGCATTTTCAGTGATGACTAAGAGTCGTGAGTTGTCCAACTACTGTCAGGAATCGGTGCGTCCATCGCACAGTCGAAAGTATGCGGAGGCATTGCAAAATTTGGACAAGCAGGAGGCGCTAGAGTTTGTCGCCAATGCTGTGATTACAGATAATGCCCGCAAAGCAATTGATGATGACAGTTTCCTGGATGAAAGCGAGGAGCAGGATAATACACCGACTTACCTGCGAGCAATGAATGTAATTGAAAATGTTTGGTAGGTAGCCTTTAGCGGAAAAAGACCGCATACCCCAATGAGATTGCCAGGTTTCACTGTATCTGTAAAGAATCTCTTTCATTCTTTTGGATACAAGTTATATGGTTCCACGGCGTGCATCCAAATGGCTCGCTGCGGCGCTGGAATTTGAATCTTTGCCTGGTCTAAAGCCAGCTTGAGCCGACGCCGATACTCTCGGGCGACCTCCCATTGCTTGAGGGGCTGGGTTTTGATCCAGAGTTTGAGAATGAGGCCGCGATCGCTAAAGTCTTCCACCCCCATCATCTGAGGGGTTTCCAGAATAAGTTCCCGCCAACGTTCATCCGCCTGCATGTCCAGCGCCGTCGCTTCAATCAGCTCCATCATGGTTTCTAAATCGACTTCATAGGGGATTGGAATATTCAGATCAACTCGGGACCATTGGCTCGACAGGTTAGCGACCACTTTGATTTCGCCATTGGGGATGGTGATCAGCTTCCCTTCGGCATTGCGCAGTTGAGTCATCCGTAAATTAAGGGTTTCTACTAATCCAGTCCAATCCCCAATTTGCACAATGTCTCCCACACCGTATTGGTCCTCAAACACGATCAAAAATCCGTTGATGGTGTCTTTGATGATGCCTTGGGAGGCAAGGGAAATCCCCACCCCAAGAATCCCTGCACCTGCCAATAGGGGCGCAATATTCACCCCTAGGATGACCAAGGCGAAAATCAGACTGGTCAAGGCGATTCCCAAAAAACTCAAGCTTTTAGAAACTTGGGATAGCGTTCCGATCCGCTGCTGAACCCGATCCGTGGCGACTTTGGGTAATAAAGGGTTAGTGCTGATGGCAAGACTAAATCGGTCAATGGTGATGTGACTGAGGCGAATCAAGATATGGCTGCCTAAAATCGCAAGCCCTAATACCAGAGGAATTTTTAACAGACTCACCCAATGAATCGCCAACACCCGAGTTTGCGGAAACCTGGATAGCCCGAACAAAGCGCCCGCCGTCCAAAGCATAAATTGCGCCGCATTGAGTAACAGCCGCTGTAATTCCCGGATGCGTGTTTGATGAACTCTGGAGCGTTGTTTGATCAGCGGATTGGTGTCGGCGTCTAGTAACGTGACTGGTTTCTGTCGCACATCGCGCTGCCAACGAGATAAAAATAGCGATGCAATGCCCAAGCCAAGCAATAAAACACCGAGAAGTTTCACCTGAGCGATCAGATAGGCCGGTTGATGCTGGCGACGGGTTGTTTGCAAACTTTGAGTTAGGATGATTCGGAGCTGTTCTGCCCAAAACTGAGGGTTTAAGCCCTGAAGTTGAGCGTCTTGGGCTGTCACCGTCAGCAAATATTGGCCATTTATGTGGACGACAGGTTGTTGGTTGGACTCAAGCACTTCGACAGTGAGCTGAGCCTCTGGATCGGATAGATAAACGCGGCTGATCTGATGCAAATTGGATTGAATCCAGTTACGACGTTCTGATAGAGCCGGTTGATAACCCGCGATTTGAAATAGACGTGTCCCATCTAAACGAATCCATTCCGTTTTCAATTGGGGAGCCGTCTGAAAAAGACCCAAAGCCCCAGCAAATTGACTGGGGATGGTGGGTTGGGAAGGGGTTGGAGAAGGAGACGGCGATCCGTCTGGCGTTGTCGAAGTAGGCCCCGTTGGAGATTGAACTGCGCTGACAGGCGAAAGGATGATTAGACTGATCGCCAGTATGCCTGCAAGCACACTGGCGATCAGCCTTGCGAGTTTGAGAGGAGCTAAGCCCAGGTTTCGAGAAGGGCGCGGAGAATAGCGCTTATGCTTAAACATCAGTGTGATTGAGAGTTAAACATCAGCCTTGTTGAAAGACAGTAGAAAAGCAGCTTATCAAATCTGGAAGCCAGCTGAAACGAAAAATCATTGAGTTTTTGCAGCACTGGTCCAGATAGACGAGTTATCGAGGCCCTCAGTAGGGATGATATTTCTCTTTGTAGGCTTGAAGTCCTTTTCTTGTTCACCCACATCCAGCGTCTGTTGTTCTCTCTCCTTATAGTAGACAAGTCCTAATGTGGAGCAGTAGTGCATCCGCCTGTTAATTCTTGATAAGCCTGTATCGGGTCTTCCGCCCAACCTCCGTTCTGGGAAGGTATACAGCGCATGGACAGTCCGCTAATTGACACAAGTTGATCACAGCTGGATTCTATAGATAGAGTACCTTAAACTCGATGTTCAAGGTTTTGAATTTGGCGCTTGAAACCCCAGTTTTACGTTGCATGTTCTGTCCTTAAAAGGATCTGAAACCCTTATTCTTCCGTTGGGAAGCAATATCACC
>JAAUYH010163485.1_pt1 | contig 13171 bp, 7 predicted proteins | sample 7278061 | NCBI WGS metagenome assembly JAAUYH01 (sample SAMN14350203, study PRJNA611818) | marine sediment metagenome | isolation source: surface marine sediment (0.6m) | place: French Polynesia: Moorea | collected 2018-08
AGGCAAAGCCGTGTGTCGCCGTCTTCTCCAGGAGTCCCCTGGCCATCTCGTCATCGGTGCTTTCAAACAGGCTAGGTCTAAGGAGGCTGCCGAGCAACTGGCGCAGGATGCTCCTTCCGAAACACTTATCAGTAGCTGCTGGGGTAATATTTTTGTGCGCTGGGAGTATAAAGATCTCAGCTGGGAGCAGATTCTGAACGATCCCGACAAGCGGAAAACCTTGCTGCATGATCTGTTAGATCCGATGGGGAAGGAGCGCAAGCAGGAGATCTTGGCCCACTCCACCCTGGCTCACCTGGTGCGGGAATATCGACCGCACGCCATTGTTGACTGTATTAACACCGCCACTGCATTTGCCTACCAGGATGTTTATGAGAGCGCTCGAGAATTACTCCGGTCTTTGGAGGGCGATCCGCAAGGCTATCGGACAGCGGTTGAGCGGCATCTGGTGAAGATGTATACGCCCCAACTGGTTCGCCACATCCAAATTCTGTACGAGGCGATTACCCCGCGACCCGAGAAAAACTGGCCGGGCGTGCTGGCCTATGTCAAGGTAGGGACAAGTGGAACGGGCGGAATGGGCTTAAATATTCCTTACACCCATGGCGAGGAAAAGCCATCTTCCGTACTGCTGTCTAAGGCTGCTGTGGCGGGCGCCCATAGCCTGCTTTTATTTCTGCTCGCTCGTACTCCGCCTGATCGGCCAGCGGTTAAGGAAATTAAGCCCACCGCCGCGATCGCCTGGAGCGAAATTGGCTATGGGCCGATCCATCGCCACGGCGTTGGCGTCCCCCTTTACGATTGTCCCCCGAGTCAAGCCTATCCGTTATCCGAGGCAAAGACCCCGACGGGGGACTTTGGCGTTAGTCTGGCGGGACGTTATCTAGAGAACGTTTACATTGACGTGGGGGAGAATGGCCTCTTTGGGCTGGGCGAGTTTTCGGCGCTGACGGCGCTGCGTCAGATGGAGAGCGTTACCGTCGAGGAGGTGGCGGAGAATGTGGTCTTGGAGCTGAAGGGGGGCAACACGGGATATGACGTCATCAGCGCCCTAGATCAAGCGGTGTTGGGGCCCTCTTACCGTGCTGGCTACCTGCGTCACCAAGTCATTGCTCGTATGCGCCGCCTGGAACAAGAGAAGGGGATATCGAGTGTGGCGTTTGAGGCCCTAGGACCGCCCCGCGTCTCTAAACTCTTGTTCGAGGCTTATTTGCTCCAACGGGTTAGCCAGGATAGTATGGCTCATATCCGGTGCGCCGATCCTCAGGAGTTGGCCCAGGCAGCCTACGATGAACTGACCCAAGATCAGGATTTGCGCAGCCAAATGATTTCCATTGGGATCCCGATCCTGATCCCGGCAGGCGATCATCTCCTACGTGGCCCTGTCATCAAGTCGGAAACTGCTAATGACGGATGGGTGGACTTGCGGCCTGAGAACATGCGCCATTGGCAACTGCGTTTGAACCGAATCGAAGCCATGGCCAAGCTAGAAATTCAGGCTGACGGCGGGATGCATTCATCGCAATTTGATCGGCTGTTTGTCGAACCCGCTACCGATGAAACGCCGGACAATTTTCAAATTGGCGAGATCGTGGCCTGGATTCTGATTTATGAGGAAGGGGGAGCCAGAATGAAGGCCTAGGCATAAGGGATTAGCGGGCAAGTGAAGTTTCCATAGAAGAGGGTGGATGGGTGGATAGGTGGATGGGTGGATGGGTTGCTGAATCATGACGGGGCAAATCTGTTTTTTACTCAATGATCGCCAGGTCTGCACATCTCAGGCCCCTGGGGTTTCGGTGCTGACCTATCTGCGGCAGGCGGAACGTCTGATCGGGACGAAGGAGGGTTGCCGTGAGGGAGCCTGTGGGGCCTGCACAGTGTTGCTAGGAGAGTTAGACGGGGAACAGGTTTCTTATAAAGTTGTCCCAGCCTGCCTGCTCCTGTTGGGCGAGTTGCCAGGGAAACATTTAGTCACCATTGAAGGACTCAATCAGGCCCAGCTTTCCCTGGTTCAAAATGCGTTAGTGGATTTTGGCGCAACTCAATGCGGCTTCTGTACGCCGGGCATTGTCGTGTCCTTGACGGGATACTTGCTGGCGGGCGGGACCGACATTAGCGTCGCCGGGATCAAACAAGCCCTCAGTGGCCATCTCTGCCGCTGTACCGGCTATGCGGCGCTCCAACGGGCTAGTGCGGCGTTAGTGCGGTTCATCAGCCAGCATTCCCATGCCAGCATTTCCGATCTAATTGCTTTGACCCTACTGCCGGACTATTTCCAAACTATACCGGCCCGGTTGCGGCAACTCCCCAAAACCCCCTCTGACAATGGGCAAACATCCCCAGAGTTTTGGATTGCGGGGGGCACTGACCTGTGTGTGCAATCTGGACCCCGCTTAGCTTCAGCTCCGGTGAGATTTCTCAGTCAATTTCCAGAGATGAAGGGGATTTCTCGCCGGGATGGACAGATTCACATCGGAGCCCTGACTACATTTGCAGAATTGGCCGTCCATCCGGTCATTCGCCAGCTGATTCCTGACATTCAGGGGTATATGGCTCGACTGGCTTCCTGGCAAATCCGGCAGCAGGCCACAGTGGGCGGCAACATTATGGGGGCGTCCCCCATCGGCGATGTCAGCAACCTGTTGGTGGCGTTAGACGCACGCCTGATATTGCAGAGGGACGGGCAACGCCGCACCGTTCCGCTGCAAGGGTTTTACCGAGGCTATAAAGACACCGCCCAACACCCCGGGGAGATCTTGATCGAGATTGTGGTCCCAGTCCCCGACCCAGGGGTTCGGATCAATGTGGAAAAGGTCTCAAAACGTCTTTCTGTGGATTGCGCCTCTGTTAACAGTGCGATCGCAGTTCACTGTGAATCAGGCATTATCCAGACATGCAGCCTCTCGATTGGCGGCGTAGCGCCTATTCCCCTATTTCTCAAGCAAACCAGCGCTTATTTCCAACACAAACCGCTCACCAAAGAGACGATTCAGGGTGCTTTCCCGATTCTCCAGCGCGAGATTGCGCCGATCAGCGATATTCGCGGTTCAGCAATCTATAAGCGGCTGCTGGCGCGTCAGTTGCTGATCGCCCACTTCACCCAACTGTTTCCGGAATTGATCACCGTGAGGGATTTTCATGAAACGCATTGACGCGGTCTACCACGTTCGAGGTGAGGCGGAATTTGTGGATGATGCGCCTCGTCCGGCTGAGATGCTCTACGCTGCCGTATTCGCCTCTCCTGTCGCCCATGGCGCCATCCTGTCTCTGGATACCGCAGCGGCGTTGGCGCTGGAGGGGGTGGCGGCGGTGTACACGGTGGCCGATATTCCCGGACAGACCCTATGGGGCTCGATTATTGCGGATCAGCCGCTGCTGGCTAAAGACGAAGTGACCTATGTAGGACAGCCGATTGCGGTGGTGGTGGGAAAAACGGCGGCGATCGCGCGTCAAGCAGTCAACCGCATCAGCCTCCAAGTAGAAGAACGACCCCCCGTTCTTGATCCCCGCCAGGCCTTTGAGCGGGGACACATCATTGGCTCGCCCCGCACTTTTGTACTGGGGGACGTGGATCAGGCTTGGGAGCAGTGCGATCTGATTCTGGAGGGAACTTGCGACATCGGCGGACAAGAGCATCTATACCTGGAAACCCAGCGGGCGAGAGTCATTCCCCAGGAAGGCCAGGCATTGCGAGTCTACTCCGCCACCCAGAATCCCTATGCAGCCCAGCGCACCATCGCCCAAATGCTGGGATTGCCCAATCACGCCATTGAGGTGGACGTGAAAAGGCTGGGCGGCGGGTTTGGCGGCAAGGAGGAGCAGGCTACCCTGTGGGCTTGTCTAGCGGCCCTGGCGGCTTGGCGCACGCACCAACCCGTGGAGCTGGTGTTGTCCCGGCAGGAGGATCTGTGGATGACGGGTAAACGCCACCCCTATATCTCCGACTTTAAAATCGGCGTTACCCAAGAAGGCAAAATCCTCGTCTATGAGGTCAAGCATTATCAAAATGCCGGAGCCTATGCGGACCTCTCCACCGCTGTGTTAGAGCGATCGCTTTTCCACAGCGCCAATGCCTACTTTATTCCCAATGTCCGGATCTCGGGGGCGTCCTGCCGCACGAATTTACCGCCTAACACCGCATTGCGGGGGTTCGGCGGTCCCCAGGCGATGTTTGTCATGGAAAGCGCGATCGCTCAAGTCGCGGAAGCTCTAGGCCGACCTCGCGGAGAAATCCAGTCGCAAAATCTACTGCAGCTAGGGGATGCATTTCCCTATGGCCAGAGACTACAGACCGATGGCGTTCGTCAAACCTGGCGGGAAGCGGAGCATATCTATCGGTTGGCGGAAATCCGCGATCGCATCGCCCAGTACAATGCCAGTCATTTTGAAACCAAACAGGGCTACGCCGTTATGCCCGTCTGCTTTGGAATTTCATTCACCGCCACATTTATGAACCAGGCCAGCGCCCTGGTCCATGTGTACACCGATGGCAGCGTTAGCGTCACCACGGGTGGGGTGGAGATGGGGCAGGGCTTAAGCACCAAAATTGCCAACTTAGCGGTGAAGGCGTTTGGAATTGGCGAACAGCGCATCAAGATCGAAAGTACGAACACCACCCGCATCGCCAATATGTCGCCTACGGCGGCGAGTGTGACCACAGATTTGAATGGACAGGCGATGTTGTTGGCGATCGAGCAAATTTTAGCCAGGTTAAAATCGGTTGCAGCCGCTCAGTTAGGGGTGGATGACCCAGACCGGATTGCGATCATCAATGAACAGATTCTCTACGACGGACAGCCCACAGACTGGACCTGGGATCGACTAGTGGCGACCGCCTTTTTAACCCGCACCAATCTCTCAGCCCATGCCTTTTACGCCACTCCAGGCATCGGCTTTGACCGCACCAAAGAAAAAGGAACCCCGTTTGCTTACCACGTGTGCGGTGCGGCTATTGTCGAAGTAACGCTCGACTGTCTGCGAGGAACGTACAAAATCGATGCGGTAAAGATTGTGCATGACTTAGGGCGATCGGTCAATCCGCTGGTTGATCGCGGACAGGTGGAAGGCGGCTTGGCCCAGGGGCTGGGCTGGATGACCATTGAAGACTTGCAGTTTAATGAAAAGGGGCGCTTGCTGTCCAAGGATCTATCAACCTACAAGGCTCCAGATGTCTTCTTTATGCCGGACGAGATAGCGATTCAGTTCTTGGAAGATATGGAGAATACAACGGGTCCCTATGGGTCTAAAGCAGTGGGAGAACCCCCCTTGATGTATGGCATTGGGATATTTTTTGCACTGCGTCAGGCGATGCGTGCGTTTAAGCCTCAGGGAGAGTTCGCCTTTGCTTCACCGCTGACGCCAGAGCGGGTGCTTTGTGAGCTGTATGCAGATGAGCTTAAAGAGATAGCTGAGTCAATCAGTTAGGCATACGTCACAACCACCGACGCACTTGCGACTTGTATTCCCGGTACTCATCGCCAAATTGCCTTTCCAAATGGGCTTCTTCCTTCTTTACCACTCCGTATGTCATGACAAAGAGGGTTGGAACCAAGAGAACAAGAGCCCTTAGACAGAGACTGTTACTCTTTCTGGCGGCTTAACCTCGTTTTTGAGGGGGTTTCCCTGCTCAAAATCAGTAATGTTGGTCACTGTTGTAGTAGAAATGCCATTCATTGCATCCTCGGTAAAAAAACCCTGATGAGAGGTGACTACAACGTTGGGGAAAGATTGTAGCAGTTGAAATGTGTCATCTTGAATAATTGTGTCAGATAAATCTTTAAAAAAGATTTCACTTTCTTGCTCGTAGACGTCAATGCCGAGATGTCCAATTTGACCTGATTTAATTCCATTAATTACCGCTTTTGTATCAACCAGTTTGCCGCGACTGGTGTTAATCAGCATCACGCCTGGTTTCATTTGAGCAATTGTATTCTGATTGATCAGATGATGGTTATCGTCAGTCAAAGGACAATGAAGGGAGATAATATCTGAGTTTGCCAATAGCTCTGGCAGCTCTACATAGCGTGCATCCCCAACCTCCCCAAATTTGGGATTGGGGTAAGGGTCATACCCCAGTAGATGACAGCCAAACCCATGCATAACCTGAGCAAGAATGACGCCAATTTTGCCCGTTCCAATAATGCCCACTGTCCGACCGTGTAAGTCAAACCCCATTAGGCCATTCAGCGAGAAGTTATCATCACGAGTCCGATTGTAAGCCTTGTAGAGCTTGCGGTTAAGCATCTGAATCATGGCAATCACAAACTCCGCCACCGAATAAGGGGAGTAAACCGTGACACGGGAGACCTTTATTCCAAGTTCAGCTGTGGTTGATAGGTCAACATTGTTGAACCCAGTACACCGCAGAGCGATGAATTGAACCCCCTGATCAGCTAATATTTTCAGGGTTTCACTGCCTAAATCGTCATTGACAAACGCGCAAATCGCCTGACATCCATCTACGAGAGACGCTGATTCGGGTTCCAGTCGAGTATCAAAATAGATAAACTCATGGCCAGCGTTCGCACGATGATTGGCCGCATCCAGAAATTTGCGATCGTAGGGTTCCGTACTGAATACTGCTACTTTCATCTTGATTTGTCCTCCTTATAAATGGAGTTTTGACTAGATTCGATGTTCTGCTATATACAGTGGTGTGTCTAAGACATAAAACTCCACAGATAGTGCAATTTTTGAATTAGCCAAAACTCTATTTATAAGAGATTTACCGTTAAACAATGTCCCATAGCTACAGAGTTGGAAAGTTTTTGAAAAGTCCCGTTGCTGATTGGTAGGGGCGTCGCATTGGAACAACTTACTCAGAACCAATTTAAGGGTGAGAGAAAAAGACTGTGAAAAAAATAAGTTCGACTTCCTCTCATCTAATTTTCCCTGAATTTTTAGCTACTCAGAGCTGGTCTAATCGGGGATCACATTTTTTTTAATAAATTTCATCTAAAACCTGGACTTTAGTCTAACCCAATCATCCAATAGTGTTATCCGTGATTGAACTGCACTACTTTTTTAAGGAAGAAAACGATCAAGCTTTGTATTTGATGAGTTTTAAATTCTTTCATTAAAAAAGCAGTAAAGATACAACAATCCTAAATGACTTGTAAACCTGAGGATTTTTTTAGAGGCTTAGAATATCTATCTAGAGATGATCCCCATTCCATCAGATCTCATGACTAATTTAGGACTGTTTTATGACCTTATTCCCTCACAATTTCCTCAAGATTTTATTTCAAGCTTCAAGTGTAGCATTGCTTCATCAGGTCTTTATTGCCTCTCCTCACCCGCTTCGGGCATCAACTTTAGCCGGGATATTCTGATGGGGCGAGAATACAGGAGTCAGGAGACAGAATCCAGTTCTTGACTGACTTCTGACTTCTGACTTCTGACTTCTGACTTCTGTATTCCTTAGATCCCTTAAAGCGAGAGATGAATCAGGAGTGAGAGAGGCGAGAAATTGACCGGGGTTAACGCGCTTAAGTTGCCCGCTCAAGAGTCCATCCATCACAACCACCGACGCACTCGCGACTTGTATGACCGAATTATCATTCTTAAAGATATGAAAGCAGCGAAGCTCGGCAAAGATGAAGTCCGTCAAATCTATCGCAAGCTTGCCGGTAGCTATGATGTGTGGGCAAATCTAGCCGAGTCAAAAGCCAGAAAACGAAGCCTCCAGTTGGCCGATATCCACGATGGTGACGCTGTGTTGGAGGTGGCTGTGGGCACAGGATTTACCTTTGCAGAAATCTTGAAGCTCAACCCTTCCGGCAGGAGCGAAGGTATCGATCTGACGGAAGAGATGCTAGTCCGAGCCAGAAAGCGGGCTGAAAGGACAGGTGTGAGCGGCTATACCCTCAAAGTAGGCGACGCCTATCGCCTTGAGTTTCCAGATGATACATTTGACGTGGTCCTTAACAACTATATGTTCGACCTCATCCCAGAAGAGGACTTCTTGCCAGTTCTCACCGAATTCAAGCGGGTGCTTAAGTCGGGCGGGAAACTGGTATTGGCTAGTATGACCCAGGGCCAGAACTGGTTCAACCAGATTTGGGAGGGGCTGTACCAGATCAACCCTGCCTTGTTAGGCGGCTGTAGAGGCGTATATCTCCAACCCTATTTAGGGTCCGCTGGTTTTAAGGACATCTGCAGGGAATACATTAGCCAGTTTATGTTTCCGTCAGAAGTTTTATCCGCAGTAAAGCCCTAGACCTAGGATCGATTTGAGTTTGTTCAAAAAGAATAGCTTCAAAGTGGTAATCCAAGGAGCTTTATTTGCTGCCTTGAACTCCTCACAAGCTCTTCACATTTATTCTTTAGTCTAAAGACACGCTCCCTTGTGTCCAAATAAGTAGTTGCGCAAAATTAATTACATAGTCGATGCGCGATAAAAACAGCATGTCATGTCGAGTGGAGCGAAGCGGAATCGAGACATCTCAAACTTTAGCGGGAGATTGAGATTCCTCGCTTCTCTCGGAATGACACTTGGCCTCAGTGAAATTTTCAATGCCCAGATACTTATGTCCAAAAGCGGGGGACGGACACCCAAAGGAAAAACGTGTTGCGATAGATACGTTTGAGGAAATGGATTTTGAAACGTGGATTAGATGATTAACAACATTATAAGAAATTAATATTCTTCGTAATTGTATAGTATCGAGATGTCTTATGAAAACTGCTCTAAAATCTGAGGAAAATTTTCCCAGAATGGTCGAGTTGAGACGCACCCTTCACCGCCACCCAGAGCTGGCCTTTGAGGAACAACAGACAGCAACTGTCATTATGGGTGAGCTGCGGCGGTTGAAGATTCCTTTCAAGTATGGCGGGGTTGGCCAGGGGGTGGTGGGCCGCATTGAGGGAGGGCTTCCCGGCTCCCCCATCGTGGCCTTGAGGGCGGATATGGACGCCCTACCGGGAGAGGAAAATACCGGCCTTCCCTTTGCCTCTCAAGAGGGAGGCAAAATGCACGCCTGCGGTCATGACGGCCACATGGCCATGCTGCTGGGGGCGGCGGCGCTGCTGAAGGCGAATCCGCCAGCCGGATCCGTGATTTTAATCTTTCAACCCGCGGAAGAACGCGGCGGCGGCGCCAAAGTGATCATTGAATCGGGCGCTTTATTCGGGATCGACGCCATCTTTGGCGGTCATGTCACCCGCCACTATAAGGTGGGAGAAATTATGGTCGGGAGCGGCGTCATTACCGCCCATTCTGACGCGTTTACAATTCGGGTAAAGGGGCGCGGGGGACATGGCGCTAGACCCCATGAAGCGGTAGATGCGGTGGTGGTTACGGGGCTGTTGATTATGGCGGTTCAGACGTTGGTCTCCAGAGAGATCAATCCAGCTCATCCTTCAGTGGTCACCATTGGCAAGGTAGAAGCTGGCAGCGCTGGTAATGTGATCGCCGAGGAAGCGACCCTGTATGGCACCATCCGGACAATGGAGCCCGTTGTCAGACAGCACCTGATTGATGGACTCAAGCGAATTGCCAAAGCCGTGGGCGAGCTCCACAACGCCAGCATTGAAGTCGAGATCCGGCAGGGATATCCCCCCGTTGTCAACACGGAGCGGGAGGCTGACATTGCTCGGCGAGCCGTACTCAAGATTCTAGGGGATAAGGGCTTGGTGGCAATGGATCAGCCCAGCATGGGAGCAGAGGATTTTGCCTACTACCTCTCCGAGGTTCCAGGCTGTTATGTCCGGTTTGGGGCCCGCCGTGAGGGATGGGAGAATATTCCACTCCATAGTCCTTCCTTTGACTTTGATGAGGAAGCGCTGAAGGTTGGCGCCGCCTTCTTTGACCAAGTCGCGAGGGAGGCGATCGCGGCCTATGCCGCAAGGGGGTGATTCAGGATGCAATTTAAGGGTTCCCCGCAAGCTACGCTGGGGATGGAGTTAGAGCTGCAACTCCTTGACCCCAAGACCCTCGACCTGGTGGATGGGATTTTACCGCTGATGGCTGAATATCCCCCCTGTCCGTGGATTAAGCCTGAGTATAATCAGGCCACGGTGGAAATCATCTCAAAGGTCTGCTCGAACATTGAAGAGTTGGAGGCTCATACTTACTCCGTTCTCGCCACCCTACAGGCGAGATGTCAGGCGTTAGGCATGACGCTTTGTGGTGCGGGGACCCATCCCTTTTGCAACCGACTGGTGGCCATGACCCCGCTGACGAGACATCTCGATCAGTATGAGATGGCTGGCTATTCAGCGCATCTGGTAACGTTTGCTGAGCATGTCCATGTCGGTATGCTGTCCGGCGACGAAGCGGTTGAGATCATGGGCAGACTCAAGCCCTACCTGCCAGTTCTATTGGCGCTTTCCGCCAGTTCTCCCTTCTGGTGGGGCCATGATACCCGCTACGTTTCCTATCGCCAACGACTCCTGGCCAGTCGGCAGACCTATGGTATTCCCCCCAGGTTCAAAACATGGCGAGAGTTTACGGAATTTTTCGACAGCGCTAAATACGCCAAGATTGTTGACACCATCCGGGATCTCCACTGGGACCTGCGACTCCAACCTGACTTGGGAACTTTGGAGGTGCGGGTGATGGATGCTCAGCCTACCCTAAAAGAATCAATTATGCTGGCGGCGTTTGTTCACATGTTAATTGTGTACTTGCAGTGCTGTTGCCGGGGGCGGAAATCAGGATTTCTCCTGGCTCCACACCATTGGTGTTTGGAAAAGGAGAACTACTTCCGGGCCTCTCGCCTGGGCTTAGAGGCTAATTACATAGAAGATGAGCAAGGTCACAGTCGGCCGATTAAAGCAGTAATAACCGATATATTAGAGGCTCTGAACACGACTGCAGATCAATTGGGTGAGACGAAATACCTGAACCTTGTAAAAAAACATCTTGAGAGCATGCCGAGCTATCTCCGCCAGAGACAAATCTTTCAAAGGAGTCAATCTGTAAAAGCGGTCGTGGCCTCCCTCGTGAGGGAATTGCAGGAGGAGACGCCACGGTTCCCCATATTCCCACTACCAGTTTATATCAGGGGTGATGAGGCGCAGAACTATGTCACAAGTCAGTATTGCTGCGGGCTCCCAGATTTCAGCTGAAGCAGGCGCTGCTGTCGCCGCAGAGGGAGGCAATGCGGTGGATGCCGCCCTAGCCGCCGCCATCGTCGCCATGTGTACAGATCTGGGGGTGATGGCTCCAGGGGCCAGCGGCTTCATTGCTGTCTGGTCGCCTGACAGCGATCCGGTGGTGATCGACGCCTATGCCGAAATGCCGGGTCGAGGATTAGCGTCGGCCCAGTTTGGCCAGGGAGCCAGGGAGGTGTTCTTTGACTACGGCGGCAGAATGAGTAACATCGTGGGCTATGGCTCCGTCGCTACCCCCGGGATTTTTGCTGGGTTGGGCATGGCGTCTGAGCGATATGGCGCGATTCCCTGGGCGGACGTGGTCGCCCCAGCCATACGGTGGACTGACCAGGGATTTCCCCTGACCGGCGGCGCCGCCGAGTATTTGCGGTATACTCACGAAGCCATTTTTAGCTGGCACCCTGAGAGTTATCAGGCTTTGCACCACGCCGATGGATCCCCCCTGCAAGCGGGTGAGATTGTTCACATCCCAAATTTGGCTGACAGCCTACGACTGATTGCCCAAAAAGGCGCTGACGTTTTCTACACGGGGGAAATTGGACAGCGGATGGCGGCTGAAATCCAAGCCAATGGCGGGTTGCTGACTGCTGCGGATCTGGCGGCTTATCAGGCGATACCGCGATCGCCCATCCGTCTGCGGTTCGGTGATTGGGAGATGGCGACCAATCCTCCCCCCGCCATTGGCGGCCCCTGCCTGGCTGCAATGCTGCTATTGCTCGATCAGCAGCCGTTCCCAGATTGGAATGCAGCCACCGTCGAGCGATTGGTCGAAATTCAGCAGGCGGTGCTTGACTACCGCCGCCGCCAGCTTGACGGCGTCCATCATTGCGGAGCCGCCGCCGCCCAATTGCTGGAATTAGCCAAGCTGGGGAACCTCAAGACACTCATCCATTCACCGTCCACCATCCATATTTCAGCGGTTGACAGCGAAGGGTTGGCGTGTTCTATCAGCGCTTCAGCAGGCTACGGATCGGGGACCATGATCTCAGGTACAGGGCTGTGGCTCAATAATTCCCTGGGAGAAATTGATCTCCATCCCAAAGGCTTAGAAGCGTTGCCCCCCGGAACCCGTCTGGCCTCCAACATGGCCCCGACCATCGCTCGACGCGGCGATGGCGCTGTCCTGGCCATCGGCTCCCCTGGCGCGTCTCGGATTACAACCGCGATCGCACAGGTGCTATCGAATTTCGTTCACCTGGACATGTCCCTTGAACGCGCGATCGCTCATCCTCGCCTCCACGTTGAGAATTTTGAAGGCCATCCGGCTGTTGCGTTTGAAGTCGGTCTGCCGATTGAACGGCTAACAGGATTTATCACGCGTGATTTTCCCAAGCGCTCGATGTACTTTGGCGGGGTGCAGGCAGCCTTGTGGGATCCGATTGTTGGCTTGTCAGCCTCCGCCGATCGCCGTCGGGCCGGAGGAGTCGCACAAAGTTAGGGACAGGAAAGGAGGATTCCGTGAAGAGCTTCTGGTCAGCCCTGGTCCATCACCTTCAGCATGGCCATCATGTATTCCTCGCTTTGGTGGCTGAACACACTCAGGGCTCGCCCGGAACCACAGGGGCTAAGCTATTCATGTCTGAATCTGGGGAAGTGGTCGGGACCATTGGCGGTGGAATCATGGAGTACACCCTGGTGGAACGAGTCCGACAGATTCTGCAACAGAAAGATTTTCAGCCAGAAATCCAGACCCTCTATCATCGGGCCTCTGGCCCCGGCGAAAAGTCTGGAATGATCTGTGCGGGTAGTCAAACCAATTTATATTATTTGTGTCGCCCTCAAATCGAGCGTCTCCCTCTAGAAAAGGCGGTCTCAATCATAGAGAAAGACCTTGCTGGGGTTCTCTCGATTTCGCCTTCGGAAATATCGGTGGCGGAAACGTCCCTGATCGCTGCCAAGCCTGTTATTCAATTAACTCAAACGAAAGGGAAATGGGTCTATACCCAACAGCTCCTCAATCGTCGGCGAATTGCCATTCTCGGCGGCGGCCACTGCGCATTAGCCTTGTCCAGAGTGATGCATCAACTGGATTACACAGTGCAGGTGTTTGAAACCC
>JAAUYH010051547.1_pt1 | contig 13170 bp, 11 predicted proteins | sample 7278061 | NCBI WGS metagenome assembly JAAUYH01 (sample SAMN14350203, study PRJNA611818) | marine sediment metagenome | isolation source: surface marine sediment (0.6m) | place: French Polynesia: Moorea | collected 2018-08
ATCGCAAGATTGCGAATATCCGTAAAGATACATTGCACAAACTGACATCCTATCTCGCCAAAAACCACAGCAAGATTGGGATTGAGGATTTAAATGTAAGCGGAATGCTGGCTAATCATAATCTAGCTAAATCAGTTGCGGACATGGGTTTTTACGAGTTTCGTAGGCAACTTGAATATAAATGCAAGTTGTACGGTTGCGAATTGGTTGTAGTTGACCGATGGTTTCCTAGCTCTAAGACTTGCGCTGGGTGCGGTCACAAGAAGAAAGAACTTTCTCTAAAGGAAAGAATATTCAAGTGTGACTGTTGCGGTCTTTTACTTGACCGCGATTTGAATGCAGCCTTCAATTTGAAGAAAGCCGTCAGTTAGGCGGTGTTAGCCTGTGGACAGAGTGCCGCCGACGGTTCTGGGTGTTCGCTCTTAGCGTTCCCGAAGGGTAACAGGAATTAATCACCAAACGCCCCTAGCCAAGGCTACTTAGTGTAGAAATGTCTAGATATGGGTAGCTTTGGGTAAGTATTATCTAACGGTAAAAACATTCCTTTATGAGAACAGTAGTTTTTGGGGGTAACTCATTCCCATATCGGAATAGTAGTTTTTGTCAGGTAACTCATTCCCATATTGGAATAGTAGTTTTTGTCAGGTAACTCATTCCCATATTGGAATAGTTTTTTCGGGGAGGTAAAACCATTCCTATTACTTTTAACTTCTAACTCCTAATTTCTAACTCCTAACTGCTAACTCCTAACTGCTAACTCTTAACTTTTAATTATTATTTTCAAGGCAACCAGGGATATTGGCGAAAATTAGGCGGACGCTTTTCCAAAAAAGCTTGCTTGCCTTCGGAACCTTCTTCTGTCATGTAATAGAGTAAAGTGGCATTGCCAGCCAATTCTTGTAAACCAGCTTGTCCATCACAGTCAGCATTAAATGCGGCTTTTAAACAGCGAATGGCAATGGGACTTTTCTCTAAAATCTCTTGTGCCCACTGGATGCCTTCCGATTCTAATTGTTCTATGGGGACAACACAGTTAACTAAGCCCATATCCAATGCTTGTTGAGCATCATACTGACGACAGAGAAACCAAATTTCCCGAGCTTTTTTCTGTCCAACGATGCGGGCAAGATAGCTAGCGCCAAAACCACCATCGAAACTACCGACTTTAGGACCAGTTTGCCCGAAAATGGCGTTATCAGCCGCAATGGTGAGGTCACAAATTAAATGTAATACATGTCCTCCACCGATGGCATATCCAGCAACTAAGGCAATTACAACCTTGGGCATGGAACGAATTAACCGTTGTAAATCTAGCACATTTAACCGGGGTGTACCCTCATCATCCAAATAACCAGCTTTGCCCCGCACGCTTTGGTCTCCTCCCGCACAGAAGGCATATTTACCATCAGTATGGGGTCCATAACCAGTAAACAATATGACGCCAATACTAGCATCTTCCCGGGCATCACAAAAGGCGTCATACAGTTCAAATACAGTTTTGGGACGGAAAGCATTGCGTTTGTGGGGACGGTTAATGGTGATTTTGCCAATGCCGTCAGCTTTATGATACAGAATGTCTTCGTAGGTTTTGGCACTTTGCCAATTAATTTGCATGGTTAATTATCGTTTAAACTTGGTCATTACTCATTATCTGGATATTGCCGGCAAATTTACTCAAATTTTGCTGACGCCATTGTGCATCTGCTTGGCGATTTGTCCGCAATTCCAACAATCTGATTCCTGTGCTTGGTAGTGGATTTAATCTTTCCTGTAATTGCTGCCAAGATGTAATTAACTCATGTTCCACACCGTAGGTGGTACATAACTGGGCAAAATCAATATCTTGGGGAGTAGCAAAAAATTCTTCAAAGGGTGGGTTAAATTTGGCGATGGGTAACATCTCAAAAATTCCCCCACCATTGTTGTTGATTAAGATAATCGTCAGATGTCCCACAAATTTATTGCGGATGAGAAAGCCATTTGTGTCGTGTAATAGGGCTAAATCTCCCGTTAACATGACGCTACTGTGCTGATGGTGTGCAACTCCCAAAGCCGTGGATAAGGTGCCGTCAATGCCATTTGCACCCCGGTTAAAAAAGGGTTGGATGTGAAAGTTATTAGGTTTCCAGAAAAATTCCACGTCCCGCACTGGCATACTGTTGGCAATAAATAGGGAAGTTTGTGGTGGTAGGATTTGGGAAAGCAGCCAGGGGACTTTACTCTCAAATACCTCTGTCATTTCCTTAAAGGTGCCATCAACCGCTAACCTGACTTGCTTTTCTGCTGACAACCACTGTTGGAGGTAACAAGGGAAATCGGAAAATTTTTCCTCGACTTTGACATCTTCAATTTTCATTCTCAGATGAGTAGTCTTTCCATGGAGGGGGTCGAGATTTTGGTCACTAGGATCGATTACCCAACGTCTGGGTTGGGTGGAATTTAACCACTGACGCAATTGTTTGCTGGTGGGCATTTCCCCAATTTGGATCGCAATTTCTGGCGCTAGTTGTTCTCCTAAGAGGCGATCGCGCAAAATCAAATCATAGGTAGAAATTATATAGGGATTTAAATCAGCGTAGTTCCTAACTGGAGATAGTCCCTCTGCTAAAACTGGAAATTTCAAAGCCTGCGCAAGATTAGCGATCGCCCGACAATATGCTTCCCTTTCCTGGGGTTGGGCAACACCAGCAATAATGATACCGCGATTACAGTCGTGCCATTCTGGGGGAGTGGGGAGTAGAAAGTGGGGAGTGGGGGTAGGTGTTATTCCTGCAAAGAATTCCTCTGGATGGAACTGTGAATGTAAGTCATCCAAATTGGTGTTATCCGGAATTGGTGCCAGGGGGTCACGAAAGGGTATATTCAAATGTACAGCACCGGAAACGGGAGAAAGCGATCGCTCCCAAGCATGAATTACCATTTGCCGTAAATAAGCTAGCATTCCCATGTCTGGTGATGGTAAAGCTAGTTCTGCCTGCCAGTTGGGATAATCGCCGTATAATCTTAATTGGTCGATAGTTTGTCCAGAATGGCATTCTCGCAGTTCTGGGGGTCTGTCAGCGGTGAACAGCAACAGGGGTATACGACTCTGTTTCGCTTCAATTACCGCTGGGTAAAAGTTTGCTCCTGCTGTCCCAGAAGTACAAACAACTGCAGTGGGTAATCCGGTAGCTTTGGCGCGTCCTAAGGCGAAAAAGGCAGCAGAACGTTCATCAAGAATAGAAATTGCCTCAATATCTGCTGATGTTTCGGCAAAAGCCACTGCTAGGGGAGTAGAACGGGAACCGGGACAAATTATAGCAGTTTTCAACCCTAAACGCTTTAATGTCTGCGTCGTAACAGTTGCCCAAAGTTCATTAGTATTTCTCAAACCAATTACCATGAAATCCTATCAAGCAAAAAGACAATCTTAAGATTGTAGGTAGGGAACAGGGAATAGGGAACAGGGAATGGGGAATAGGGAATAGGGAATAGGGAATGGGGAATGGGGAATGGGGAATAGAGATAGAATTTGCCCCCTTCAGTAATCAATTTGATTTGATTTTTACTTTTGCACTCTTGTCTAATTTAAAATCTACAAGGCAAAATTCGCATTTATATCTGTATATGGACTGTATTCATGTAACAGGCATTCGTGCCTATGGCTACACTGGCTACTTGCCAGAGGAGCAGGTACTAGGACAATGGTTTGAGGTAGATGTCAAGTTATGGCTAGATATCTCTACGGCTGCTCAGACAGATGATATTCATCATACTGTGGATTACCGCAGTATTATTACCTTAGTCAAGCATCTGGTGAAAACATCCAAATTTGTGTTAATCGAACGACTAATAGAGACGATCGCAGACTCTATTCTCCAAGAATGCGATCGCATTACCCAAGTTCAAGTTACTTTAAGCAAACCTGCTGCACCAATTCCAGACTTTGGGGGCAAAATTAGCATTGAAGTGACTAGAACTAAAGGCTAAACACACCAGAATGCACTTGGGTTAAAAAGCGAGTTTGCTCTCGTTGTAGCTACTGCCGGGGTTTCTTAAGAATGAGTAATGCTTTTGCCTAAATTTTGCGAACAGAAACCCGGTTTTTTGATATTGCCCCACCAATGGTGCAAGATATGACTAAAGGGTAAATCAAGAAGTCTTGTAATTTTTATCAAATTACAAGTCAGTATATGGCATTCCTTTTGGTATTTTTAAGAACTTTAATAATCAAGATCAAAATACTCAGACTTCCCTATATACATGAAATTTCAATTCAAATTTCATATTTTATAGAAGATTGCTCTATGTTTAAATATAAGTATTTTCTCGCAGTCAATTTTGGCAATTTTACATTCATAAACAATAACTTGATATTAACTGCACAAAAAGTAAAATAAACGTATAGAAGGGTTCTCAAAGAATTTATTCCAGTATCAAGTAGATTTCTAATCAAATAATGACGGAAGTAGCCAGCTAGTTTAGAGATTGATTATGATAGGATTATTGGCTTGCATGACAGTAGAAACAAACCCCTAGCTTCAGCTTTAGCAAACAAGTGATTGTAATATTATGACATCTTTGAAAATCCTACTTGTTGATGATGGACAATTTAGATATTTAGATATTATAAATAGTTTACACAAACTAGGATATGCAGTTTTTGTAATTACTGATTATGGAGAAAAACGCTAGAAAAAATTGTCAATTACCCCCGATACCAGTATTAGTTTATGCTTCACTTGCACGGACAATAAATGGTATGAAAATTACTGATTTTGTCCAAAATAAAGTTAAGATACCTGTCATTTATTGTTTACTTAGCGATGTTTAAAAAACACAAATCAATCACAAATACTTTCAAAAATAATTGATATAAATTGTCAAAAATTCTACCGACATAAACTTACATATTGCTCTTGAAATAGCCCTTTATAAGCATCAAATTGAAATGAAATTGCAAGAACAAACCCAAAAGCAGGTAGCAATTATTAATAGTATGGGCTGTGCGGTTGTTGTTACAGATACTTATGGTTGTATTCAGATCATGAATCCGGTAGCAGAAATCATAACTGGTTGGAAGCAAGAAGAAGTGTTAGGTAAAGATTTAGCAGAAGTCTTAAATTTGGTAGATAAAGATACAGGAGAAGTAATAGATAATTTAACCCAAGAGGTAATTACAACTGGCACAGTTTTGCATCTGCCAGAAAATTGTACTCTGATTGCTAGAGACGGTAAAAACATCCCTATCGCAGATAATATCTCACCCATCCGCGATGATGATGGTAATATTACTGGTACGGTTTTAGTTTTTCAAGACATTACTGAACGTAAAATCGTAGAAGGGCAATTACTACGTAATGCTTTTTATGATGCCCTGACATCACTACCCAATCGAGTTTTATTCTTGGATCGCCTCAGACAATCCTTTGAACATGCTAAACGACGCAATGGTTATTGCTTTGCTGTTTTATTTGTAGATTTAGATGGTTTCAAAGGGATTAACGATCGCTATGGACATGGGATAGGTGATGATTTTTTAGTGGCGATCTCCCGACGCTTGGAGTCCTGTTTACGCAGTGGCGATACCGTAGCCAGATTTGGCGGTGACGAGTTTGCAGTGCTGCTAGAGGATATTCAGGATATTAGTGATGCTACCAATATTGCCAAACGGATTCACGATAGCTTGAAATCACCACTGGATATTGATGGAAAGCAGATATGTACCACAGCCAGTATTGGTATCGCCATCAGTAGCAATGGTTACGAAGACCCAAAGGCTTTGTTACGAGATGCTGACATTGCTATGTACTGCGCTAAGGAACAGGGAAAGTCTAATTATGTTGTCTTTCACCAAAGACCACTAAAGGGATAAGGGAGTAGGGGTGGGGTTTCCCCGCTCCGGAGATGGGGAGATGGGGAGATGGTAAGCCACTTGCGTGCGCGGGTTAAGCGCGTTGTTGGCGGAACGCCTTCCCGCAGGGTGCAAAGTGGCGCAACCCGAAGGGGAAGGTAGGGGAAGAATAATAGTCCCTGTTAAGAGTTCCCCGTTCCCTGTTAAGAGTTCCCTGTAAGAGTTTTATGGTTTCTCTAGAAGGATGTTACCTAAATTACTTATGGGCTGGTTATATATTCTCTGTCTTTGTCTTGACTTTATAAATAACCTCATATATCTTATCTGGTGACAGTAGCGGATTTACTAAACTGCCATAAAAAGCAGATTAGATATATAAAGAATCCGATTTTCGTCAGTACAAATCGTCATAAACTAGGTTTAAAAATCTAAAGTGATGACAGTTATAAGCAGTCAGTAATTCTTTAGGATAATTTTTAATCCTTGTTTTTGGTGAAGTGTATTTGTGATGGAAAATGCTGAATCATCAGCATTAAAAATTTAGCGCTGAAAATTTGTTGCTGTATGACGTTTAGAAATCTAAATGGCTGATTTATGAGCAGTTTAATTATGTTAACTGCTATACTTTGCACTCATGGGCTACACTTTTTTAGCAAAATAGTAATTAGGGGTAATATTTTGGAGTTGGTTAATAAATGTATTCACAATTATAACGAAAAAATATTGTTCACAAAATTAGATTCTGTACACCTGAAAATAAAGATATTTTGTTAATTGAGCAATAAAAAATGTTTAAGTTTCATCTACCTAAGGGAACGCCAAAAATAGTACAAAAATTAAAATCTCCGGTGGTAATATTTTTTGCTGTACTATGGAGTATTCTCTTAATATCTATACCCCCAGCCTTAACGCAGCAGCCAGTAGTGTTAAATGTGTTGATTACAGCTACGGATGCTCAAAATTGGCAACAGGGGCTAGTTAAGGACTTTGAGGCAAAAAACCCTGGTATCCGTATTAATATTATTGAGGGACCAAACGCCACAAACCTACTAGAAGACTTGTATACGGGGGGTTTTATTTTAGGGGACTCTCCCTATGACTTAATTAACATGGATGTGATTTGGACATCCAAGTTTGCGGCTGCAGGATGGCTGCTAGATTTGAGCGATCGCATCAGTGAGGAAGAATTAGCAGCATTTTCCCAAAAAGACGTAGAAGGGGGAAAATACGAGGGAAAATTGTATAGAATCCCCATGCGTAGTGATGTGGGAATGCTTTACTACCGCACAGACTTACTTCAAGAGGCAGGATTTAAGCCTCCAGAAACCTTTGATGAGATAATCAACATTTCTCAGGCTTTAAAGCAGAAAGGCAAGGTAGATTGGGGTTATGTTTGGCAAGGTCGCCAATATGAAGGATTAGCGGCGATGTTTGTCGAAGTTTTGCAAGGATTCGGTGGATTTTGGGTGAATCCCGATTCCTTGGAAGTAGGATTAGACGATCCCAAAACCTTAAAGGCGATCGCTTTTCTCAAAGAGACTATGAAAGAGGGGATTTCTCCTCCAGGAGTCACAACCTATCAAGAAGAAGAAACTAGACGTATTTTTCAAAGTGGACAAGCGGCATTTTTACGTAATTGGCCCTATGTTTGGTCACTAGCTAATACAGAAGGTTCTCCAGTCAAGGATAAAATCGCCATTAAGCCCATGGTTGGTACTCTTGGTAACAGTGGTGGTGCTTGTTTAGGTGGTTGGGGATTAGGAATTGCCAAATCTTCTAAACATCCAGAAGCAGCTTGGAAAGCAATAAAATACTTTACATCCGAAGAAACTCAGCGCCGATTTGTGTTAGATGCGGGCTTTGTTCCCAGTAGGCGTTCATTATTTTTAGATCCGCAAATTGTGGCAAAGTATCCTCATTATCCGGAGTTATTAAAGGTAGTAGATCAATCGGTATTACGTCCGCCAATTGCCCAATATGCCCAAGCTTCTGATATTTTGCAGCGTTATCTGAGTGCTGCACTCACAGACCGCATGACTCCAGAAAAGGCAATGAAAGCTGCTGCAAATGAAACCAGACGCTTGTTAGGAGTTAAAAGTTAGGAGTTAGGAATTAGGAGTTGTTCCAGAGGCGACATGTCGCGTCTCTACAGGAGGCGCAAAGTTACCAATTTTTAATTTTTAATTGTTAATTGTTAATTGTTAATTGTTTTGGGAGTTAGGAGTAACTAACAAATGACAAATAAACAATGACAAATAACAAATGACAAATAAACAATGACAAATGACAAATGACTAAAACAGAAACAATTCGCAGTCGAGAATTACGGACAGCTACCTTTTTTTTATTACCGGCATTAGTACTACTAATATTTGTTTTTGCCTATCCCATTGCCCGTGCTTTCTGGTTGAGTTTCTTTACAGAAAATTTGGGTACAAAACTGCAACCAGAGTTTTCTGGTTTTGATAATTATGTACGTATGGTAGGAGATGGGCGTTTTTGGCAAAGTTTTTGGACAACTACAGTTTTTACCATTGCGTCGGTAATTTCGGAACTAATTTTAGGACTAGGAATAGCCTTAATTTTAAATCAAAAGTTCTTTGGCAGGGGTGCAGTACGAACAATTGCTATTTTACCTTGGGCTTTGCCTACTGCTTTAATTGGTTTGGCATGGGCATGGATTTTTAATGACCAATTTGGAGTCGTCAACGATATTTTGCTACGACTAGGTTTGATTGAAACCGGAATTAATTGGTTAGGAGATCCTGGACTAGCAATGATGGCGACAATAGTTGCTGATGTGTGGAAGACAACGCCTTTTATTAGTATCTTGCTGCTAGCGGGTTTACAATCAATTTCATCGGATTTATACGAAGCACACGCCATTGATGGTGCTAAACCTTGGCAGAGTTTCGTACAAATTACCTTACCTTTATTGATGCCCCAAATTCTGATTGCAATGTTATTTCGCTTTGCCCAAGCTTTCGGAATTTTCGACTTAATTTCAGTAATGACTGGGGGTGGTCCTGGGGGTGCTACAGAGGTAATATCTTTGTATATTTACTCTACCATTATGCGGTATTTGGATTTTGGCTATGGGGCTGCATTGGTGGTAGTGACATTTCTATTATTAGTAGCAGCAGTAGCTATTGCTAGTTTCTTGCTAAGCAAATCTCGTAATAGAAACAACCTCAAAAAAATGGGTATTGATTCTTAGATTTTTTCTAGTGGAGTAGAACAAGTATCTTGCCTGTTAGTTTCAAAAAAATCACAATCACTTCAATTACATATGGCTGTAAGTTCAAATCAATCATTCACAAACCCCAAACCAAAAACTATCAATAAAAATCTGGGAAAGACTATATTGTTTGGGATTGCTGTTATCTGCGCGGTGTTATTTTGTCTGGCACCAGTAATGTGGCAATTATTGACATCATTTAAGGTAAATGAAGATATTTCTCAAGTTCCTACAATTTACTTTCCTACCAGAATTACTTTAGATCACTACATTGAATTATTCACCCGTCGTCCCTTTTGGCGTTACATTTTAAATAGTGCCTTTGTGTCGTTTACTTCCACTGCTGTAGCTTTAGCATTAGGGGCACCTGCGGCTTATGCTTTAGCTAGATTACGTCCTCGGGGTGGTAAAATTATTTTGGCAGGCATTCTGATTGTGACTTTGTTTCCAGGAATTTTATTATTTTTGGGACTATTGGAAATTATCCAAATACTGCATTTAGGAAATAATTATTTGGCTTTGATTATTCCCTATACAGCAATTAATTTGCCCCTAACAATTTTGGTTTTGCGTAGCTTTTTTGAACAATTACCAAAAGATTTAGAAGATTCTGCCAGAATGGATGGTTACACTACCTTACAAATGCTGGTAAAAATATTGTTACCCATGACTATTCCCGCATTAGTAACCACCGGAATTCTTACCTTTATTTTTGCCTGGAATGAGTTTATCTTTGCCCTGACATTTATTACCCGTGAAGATATGAAAACCATTCCTGTTGCTGCTGCCCAACTTAGCGGTGCATCAACTTTTGAAATACCCTATGGTGCCATTGCTGCTGCTACAGTAGTGGGAACATTACCCTTGGTTTTACTAGTTTTATTTTTCCAACGTAAAATTGTCCAAGGTCTTACCGCTGGGGCTGTAAAAGGATAAGTAGGGGCGCAATGCTTGCGCCCAAAATTTAGGATTTAAAAGTTATGAATTAGGATTTAAGAGTTAGGATTTAAAAGTTAGGAGTTAAGAGTTAGGAGTTAAGAATTAGGAATTAGAAGTAACTAATAAATGACCAATCTTCTAACAACTCAATTGGATACAGATTAAGCGTCGTAAAAGACAGTTAAAGTTTGGTAGGAGTGCAAGCTTCAACACAAACATAAAACCGCTCAAACCCTCTTCCTTCTTACGTCTTCTTTCGCTTTGACCAATTACCAATTACCAATTACCCATTACCAAGATATCAATAAAATCATGGCAAAACTCGAATTAAAAAACCTAAATAAAACCTATTCTTCTAAAGTTATTCCAGTTAAAGACATCAGTTTAACTGTGGATAATAATGAATTTTTGACCTTACTTGGTCCTTCTGGTTGTGGGAAGTCTACAACCTTAAGAATGATTGCGGGTTTAGAAGAACCAACTAGCGGTCAAGTTGTGCTTGGTGGTGAAGATATTACTTTTAAACAACCAGGCGATCGCAATATGGCAATGGTTTTTCAAAGTTATGCCCTTTATCCCCACATGAATGTCTATGAAAATCTTTCCTCTGGACTAAAGCTGAAAAATATCCCCAGTGGCGAAATTCAAAAGCGTGTAGCGGAAGTATCGGATATTTTGGGTTTACAAGAGTTATTAATCCGCAAACCTGGTCAATTGTCAGGGGGACAAAGACAACGGGTAGCAGTAGGTCGGGCTTTGGTACGTCATGCAGAAGTATATTTGTTAGATGAACCCCTGAGTAACTTAGATGCCCTACTGCGGGAGAAAGTCCGCGCTGATTTGAAGCAGATATTTGCTGCCCAAAAAGCCCCTGTAGTTTATGTCACTCATGACCAAACGGAAGCAATGACCCTTTCTAGTAAGGTGGCGGTATTAAACAATGGTTATGTGCAACAATTAGACCCCCCTGCACGCATTTATAACCATCCAGCAAATTTATTTGTGGCGGGTTTTGTTGGTAGTCCCCAGATGAATTTACTGACTCTACCTTGTAAAGGACGTTACGCTATCTTAGGTGAGTATGAATTGCCCTTACCAAATATGCCCACAGTACCACCACAAATTGTCCTAGGAATTCGTCCAGAACATGTCCGTATTGCTCAAAATGAGGATACCAATAAAATTACTGGTAAAGTATTTCTAGTAGAAAATTTGGGTATGCATAATTTGGTAAGTGTAAATATTGCCAATTATCAACGGGAAGCAATTACTGTTAGGGCTTTGTTACCCACAGACCAAACTTGGAGTAATGAAGAAATTACATTAGCTTTGCCAACCCAAAATATTCATTGGTTTGATCTTCATTCAGGTGATGTTCTTAAGTATGATTATGCATTCAATTAAAGTAGAGCAAATATTAACGACTTTGTTCTAGTTGTTCTTTCACCCAAGCACGAAAAGCCGTAATCATGGGAATTTCCCCAATTTTCATACTTTCTGCTAGAAACTGAGGAATTTGTATTAATGGTAAATCAGCAAAAGTAGGAGAAACATCACACAGAACATACCCACCTTTTTGCAGGCAGTAAATTTGCATTACAGGTTCTTGATAACGCCATACTTCTGGAACACCCAAACCCTGATAAATTGGCATTCTGTCAACAGAAGCGTTTTTATAATCTACCTCTATGACTAAGTCTGGGGGTGGATCTTGCGTCAAGTCAAGATTCTGCTTATGCCTCATCAGCGGTTCATTCTGGATGTAGAATGCAGAATCTGGTTCCACACCCCGCAGTAAATCTGGACGCTTACAAGTAGTGGAACCAATGCTTTTAATCTTGAGGTTAAGTTCCTCGGCTAGATTATCAATTAACTTCTCTATCAGTCTTTTGTTATGTTCATAGGGCATTAAAGGCGTGATAATTTCTAGTATTCCATGGTCATAAGCCAACCGGGTGGCACGAGTATTCCCCATTTCTTCAAGGATGGTTTCAAAGGTATGCCAACTGATGTTTTGCAGTATCACTCTTTGGGAATTGGTCGTTGCTGTGGTTACCATAGGACTTTATTTTAGGTTTTGGTGAAATAATTTCTAAATATCAATAAAAATCTAGCTTATGACTATTATCGTCTTCGGCAGCATTAATATTGACTTGGTAGCAACAGCACCCCGGTTACCACTCCCTGGGGAAACCCTGCTGGGACATAATTTTTTTAAAGTACCGGGAGGTAAAGGTGCTAATCAAGCGGTAGCAGTAGCCCGTTTAGGTATTACTACCCAAATAGTAGGACGGGTAGGTGCCCATAGCTTTGGTCCGGAACTTATCAATAGCTTACAGTTTGCTGGGGTAAACACTGAAAATGTATGGGTGGATGAAACTGTTAGTTCTGGTGTCGCTGTAATCGCTGTGGATGATGCAGGTGAAAACCAAATTATTGTTATTCCTGGTGCTAATGGCTGCGTAAATCAACAAGATGTGGAACGATTGTCGCAAATATTGCCAGGTTCTCATGCCCTACTTTTACAATTGGAAATTCCCATGTCTGCTGTAATTGCAGCTGCTAAATCAGCCCATGTAGCGGGAGTAAAGGTAATTGTTGACCCCGCACCCGTTGAGGAACTACCTGATGAATTTTACCACCTGATTGATATTATTACCCCTAACGAAGTGGAAGCAGGACAACTGGTGGGTTTTGCTGTAGATGGAGAAGAATCGGCAAAAAAAGCTGCCCAAATATTACTACAAAGGGGTGTCAAATGTGCGATCGTTAAACTAGGGGCTAAAGGTGTGTTTTGCGCTACGTCTGAGGAAAGCTTTTTTATCCCCCCATTCCCAGTGGAAGCAGTTGATACCACTGCTGCTGGTGATGCTTTTAGTGGGGGTTTAGCTGCTGCTTTAGCAGAAGGTTTGACTTTGCATCAAGCAGTTGTTTGGGGTGCCGCTGCGGGTGCTTTGGCAGCAACAAAATCAGGGGCACAACCTTCCCTTCCCGATAGATTCATTTTTGATGCCTTTCTCAACGATAAGGGATAAGGGATAAGGGATAAGTCATATCTTGCACCACCGTGAGAAACCGGGTTTATTGATAATCACTGAACCTAAAAACCTTAATTTTTGGTTTATAAACCCGGTTTCTTTGCTTTTGTTGAAAATGGTGC
>JAAUYH010008802.1_pt1 | contig 13169 bp, 9 predicted proteins | sample 7278061 | NCBI WGS metagenome assembly JAAUYH01 (sample SAMN14350203, study PRJNA611818) | marine sediment metagenome | isolation source: surface marine sediment (0.6m) | place: French Polynesia: Moorea | collected 2018-08
CACGGTAGACAAGGAAGAAATTACCTTGCTCCTCCCTTTTCTCCCTTGTCTTCCCACTCTCCCCTGTCTTACCCTTCTCTTGAATTTATGAATACTGAATCGGTGCTCTAGACAACCAAAAAATCCTAAATAAAGCAAAAGATTGGGGGCATTTCGCAAAACACCCCCTAAATCAAATAAATATAAGATTGTCATTAAAAGATAGATCTGAGTCTTACCCAATCTTAAGCAGTTCTACATCAAAGATTAGAGTGGCATTAGGCGGAATAACACCCCCTGCACCTCTTGCACCATAACCCAATTCAGGAGGAATAATTAGAGTACGACGTTCCCCTACTTTCATTGAACCAACACCTTCATCCCAACCTGCAATTACTTGACCTACTCCTATTTTGAAAGAAAAAGGACGATTGCGATCGCGGGAACTGTCAAATTTTGTGCCATCTTCTAATGTGCCTGTATAGTGTACGGTTACTGTATTTCCTTTTTGGGGAGTTGCACCATCACCTTCTTTGACAACTATATATTTTAGTCCTGAAGGTGTAGTTACTGCGTCAGATAAATCCATAGCTATTGTTTTGTCCTTTTCTGTGTTTGTATTTTGGGCAATTAATTGAGGAGACTTACTTGTAGATTGCCCTTGAATTTTTTCTAAGGCGGGAGATGAATCTTGCTTCAATTCAGAAGCGATCGCTGTTTGTTGACTGCTATTTCCAGCGATCGTCGATGCGATAATTAGTAGCCCACAAATAAATACTACCGCAATACTCACCAAAATTTGATTGTTCAATTTTTGTCCCACCTCTCTATTTGCTCTCCAAATTTGCTAATTAATTAATATATTAAGTTAATTCGTTCTTTGTAAGATTATCATTTTATTACCTACTACGGGACTACGAGCAATAAGATTGTTTTGCAAATCTTCAATGGCTAATTTGTTAATTTTGAATTGTTGGGAACGCTGAAGAGTTTCATTAACAAATTTATCTTGACTAGACTTATCCATTTGATACCAATCATCACTTACTTTAATTAGCAAACGACCAGCCAGTAAATCTGCTTCACCCGATACTATTAGCTCCTCATAATCCTGACTAGTAATCTCGCTGATTTTTTTCTGTATTGCACTAACTAAAATTTGTTCTGGAGTTATGACTGGTTGAGGAAGAGGAGTCTTGTTAATTTTTGAGCTTTCTGGTTGTTTTGGTTCTACTGGAGCGTCGGCAGTTTCAATTTCTGCTGGCATAGATACTGTTTCTTCTATTACTTCTTCTGGAGTAGCATCGCCAGTAACAATCTCTTTTTCTACTGGCTCTGAAGGCACATCACTTAATGCTCTTGCAGGTAAGGTATTTACTGAAATGAAGAGAATGATAATAAGTAAACTATAAATAAACCTAGTTATATTCCGATTAGATAAGCAATTGTGCCAATATTTAGCCATAAAAGAGCGAATTTGATCTAAAATCAAGCTCAATAAATGTTTATTTTTATCTTTTTTGCTTAAGTTAACGGTACACAGCCGTTTTATGGCGGTGCGGGGTTGACAAGGGGGCGAGGAAACCTCTTCCCACGACCCCTTGCCTGTGGTGGATGGTGTCCCCCAGTTAACTACTAATTGCTCTCGATTTTCTTTTGATACCATCGCCTTAAAATTTTATTGTCAAATTATGTTTATGACCTATCCTTCAATTATTTAACCAAAAGTATTGCACCTTAGCAGAAGTAAAAAAAATTTATTTATACAACAAGATTTTCGTATCATCGGCAGTGACTGCTATCAGGCGAAGCCTGGCACTAAGCGAGACCTTCGGTAGTCGCTGTCGCGATCAGGCGAAGCCTGGCACTGCGTGATCAGCTGCGCTGGCTGGGAACGAGATCGCTATATCTGTTTCTTGAGTAATAGCAGCACTATAATTGCTTTTTTGTTATGATAAAAGACACATCAATTATGCCATCAATTATGACATCAAAAACGATTCGCACCACAGTGACTCTACCAGCAGAGTTAGTTGCAGTAGCAGATCAGATGATCAAAGCAGGAAAAGCCAAAAGTAGAAATGAATTTTTTACTCAGGCATTACAAAGAGAAATAGCTGCGATAAAACGAGCAGAAATTGATGGGGAACTATCAGAGATGGCACAAGACCCTGAATACCAGGCTCAAGTAATGCAATTAGAAGCAGAGTTTGCTACTGCTAGTTGGGAAGCTTTTCAGCTAAAAGAAAAATGAAACGAGGAGAAATCTATGATGCCAGACTAGAGCCAGTAGAAGGGTCAGAACAAGGTGGTACTCGCCCTGTAATTATTGTTAGTAGAGATGCTATAAACCTTTATAGCCCAGTAGTATTAGCTGTTCCTTGTACTTCCTATCAACAAGGAAAAAAAACTTTTCCAACTCAAGTTTTGATTACAACACCACAAGGAGGATTAAGTAAAGATTCGATAGCAATGGCAGATCAAGTTAGAGTGTTGGCTAAAACTCGCCTATTAAAATTACGAGGTACTTTACCTCTAGAAACTATCAAAAAATTAAACAAAGCATTATCGATCGCCTTAGATTTAGCAGAAATTTGAACAGTCAACCAATAACTGATGACTGTTCAATATCTAAACATCTAAGCTAAGACTTTAGCTGCTGCCTTTACTCCTGCTTTAGAAGCAAAATTTTCATAGCCTAATTCAATTAAAGTAGCTTCTAAACAAGAAATGACAGTAAGAACATCGCGATCGCTCACAAACCCAAGATGACCGATACGGAAAATTTTACCTTTAAAATGGTCTTGTCCTCCAGCTAGAGCAATGTCATATTTCTTCCTCATTGTCCCTCTAATTTTTTCTGCCTCTACAGAAGTAGGGAATATAGCTGTAGCTGCTGTACTAGCACAATCATCGGCAGCAAATAAATCTAATCCTAAAGCTTTAACCCCTGCACGGGTAGCTTTAGTTAAACGTTCGTGACGAGCAAAAATATTCTCTAATCCTTCTGTTTGCATCATTTGTAAGGATGTTTGTAAACCATACATCAGATTGACTGGAGGAGTGAAAGGAGTACTATCTTTAGCGTTAGCTTTCTTGTATTTGCCCAAGTCCATATAGAAACGAGGTAACTTAGCAGTTTCGTAAGCCTTCCAAGCTTTATCATTCACGGAGACAAAACCCATTCCAGGAGGAATCATGTAACCTTTTTGAGAACCTGAAGCAACTACATCTAAATCCCATTCATCAATAGGCACATTGTATGCTCCTAAGCTCGTAACAGCATCAACGATAATCAGGGCTTTACCGTGTTCCTTAACATATCTGTTGATAGTTTCTAAATCGTTAAGAACTCCTGTGGATGTTTCGGAGTGAGTAACAATAACGGCTTTAATTTCTTTGTTGGTATCAGCAGCTAATTTAGCCTTAAATTCTTCTGTATCAAGAGGTTTTCCCCATTCAGCAGTGATTCTATCCACTTTTAAGCCAAAAGCTTCACTAATTTGCGCCCAGCGATCGCCAAATTTACCATTACTTCCTACCAAAACGCGATCACCAGGACTCAAAAAATTAATAATTCCTGCTTCCATTGCCCCAGTCCCAGATACATTAAGACTGAGAACTTCATTTTTGGTTTGGTGTAACCATTTTAATCCTTGATTAATCTCGGCAATAATTTTGCTAAAATCTCCACTACGGTGTCCAATAGGATGTTTAGCCATAGCGAGTAAAACTTTCTCTGGTACTGGTGTAGGACCAGGAATCATCAGCATATGTTTATTTTCCATCATCAGTTTCTCTCTTAAATGCGTGTTGGCAAGTTGCTCATCTTATCCTACTTCTGTTTGTTTGTCTCAAGATAGGAGAAAAATGTTAAGTTGCTACCCAATTGTTAAACAAAGAGAAAGAAGATTAAGAATTATTGTGTGTTTATTAAGGTTTTCGGTATGCTTAAAATTATTGTAATCAAAAGAGAATTCATGATTAATCGAGAAGTATCTGTGAACTATACAACTTATGTACCAAACCAAGGGTGCAGAAGGCGTTGATGCCAAGATAGCTACTTAATCAAAGTTGCTAATCAAATTAACTACGTTGGTGCTGTAAAGTATTAAAGTAAATAATAATAAGTTTTTTTGCTAGTTCCTTTTCATTTTATTTATATAAAAATGCCAAATATCTAAAATCATACTCTGAGTAATCAATGTCAAATTGACTAGCTTATTGCTGCATAAGTTCTATAAGGGGTAAATCTATAAATAATCAGAAGGCTGCTAATCTAACCATATCTAACCATAATTGTTTACACCAGATAAAAACCTTCTTCCCTTTTTAGTCCCTCTTCTTTACTTATCTTGACTTTGTCATTAATTCTGCTTGACTGCTTAGTAATTAAGCATACAAATTGTTCTAATTGAAGATAAGCATACCAGTTGTTCTAATTAAGAAATGAATCTAAATACAGAATTTACCTGGGAAAAAACTCAACAGACAGTAGAGAATATTTTATTTCAGCAAACAGGAAAACACCTTAGCGATATTGAAATTGTAATATTGCGCGGTGCTTGGGATAATAAGACCTATGAAGAAATTGCGGAAGCCGAAGGCTATACTAGCAGTTATTTAAGTAAAGATGTAGGTAACAAGCTTTGGGGTAATCTTTCGAGAGCTTTGCAAGAGAAAGTATCCAAGAAAAACTTTAAAGCAGCTTTACAACGGAAATGGCTTCAGCAACCTCAAGATATTTGTGCGAAAACTCAAGCTAAAACATCAAACTCTTCAACAACAGAAAATTATACTTTTCCTGAAGGTTCAGTTGCTTTAGACTCTCTTTTTTATATTGAGCGATCGAGAGTCGAATCTATCTGTTATGAAACCATTGCTAAGCCTGGCTCTTTGATTCGTATTAAAGCAGCGAAATGGATGGGCAAGACTTCTTTAATTAATCAAATTCTCGATCGAGGGCGCATCCTGGGTCAAAAAACAGTATATTTAGACTTTGATAGTGTTGAGCGATCGATTATCAAAGATTTAGATAAACTATTGCGCTGGTTGTGCGTTATGGTTTCTCGTCAGTTGGAATTAGAAAATAGGGTAAAAGATTATTGGGATACAGATATTCTTGGTAGTAATGATAACTGCACTGTTTATTTTGAAGAATATATCTTAGCCGAAATAACTAGCCCGATCGCTTTAGCCTTAGATAATGTAGATAGGCTATTCTCTTACGAAGAAGTAATCGAAGATTTTTTTGGCATGTTACGCAGTTGGCACGAAAAAGGCAAAATTGATGATTACTGGGCAAAAATAAGACTAATGCTGGCGCATTCTACCGAAGTATACATTCCTTTAGATATTAATCAATCTCCTTTTAATGCGGGAGTACCGATTTTACTCGAAGAATTTACCTCTTTACAAGTAGAAAATTTAGCTGCTTTGTATAAACTAGATTGGGATAAGTCTCAAATTGTCAAGTTAATGGATTTAGTTGGGGGTCATCCTTATCTAGTAAGATTGGCAATGTATCAAGTTAAGACTCAAAATCTTACTCTAGAACAATTTTTACAAGAGGCTATTTCGGAAACAGGAATATATGGCCATCTTTTACGTCGTTTATTAAATATCCTCAAACAGTCTCCTGAATTAAGTTCTGTCTTTGCAACAGTAGTAAAATCTGCTCAACCTATAATCCTTAATTCTCTCCAGATTTATCAGCTACATAGTATCGGTTTAGTTCAAAATCAACAAAATTTAGTATCTCCTAGTTGTAAATTATACAGAGATTATTTTAATCGGGTTTTTTAACTAGCTATAAGCCGTTCTTACAAAACTGACCTGCTCCCATAGAATCAGAAAAGTATGGTCCTTATTCCCTACTTGGAAAGTAGGGAATAAGGACTCAGTTTTATCGGTCAATGTTAAGAAAATCTTCTTTTTCCTAGCTAATTTCTAATAAATATGGCAAACCTATAGTGTTTACTGTATCTTTAATCATAAGTACGAAAGAACTATAGTAGTGAATTAGTCATCTAGCCTTCATGGTTCATATCAAGCGCGTTGAGCTATCTCATTTCAAATCTTTTGGCGGAACTACCAAGATTCCGATTCTACCTGGCTTTACGGTAGTTTCGGGTCCTAATGGTTCGGGGAAGTCGAATATTCTTGATGCGCTGCTATTTTGTCTTGGTTTAGCAAGTTCTAGGGGAATGCGGGCAGAACGCCTTCCCGATCTAGTTAATCATAAGCATAGCAATAATGGTCGCACGGCAGAGGCGATCGTTTCTGTTACTTTCGATCTTTCTGATTTGGGAGATTTAGGAGAAACTGTTGCTACCAGTACTGAGATGATTCCTGTTTCGGGGGAAGAGTTGGCGGAGGATGGGGAGGATTTAGGAGACAAGGGAGACAAGGGGGATGAGGAGATAGAGAATCATGATAAAAATGGGAATGGGAAGGTAGAAGCAGAGAAAGATGTTAAAGATATTCAAGTAGTTGATAATAATGGTTCTCTGGAATGGACGGTTACTCGTCGGTTGCGGGTGACAAAAGGAGGGAATTATTCTTCGACTTTTTATATCAACGGACAAGTTTCTACGGCGACGGAATTACACGAACAATTAGAAAAACTGCGGATTTATCCTGAAGGCTACAATGTAGTACTGCAAGGTGATGTTACCCGCATTATTACGATGAACTCTAGGGAGAGAAGAGAGATTATCGATGAATTAGCAGGAGTAGCAGCATTCGATCGCAAAATTGAAAAAACTAGGCGGACTTTAGAGAAGGTTAAAGAAAGAGAAGAGCATTGTCATATTATTGAACAGGAATTAGTGGCTAATCGCGATCGCTTGGCTGCGGATCGAGTTAAAGCGGAGAAATACCGTAAACTCAAAGAGAAAATTCAACAGCAGAAACAACAAGAAATAGTCTTAGTTTGGCGATCTCTAACTCAAAAGCAAGAGGAATTGCAAACAGAAATTACTAAGGGAGAAGCGCAAGCAGATCGGTTAACCGAAGAATTAGGCAAACTGGATGTAGAGATTAAAGACAAATCGGCGAACTTAGCTGAACTCAATTCCCGTGTTAAGGCTTTAGGAGAAGACGAACAACTTTCTGTAGCTTCTGGTTTAGCAACCAAAAAAGCCAAACGCCAACAACTACAACAACGACAAACAGAATTAACTACTAATTTACAACAAACCCAAACTGCGATCGCCCAAACAGAAAATAATATACAACAGTTTACTCAGGAATTAGACCAACTAACTATCACTAAAACTCAGTTAGAAAATGAGATTATTCCCCATCTATCTCAACAATGTAGTCAAGCTAGAGAAACTCTCACTAAAAGTAAAGAATCAGCAGATGCGATCGCAGCAGCGTCGGAAGCTTGGGTACAAGAACAAGCCAACCTAACCAGAAACATCTCTACTATCCAAGATACTCTTAATCCTCAACGTACCGAACAAGCGCAACTAACAGAAAGATTAAATCAGTTAGAAAGTAAATTTACAGAACAAAGTCAGTTACTACAAACTACTGAACAAGAATTAACGGAAAAACAAACAGGGGTTAATAACTTCTCCTCTCAGGTAACAGCAGCAGAGGAACAAATTACCAATTTAGCCCAACAGTTAAGTATCTTAGAACACGAGCGTACTCTCGCTAACGATACGCAAAAACGCCTACTTAAAGAACAAAGAGATAAACAGAGAGAGTTAGATAAATTAGAAGCTACTACCCAAGCACAACAAGAAGTCCAAGGAACTTATGCTAGTCAAATAATTCTTAGTGCCAATTTGCCAGGAGTACACGGTTTAGTAGCCCAACTAGGACACGTTGAACCTAACTACCAACTTGCTTTAGAAACTGCTGCGGGGGGACGTTTAGGCTGCATAGTAGTGGAAAATGATGGTGTAGGCGCACAAGGTATTGAACTACTGAAAAGACAAAGGGGAGGACGAGCTACTTTTTTACCTCTCAATAAAATTCAAGCTCCTCGCCTTCTTGATACCACTAATCTTCGCTACGCCAACGGCTATATAGATTTGGCTGTTAATTTAATTAAATGTGATTCTCGCTATCAGAAGATTTTTGCTTACGTTTTTAGTAATACTGTCGTTTTTGACAGACTCGATCGCGCCCGTTCTTATATTGGTAAATATCGGATTGTCACCCTCGAAGGAGAAATTCTAGAAGCTAGTGGGGCAATGACAGGAGGAAGTAAATCAAATCGTTCTAGTCTGCATTTTGGTACGGCTGCCCCTGGGGAATCTCTAGAAATTAAAGCTCTTAGGCAGAGATTGACAGAAATTGCCCGCATCATAGCAGGCAATGAAGAGATAATAACAAAACAATCGTCGCAAATCGAGCAGTTGAAACAAGAGTTAACAGAAAATAGACAGCAACACCGAGAAAAACAACTCCGTTGGGAACAACTGCAACAGGAAATTGATCGCCTTACTAAGCAACAAGAACAACTAACAAATCATCTAACTAATCATCAGCAAGAAAGAGAAAAAATTACTAGCCGTCTACAAATTTTAGCAGCTTCTATTCCCGAACAAGAAGGTCAACTTCAGGTTTATCAAGCAAGATTAAATGAATTAGAAGAATCTCACGATCAAAGTGAATGGCAACAAGTTCAATCCTTAATTAAAAGCCAAGAAAACGAATTACAAAATCAAGAAATACAATTAAGAACAGCAGAAAATAACCTTAAAGATACAGATAATAAGTATCAACGACTTCAAGAAAAACTAGAAGAATCTCAACAAAATCTAGAAACCTTACATCAAAAAATAACAACTAACAACCAACAACTAACCACTAACAACCAACAACTAACTGAGCTAGAACAAAAAATTACCCAAGGAGAACAAGAATTACAACAACTAACTGAGAAATTAGGAGAGACTAAAAAAGAGCGCGATCGCGCAGAAAGCCAACTCAAAGAATTACAAAACAAACAGCAACAAAAAGCTTGGCAACTAGAAAAAATAAATACAAATCAACAAGAAAGAAAAACGAGTCTAGCCAGTTTAGAACAACAAATAGCAGAACAGGCACAAGAATTGCCCGATCCTCTGCCCGAAATTCCTCAGTTAGTTAATACCGATAGCGAATCAGCAGAACAAATTACCTTTGCTAATATTCAAGAACATCTAGAACAACTACAAAAACAAATCCGTAATGGAGAGAAAAGATTAGAAGCAATGGAGCCAGTAAATATGCTGGCATTAGAAGAATACGAAAAAACCGAAGCAAGACTACAAGAACTATCTGATAAATTAAATACGATCGCAGCAGAAAGAACGGAATTATTACTAAGAGTGGAAAAATTTACTACCCTACGTTTTCGAGCATTTAAAGAAGCTTTCGATGCAGTTAATGAAAACTTTCAAACTATTTTTGCTGAATTATCTGATGGCGATGGACACTTACAATTAGACGATGAAGAAGATCCTTTTAATGGTGGTTTGAATTTGGTAGCCCATCCTAAAGGAAAACCAGTACAAAGACTAAGTTCAATGTCTGGAGGAGAAAAATCTTTAACCGCCCTTAGTTTTATTTTTTCTCTACAAAAATATCGTCCTTCTCCCTTCTATGCTTTTGATGAAGTAGATATGTTCCTTGATGGTGCAAACGTGGAAAAATTATCACGCATGGTCAAAAAGCAAGCCCAAGAAGCCCAGTTTCTAGTAGTTAGTTTACGTCGCCCAATGATTGAAGCTTCAGAAAGAACGATCGGGGTTACTCAAGCAAGAGGAGCGCATACTCAAGTACTGGGAATTAAGATGAGTTAAGCTTCTGCATCAAGCAAAAATTCTAGATCTGGCTAATTCTCCTCCTTGGTCTACTATTAATTTTGATATTCAATAAGGGAAAAATAAATTGTGACTTTGGCATATTATCCTCCAAGAAAACCAACTGCATATTTATTTTTAGAATGGAAATTCCTGAATATAGAAGACTAGAGTTGATTGAGCTATTTAAAGAATTTATTAGTTTATATCCTAATACTCCAGACGGAATACGTCACATCGAAGCTTACAATCACCAGCGCAATATTGGACGAGAAAATTTTCAAGAGATCGTGATCTCCTATGAATCTGGGGAAGATATAACAGAAAGAGTATTACTTCAATTACTACCCTATCAAGATACTTCTAATAACCGCAAGATTGGTGCTTGGATACATATTGCTCCCTGCTTTTCTACTGATGTCAGAATTAAATATGAAGGATCAAAATGGGTACAACCAGAAGATTGGAATGCTATTGCAAAAGCTATTTTAGAGTTAGTAATCGAATGCAATAAAAATTCTCAAAATACATCCAAATATTGTAATAATTTTGCTCAATCACCTTACTCTAAAGGATTTCAATCAGGAATAATAAGTCCTATTTTAAATACGCTTAAGCCAGATGATTTTATTGTGATCAACAAAAAGTCATTAAACACTATTAATTATTTTGCTAACACAGCTTATAGTCGGAAACTAAAAGAATACAGTAATGCAAATAATACAGGAAAAAATTTAATTAAAGCAGTTACTCCAGAAATACGCCAGTATAGTTCTCTTGATTTACGAGATGATGATTTATTTGATATGTTCTGTCACTGGCTGGTAGCTGTCAAAAAATATGATTTTCAAAATTATAACAATCAACATTTAGTAAATATTAATCTTGAAATAGATAATCAATGTCCTTTGAAAGAAAACACTTTTACACTGCTTGCAAAATTACACGATCAGCCTTTAAAAGATATATACAATAAGCACAAGAACGAATTTAAAGAATTTCTAATTGAGCCTTTTCAAAATCTTTTTCGTCAAGTAGCTACTCTTCTTCCACACTCAATTACCGAGCAAATGGAGACGGAAAGCAAAGTGTTTGCCAGATTACTTAAGAATGATTTTGGTCAAGGTGGTGCGTGGGATTTTTATTGGGGTGCATTTTATCCTAAAGGTGGGAAACGGACAGAAGATGCTCAGTTGTTTATATGGATAAACCATGAAAGATTAGAGTTTGGGTTTTACATTGGCGAATATGGTAGCAAACAACAAACTCGTTTTTTACAAAATTGTCAGAAATACTCTCAATTAATTTTGCCAATATTGAATAATAATTACCATGAATTTATTTTGGGTAAACGTGATAATACTCATGTTGTTTTAGAACAAATTATATTGCATTCCAATGTAAAATCAGAAGAATGGATTAAAACATTAAATAAAGATGAAATCCAGGTTGCAAAGGTTTTATTAAAAAATCAAGTTTTACAATTGTCTAGTCAACAATTAAGTCAAGATATAGCTAATGTTTTTAAAAATTTATTTCCTTTAATTATATTAGCTATAAATGATAATCCAGTAGAGCAAATTAGTGAATACACGAAAAATGTTTTAGGGAAAGAATTATCTTCTTCTTGTAATCCAATCTTAAATTCCGTAGTTAATCAAAAATATTCGTTAGAACAAGTTTCTAAGCAAACTAAATTACCAAAACAAGAACTACAAACTTGGATACGCACTCTTGAACACAAAAAACAAATAATTTTATATGGTTCACCTGGAACGGGAAAAACTTTTATTGCTGAAAATATAGCTAAATATTTAATTGGTGGTGGCGATGGTTTTTATGAATTAATACAATTTCATCCTGCCTATACCTACGAAGATTTTATGCAAGGTATTCGTCCTCAAACTAGAGAAGATGGACAATTAGAATATAATCTTGTACCAGGGCGTTTTTTAGAATTTTGTCAAAAAGCAGAAGTCTATCAGGATAAATGCGTTTTAATTATTGATGAAATTAATCGGGCTAATCTTGCTCAAGTTTTTGGCGAGTTAATGTATTTATTAGAATATCGAGCCAAAGAGATATATTTAGCAGGGAGTAGTCAAAAATTTAAGATTCCAGACAATGTATATATTATTGGAACAATGAATACAGCAGATAGATCGATCGCGCTGGTAGATTTTGCCTTACGTCGTCGTTTTGCTTTTATTAAAATCAATCCTAACTATGAGATTATTAGTAAGTTTCATCAGCAACATACTGGATTGCAAGTAGAAGGTTTGATTGATGTTTTAAAACAAATCAATCAAGTTATTGATGATGCTAACTATTTTGTAGGTATTTCTTTCTTTTTAACAGAAGATTTAACTGAAGAAATAGAAGATATTTGGCGTATGGAGATCGAACCTTATTTAGAAGAATACTTTTGCGATCGCCTAGAACAACTAGATGAATTTCGTTGGTATAAAATAGAGCAAAAAATACAATTCTTAGATAATGATTCTGCAATTAATTGAATATAAGAGTATATATCAACCTCGTGAACAAATACCAATTTATATTATTCATAAAATCAAACAAGAATATAGTAGTCAAATAAAAGTAAATCTACAATATAAACAGGGTAAAGATTACTGGGAATTTATTGCTCAAGGATGGGTAGGATATATACCTGTAACTTCAGATTTTGGTATAAGAATTGCATCTAAAGTACCGATTAAAAATTTATTAGTAATGCTGGAATATGCTTATGAACTAAAAAGCTTTCATTTCCTAGATAGTTTAACTAACTGTAACGATATAGAAGAATTTTATAATCGTCTTGCTAAAATTTTAGTCGATCGTATTCTTACTCGATGTCGCCAAGGACTATATCAAACTTATCTACCAAAAATTGATCGCTTAACTTATGTTCGCGGACGTTTACACATCAAGCAAATCTGGAAAAAACCTTGGGATACACAACTTACTTGTTGTTACAATGAACAAACTAAAAATATAGAAGACAATCAAATTTTATTATGGACACTACATTGTATATCTCGTAATCAAATTTGTAATCAAACAGTACATTCTTTAGTTAGAAAAGCTTACCGAACTCTAGGAAAATTAGTTACTCTAAAAACTTTTACTGCTAAAGATTGTTGTGGACGTAAATATAATCGTCTTAATCAGGATTATCAACAATTACACTCTCTATGTAGATTTTTTCTAGCTAACAGTATGCCAAGCCATGAACAAGGTAGTTATGAAACCATACCTTTCGTAGTTATACTGTTAAACTAAGCCACCTCGTCACCGAGGCGACTCGTCTTCAGAACGCATCATGAAAATTTCTCTTCAATGCGCTCCTCTGTAATCAGGCTCTTTATGAGTACCATGACC
>JAAUYH010080757.1_pt1 | contig 13169 bp, 9 predicted proteins | sample 7278061 | NCBI WGS metagenome assembly JAAUYH01 (sample SAMN14350203, study PRJNA611818) | marine sediment metagenome | isolation source: surface marine sediment (0.6m) | place: French Polynesia: Moorea | collected 2018-08
CCCAGCAAGGAGTGATTTTTGACGCTTCTTTTGACCCAGTTGCTGCATGTTTTCCGTATTTTTACGGGTACATGAAGTAGAGCTAGAATCATCCACGTCTACGAGGCTAGTTCCTAACCCCGGCAGGTTGTCTGAATATCCACTTTTGGTTTGCTTTTAGTAACTACCGTGCCATTACAGCTAAAGTGTGCGTATAGCTACTTCCATTAGTATATCATATAGCGTGTTAACTCGTTTCCAGGCTGAGCCTGGAAACTCATCTTAGGAGGCTCTGCCTCCAGACTTAATGGGAGGCAACAGCCCGCCCTAAATGCATTACAAGGTCGAACCTTGTAACGAGAGCAATTACCAATTACCAATTCCCAAAATCTGAAATTCCATGAGTAATACACAATTGTGGTATATTGTCAAGCGTCCTACTGGTACTTGTGAAATAGTTGCCAGTAGGGAATTTGAGGGAGAGGAAAAGCAGGAAATTGTTGAAAAGTGGGGACCTTTTAATTCCCAAGGTGTTGCGATCGCGCGACGGGTGGGATTAATTCGCGCAGGGAAATGTCAACCGGTGTGAGACTTGATTTATGTCTTCTTTAGCAGCACGTCTTGCAGCAGAACGAAATCGGAAGTTTGTTGGTAGGGAACAGGAAATATCTGTTTTTAAGGATGCGATTTCTGCAACAGAATTACCGTTTAATATTTTGTATATTTATGGTCCTGGTGGTGTGGGTAAAACTACTCTCCTCAGCCATTTACAAAATATTTGTAGAGAGGATAATATAGAATTTATTGCTTTGGAATCCCGCAATTTAGAACCCACACCAGATTCTTTTTTAGATAGTTTAAATTATTCATTGGCAAGTCTTGCTGCTAAGGATGAACGTTTAGTTATTTTTATTGATAATTACGAGAAAATTTCTGTTTTGGATGATTGGTTACGGGAGGAATTTTTACCACAATTATCTCTGAATACTTTGGTTGTTTTAGCTGGACGTAATTCTCCCCATGCAAATTGGCGTAGTGACCCGGGTTGGCAATCTTTAATTCATATTTTACCTTTGCGTAACCTGAATAATCAAGAAAGTTTTAGTTATTTAAGTAAAAGAAATATTCCTGCTACACAACACCAAAAAATTATCGATTTTACCTATGGATATCCTTTAGCTTTATCCTTGGTTGCTGATGTTTTGACTCAAGAACAGGAATTTTCTTTGCAGATAGATGCAGCACCGGATATTATCAAAACTCTGTTAGAAAGATTTATTCAAGATGTACCTACACCAGTCCACCGATTAGCTTTACAAGCTTGTGCTGTGGTGAGAATTACCACGGAAGCTGTACTTGGACAAATGTTGGATTCTCCCGATATTGCCAATATTTTTGAATGGTTGCGGGGACTATCTTTTATTGAATCTGGACAATTAGGTTTGTTTCCCCATGATTTAGCACGAGAAGTTTTAATCGCTGATTTACGTTGGCGAAATCCCGATTTATATACAAGGTTACACCAGTTAGCTCGTAATTACTATAGTAGTCATTTAGGGCAAGCGCAAGGGCAAGAAAAGCACCGGATTTTGTTTGATTATATGTTCTTGCATCGGGATAATACTGCGATTCGTCCCCGGTTTATTTGGGGGGAACATAGCAGTTTACAAACAGATTCACTGCGAGAAACAGATAAAGATGCAATATTAGAAATCCTGTCTAAATACGAAGGGAAAGAGTCAGGAAAAATAGCAACCCATTGGTTAAAAAAACAGCCACAAAATGTGGTGATATTTCGAGATTCCCAACCACAACCTGCGGGATTTACGATTATGGTAGCCCTGCACGAAGCTAGTTTAGAAGATATAAAAGCAGATCCTGGTGCGATCGCAGCTTGGGAATACCTGCAAAATTACACCCCTTTACGTCCCCAGGAAGGTGCAACGGTTTTCCGCTTTTGGATGGCTAGGGATACGTATCAAGCTACTTCCCCTACCCAAAGCCTCATTTTTGTTAATTTCGTCCAATATTTCCAAAAAACACCGGGACTTGCATATACTTTCCTACCCTGTGCGGATGTAGAAGCTTGGGATGCAATGTTAACGTACTTTGATTTACATAGACTTCCAGCAGCAGATTTTACAGTCGCGGGATGCAAATACGGAGTTTACGGACATGATTGGCGCATAGTTTCCCCTGGAGAATGGCAGCAACTTTTAGCACAAAAGGAAGTCAATGCATCAGTAGAAACCGCTAACAATCCCCAGAATAGTCAACCCCTATTAGTTCTCAGTCAAACAGCATTTATCGAAGCTGTAAAATCGGGATTACGTAACTTTAATCGTGCTGATGTTTTGCAGAAAAATCCTTTAATTCGTTCTCGGATAGTTGAAGAACAAGTTACAGATAAGGGGGATTTGGGGGAACGGGTTGCAACTTTGCAGCAGTTGATTCAACAAGCAGTAGAATCCTTACAATTATCACCCAGAGATGAAAAATTATACCGTGTTTTGTATCGGACATATTTACATCCCGCACCCACCCAAGAACAAGCAGCAGAGTTACTAGATTTACCTTTTAGTACCTATCGTCGTCATTTGAAAGCGGGAATGGTAAGAGTTGCAAATATTCTCTGGCAAAAAGAAATTAATTAGATTCCAGACTTTTCTAAATCGCTTCCTTAAATTGATTCAAGTGCTGCTTTATTGACTCCATAGGTAAATTTTCAGCTTCAATATTACTTACTAATGATTGTGCTTTTTGGAGTCAGACAGAGTTGTTAGAGTATCTCTGTGATTGACAGACAATCTTAAGCCAGTCAGACATTAGTTCATCCCAATTACTCTGTTGTAGCTTGGCTAATGCTGATTTTTCCATACCTAATGCACCCCACACACGTAATGCTTGTAAAGCTGCTTGTCTGTTGTGTTTTTCTATGGCTTTTTGCCATAATTTTTCTGCACGAGTTTGAAAACATTGGGCATAATATTGATAAGCTGCTTGTACTTGTTCGGGAATAGTGACTTTGTATCCTGCTTCATCCCATAAATGCCAATCTGCAGGACAGGAAAGCATATTATTAGAGACATTGAGATGAATTTTTCTATCAATTATAACTTCTTTCGCATGGGAAGAACCAAGCCAAAAAATTTGAACGGCTGGTATTTTTTCCGGTGTAAGAACTTTTTGTAGTCTATCAAAAACTTCTTCTGGTATTTTTCTATCTTCTGCTGATTGAGTTTTGGCTATTCCATAACCGATAAGAATCCAAACACCTTTATCAGCTAGTTTTTGCAATTTTTCGATAAAGTTATTGTCAATCACTTTTTGACTTATCCAAGGTGAGAAAATGATGATTTGACTAGTTGCAGAATCTAAACTATTTTGGAACTCTTTGGTAATATCACTACCACGTAGCAAAGTAACAGTACCTGTTTCTGCTGTTTGGGAGTTACTTTGTGTTATTTTTGTTTTTTCTCTAACTGTTTGGCGAATTTGTTCTATCCTAGTTTCTACTTCAGAATTAATGTTTTGATAAACTTTCTCACAATAATCTTTTATTTCGGAATCGGTTAATTTACAAATATTACTCAAATCGATTTTGTTTTGATTTAGTAAAATATTAAGTTTATGAGTGATATTATCTAAAATTTTATTTTTATTTCTGGCTTCTAATTTGAGTTTATTTTCTAAAACATCAAAAATTACAAATATAGATAGTTTTTGCCATACATATAAAGATAAATCACCTATTTGATAATCAGTAATTATCTTACTCTCTGATGGAATATGCAAACCTAAGCCACTATTTTGAATACTGTTCTGTATTTCTGTTAGAGATAAAGTAGAAATATCAATATTATAATTATCAATATCGATAAAATCACTAAGGTTTGAGAATTGTTGAGAGTTTTGGGATGTTAATTGGTGAGATTGAAAATAAATATTTCCAGCTAAGGAATCAGAAATAGCATAGATTTTTTCAGTCTTAGTTTCTTGGGGTACAGAACCTTGAGTGTAAAAATCACGTCCAAGTTTAGTAATTTGAATCTTTGACTCTGCATTATCTTCTAGCATTTTTAATGCTTGGAGATTTATGACTGTACGGTCAACAAATACAGAATCTAATCCCAAAACGTTTGCTAACTCTTCCTTTGTTGGAGATGGAATAAGTTCACTTACCGCACGCAAAACGAACTCTTCCAAAACGTTAAATTGACGGGGTTCGCTGATGGTAACTTCTACAGCAGTTTGTTTTACCTGATAGCGAAATTGACGCGCAGCTAACACAGATAAACTTGTGCTTTGCTGTTCAATTTTTGCGACTGTTTGGTTTAGTGTTGAGTCAATTGGTTTAGCAGAGGATGTCAGAAACATCAACGAAACCTCCATATTGTTTTACTACGTTTGCAACATTTGAGTACATCTGACCAACATGACCAGAATGCTGGGTAAACAAGGAATGACAACCGACAATTACCAGTAGTTCCTGTGCGCGAGAAAAAGCAACATTTACCCGTTCTGGTTTTTTAGCAAAGCCTATCTTTCCTTGGTGATTATTTCTGACTAAGCTGACAATTATGACTTGTTTCTCCATTCCTTGGAAACGGTCAACTGTACCAGTTCTAATATTTAATGATGGAAAGTCTTGGGGATTTATGCGTCTGTCAATGAGTTTCAACTGACTGTTATAGAATGTGATAATACCAATCTCTTTTCTAGGTTCTCCCTGTTGAATTTTTGGTAACCATGCTGATTCCATGTGTTTACACAATTGGAGGATTATCTCAACTTCCTTGCTATTTTCAAAAGAAGTCCCATTTACTGTTTCTTTAAAACTATTATCAATGGGAGTTTTCACCCACATTAAATGATGATGTTCTTTGATGATTTGTCCTGACAAATTGTGTGCGCGTTGGTTATCAGGTTGTTGAAGACCACATGACAATTTACCATAATAAAATTGATTAATGGCTTCCATAATTTGTGGGTGCATCCTGTATTGAATAGTCAGCATATTTTTGATGCTGTCATCTGCTTGTTCAAACAGGTTTTGAAAAATCGAATCTTGTAAAAATTGTAGTTCTTCTTGTGTAGTATCTAGTTCTTGTGCAAGTTCTGTTAAAGTTCTACCATCTAGCATTGGTGGTAACTGACGATGGTCACCAACTAACACTAATTTTCTTGCTTTTAAAGCTGGAACTAATAATTCTGGTGGAGTACATTTACTGACTTCGTCAATGATGACCACATCAAAATATTGAAATTCTTGAGAAAAGGATTTTTGTGCAGATTGAATACAGGTAATTCCAATCACATTAGCGTTATCTAAATAAATTCTTCTCAAATCATTTTTGTCTTTCTCTGAGGGTTGAATTAATCTACGAATCCAATCAGTAACTAAATTTTGATAACGATTGAGATAAGTATTGTCATTTTCAAATTGTTCTCTCCAAGGGTCAAAATAAGTTGGTATTTGACTTAAAAAATTGATATCAAATAAACCATTAGTAGGAATGACTGGTTTGAGACGTTGGGGAATAGATTCCCATGTTTGTTCCCACCAATGACGTTGATTGATGAGTTGTTTCTATTTGTTCTTGGGTGTGAGATATATGTTGCTGAAGTTGTGTTGTTAATTGTCGTTGTTGGTTAATGCTTATTTCTAGCTGTTGTATTCTTTGTTGTGTTTGTTGATTTTGGTACTGTAACCAATTACGTGCGTTTGTTAAAAGATTATTCAAAAACTGATTGGTGATTGAATTGACAGTCTCAGCAATGTCATTTATTTGAGAATTTTTAAAAATGATATGAGCTTTTGCTTTTACTATTTTCAATTTTATTCTTGCTCTATGATGAGGACTTGGACTACGACGTAATTTTAACTTATATGCAATATATATAATCCATTCAAGTATCTGACTCAACAATCCAAGTGGTTTATTTAATTCATTAATGCAAGAATGAGTAAGTTCATAAAGTGATTTTAATGCGCTTAAAGAAGGTAGTTCATCAATTAATTCATCTATTTTTTTGCTCGATGTTGATTTATGAATATAGACTTTATTCCTTGAGGTTATGTGTGGTATTTGCTTTAATTCAGTTGCCAATAAGTGATTTAATCTCTTATTTTGTCTATATTTCGTGATTAATTGATTAATTTGCTGGATATACTCTTGCAAATATGTTTCCCAAGGTGCGTTACTTTCTCTCGATGCTATTGTTAATAAAGTAGCAGGTAACTGAATAAAATATTCACTGAAAACTTGACCATTTTGCAAACATTTTGTTATTGCTGAAAATATCTGTTGTTGTGCTGTAGATGACCATTGATTTAAATCAACTGTTGCTAAATTAACAGCAGATTGATAATTATGTAAATTTGCAATTTCTTGTTGTTGATTTAGTTGCTGGTTGAGGCTATTTTCAAGATTGGTATTTAGGGTTAATAACCTATCAGAATATTGCTGAAAAACATTTTGAGCATTATTCCCTCTCTCCATTAATTCAGTTACTTGCTTTGTTAGTGCTAATGCATTCGTCATTCCTGGGAGAGAAGTTACAAACTGATTTTTCACCCAAGTTGCTAAATCAAAAAGATTCCTTTCGGAAACTATCAGACATAGTTCTTGAATTAAAAAATTCACATTTGCTTGTAATTGTTGTGCTGAAATAATGTTATTTGTGTAAGGTTGGAGACGAACTAATAAATTTGTGACTGCTACGTCCGAAAAATTAATTGCAGGTACAGATGCAAGTAAACCTTCTAAATTCCTAATTAAATCTTCTAATTTCTCTTGCTGTTTTTTGGCTTGAATATAGTTGCTTTCTCGTTGTTGATAATCTATCTCTAAATTTTCTTTACTCCTTTCTAATTGGTTAAATCTCTGTTGAAAATTTACCTCAAATTGGAGATATGCTATAAATTGCTCTGAAGATGTTAATAATCGTCCTAAAACTAGGACATTCTCTTGTCTTTGGCTAAGATTTGATTCGCAATCTATAGCAGTATTTTCTAACCAATTTCCAATCACTTTGTCTTCTAAAAAAGGTTCTCCTTCAACACTAACAGCATGATGATTACCTTTACGAACAGCACGAATTACAGGATTATGTCTTAATCGACTCAGAGCATTATCTACTGCTAAATTTGCTTGGGAAGCAATCAAAGTTCGTCCACCCTGACGAGCAATTTGATAACAAATTTCTGCAATCACCGTAGTTTTACCCGTCCCCGGTGGACCTTGAATTAAGACAATATCCGGTGCTGTTAAAACTGTTTTTACTGCTGCTTTTTGAGAGGGGTTTGTACTTTGAAGTAATAAGTCTGACTCTTGTAGTTCTACACTTGTTTGTGGACTTCTTGCACGGGAAGCATCAAATAAAAATTCACCTAAAAAGGGATTTTGAGAGTTTCCTTGTTGCAGTTGATTGATTGCTTGTCTCTGTCTCTTAAGTTGAACAATTTGTCCTAATGGTTCATAACATAAATAACCACTAGGAGGTAATTGATAACTTCCGTCTCTAATTAAATTAGATATTTCTGAATTTAAGCGAACACAAATAGTACTGTTTTCTCTTTTAATAGAGTCAACTTCACCAATATCCTGTCCTTGTGCTTGGCTATAAGAACTATTTGCTAATATTTTTATTCTTTCATTCCGTGCTTTTGATACCCTTTGCCAAAAATCCTTTTCTGATAATTGATTATCTTCTGAAATATCAACCTTGACATCAGAAGCAGCTATTTTGAAAATAATCTTCCTAGCAGCATTACCATAGTTGTGACTAACGAAACGCACACAAAATTGGTTTTCCCTAGCAATGCGTTCTTGAATTTATAAAAATGCTTTCCAAGCTGCTAACCTTTCCTCTGTAGGTTTCTTCCACAAAGGTATTCTAGAAGTAATAAGTTTCCATACTGCTGGTGGTACACCTATTTTATGTTTAAAATTTGGTACTAAACGTAAATAAAAAGGTAGTGCAAAATCATTAGCTACTCCCCCTTCTAGAGATAATAAACGAGTTGATAATATCTCAAAACCATCTTTTCCACTCTGATTTACCACACCCTGCAAACTCAGGGTTTTATGCAAGTTTTGCAGTCTTTCTGGTAAAGGAAAATCTGAGCGATCGCTTGCTAATATTAATTCCCAAATCTCTTCATTTTTTCCTTTCCTCTGTCCTTGACGACGCACGTAGAACAATCGTGGTTTCTCCCCAGCTATTTCAGATATCAAACTCTCAGCATATAGTCGTAACTGCTGAAATTCTCCTTCTGAATTTGCTGCTGTCCCCTCAAGATTCCTGATTAGCTGCTTAATTGGCTTAATTGGTTTTTCATTAGCAAAACGAAACCCCCAATCTGACTGGTCTGGAATATGTACCATCGGTAGTGCGTCAAAATTTCACTTGAATCCTTTTGGTTATTATTCCCAGACGCACAGGAAAAATTGATGTTTGGGTCTTGACTATTCGTTGTCAGTTGGAAATTTGCTCAAAGTAAGCAAAAAGTGAACAGTTTTTGGTCTGGAAAGTGAACAAAGCAATACAACAATATAAGGCTATTGAAGCAGAGGAAAGCAGAAAAGGAATATTTTCTCAACTCCCTCACTCAATGACCAATATTTTAGGAGATTCCAAAATGACACACACAACAATTACCGCGAAAAAATCCTTGCACCGCTTGAGTTTCAAAAATCTGAATCTGAAAAAAATTATTGGAGTAAGTGTACTCGCATTAGGTTTAGCTATGGGTACAGTAGCTTTTGTTCCCACCTATGTTAACGCTTCCGACCATGATGACGGAGAGGTGGATACTAAAGGTCGTAATTTAAATTTAACTGATTTATATGTATTCCGGGAACAAGACCAAAACCCCAATGCCAATGCAGATGACCTAGTATTCGTCATGAATACCAATCCGCGATCGCTTGCACGTCAGCAATATTATTTTAGCAGCAATGCCCTTTATGAGTTTAAAATTAGCCGTGTTGCCAATAAAGATGCAACCCCCACAGGTAAAGAAGATGTAACCCTACGGTTTCAATTTAGCCCACCTAACAGCCAAGGAGAGCAGAAATTCAAACTGACTGCGATCGCCAATGGTAGAAGAATTGGTTCTGATACGGGTACGACTACTCCCTTAAGTGCAGGTAATAATCCAACTATTAACGATTTATCCTTGCGTGGTTCCAGAGTCACAGTATTTGCAGGGTTGAGGGAAGACCCCTTCTTCTTCGATGTAGAACAATTCTTCCGAGTTCGTGCGGGTGCTTTGGGTATAGGACCCCAAGTTGGTTTTCGTTCTCCCGACCAAGCCTTAGATTTTGCTAAAGGATATAACGTCAATACCATTGCTGTTAGAGTTCCTCGTTCTTTATTACAAGGACATACGAATGCTACAACCTTTGATGTGTGGGAAACTATTTCTGTCCGTAACCCCCGCAATCGCAAATTGCAACAGGTTGAACGTCTCGCACGACCGGGTATTAACGAAGGCTTAATTGTTACTAACGATTTTCTTAACGCCTTTAACAGTATTCCCCCTACTGCTGATTTAAGTGATACTGCTGCACCAGTGGGAGCAGAAGCAAAACAGACCCTCAAAGCCTTGGGAAATGACGATGCACGGGCTGATGCACTCCTGGGTGCATTCCTCCCCGATGTGATGCGAATTGATACTACCCAAGCAAGCGGTTACGGTAAAGCCCTGAACGCCAAAGGTAGCCCCATCACCGGACGTTTACTTAAAGATGACGTGATTGACACAACTTTGAGTGTACTTACTAACGGTGCAGTCACTACCGATAACGTTTCTTATGAAGGTACACCAGGTAACCCATCTCAAGGTCATAAACCATTAGAACCCCAATTTCCCTACTTAGCGCTACCGAATTAGAAGAATTGGGAGTGAGGAGTTAGGAGTTAGGAGTGAAAAGTTATTAATCCTCCTTGTCCTCCCCCTCTTCCCTCTCTCCCCCCTCTTCCCTCTCTTCCCTCTCTTCTGTGCGGTTCAAAAAAAGCAAACAACGACAATGACACAAAGCATTTACAAACACAAACTTAAACCTCTGTGGCTGTTACTCCTAGCAGTCCCGATCGCAACTACCCTTGTAGTCTCATATCTCAATTCCCAATCCTCCCGACTTCCAGCACCCTACCGTTACACCCTATCCCAATCCTTACCGGGTACTGATAATCGTCGAACTACCATTCAAAAGGAAATTAGCTTTTACCAAGACAAAATTCGCCAAAATTCCGAAAGTGGCTTACATTTAGCTTCCTTAGCTCAAGGATACTTCAAAATGGCAAAGGCGACTGGTGAAAGTAACTGGTATTTACTCGCAGAACAAGCTGCTAAACGCTCCCTCTCTAATTTACCTTTCAACAATCAAAGTGCGGTAATAGTTTTAGCCCGTGTTGCTCAAGCTAGACATGATTTTACCGAAGCTATACGCTTATCCCAACAAGTATTAAAAATACAACCTGGTAACGAAAATGCCCTTGCTATCTTGGCAACATCCAATTTAGCAATGGGTAAACTACAAGAAGCGAAAACCGCTGCTGATAAACTTGTTAACAAAATTCCCACCCAAGGAAACTTGACCTTAAAAGCCTTGGTACTAGTAGCGCAAGGGCAAGAACAAGCAGCAATTGATACTTTTAAATTTGCCCTAGCTGCGGAAGAAGCCGGAGAAACAGGTAGTTCCGCATATACGCGGGTATCTCTGGGTCAGTTTTACTACAAACACGGACAATTAGAACTTGCAGAAAACTTATACCAGGAAGCCCTACGGATTATACCCAGATATCCCTTAGCCTTACTGCATCTGGCAGAATTGAAAACTAGACAGGGTGATTACAAAGCAGCAGAGAAACTTTATGCACAAGTCTTACCCAACTCCCAGAAATCATCCACAACTTACGATCATACTGTTTTTCGGGGTAAAGCTAGACTCAAACAACTGCAAGGGGAACAACAAGAAGCAGTCAAGTTATTAGCTGAAGCAGAAACCCTACTCAGACAAGAAAATGCTAACGGACATGATAACGGTTCCTTTGGACATCGACGGGAGTTAGCGTTGTTGTTATTGGCAAAGAAAAACCCCCAAGATACTGCTGAAGCTTTATCCTTAATGCAAGCAGAAATCAAGATTCGTCGGGATGCTCAAACCCTAGATACTTTTGCTTGGTCATTATATGATTCTGGACGCATTCAAGAGGCTGAAAAAGCTATTCAAGAAGCCTTAGAACTGGGTACAAAAGATGCTGTCATATTCTACCGTGCAGCCATAATTGCTAAAGCATTGGGAGATAATCAACAGGCTTTAAATTATCAACAATTATCTCAACAAATTGACCCCAGTTTTGACGAACAAGCGCGACGAGTTTTAGGGTTGGGATTAGATTAGATAATTTTAGATTTTAGATTGGAGATGAAACAATGAAAACTTTGTTACGTAAATATTGGCTGAGTGTTATTTTGTTCTTTGCGTCATTATTACTAGCAATTGGCTTTAGCACTCCTACTCTGGCACATTGGGCAGATTTGTCAGTTGCAGAAATTATGGTAAGTGAGAAACAAACGACTATTAACCTGACTTTTCCCACAGATTTAGTCACTTTTAGTGATGATAATCAAGATGGACAACTTTCACCTCAAGAAACTGCAAACCATAAAATAGAACTTGAGCAATTTTTAGGGAAAAAAGTCCGTTTAACTGATAATAATGGACAAAAAGGTAAGCTGACTGTTGCACCATTACTCAATCTACCAGCAAATATCCAAAATAATACTAATAGCCACAGTAATTTGCAATTAACTTATACTTGGTTACAGCCAGTTGTAGGACTGAAAATTAATTACGATTTATTTCTCCCAAATGTACCTGATGCTCGTTGTTTAGCTACAGTTATTCAAGGAGGAAAAACCCAAAATTTAGTATTCACACCAAAACAACGAGAGTTTTCCCTGATTAATACTTCCTCATGGCAACAAATACGTAGTTTTGTATGATTGCTTCTGGTGCTTGAGAAACTTACTATAGCGCTACAGTTAAAAGTCTCAGTACCAGTTTGCTAAATAACGTCATAAGACTGGATACAGAGGTTTGAAACAACGTATTTCCGTGTTGATGCGAAAAAAATATGTTTGTTGCCAGGGAAACCCTCTGATTTTCAATATCTCACCATCACAAGAGAAACTCCCTTGGCTATAGTTACTCCTAAAGATTTGTTTGCGGTTGAGGAAATGTCATCCTATCTGTTGTTTGCAACAATTACTATAGCGCTATAGCTAGAGATTGCTCTTACACTTAAGTAAATTCAAAAATAAGTTTGCTAAATCACATTAAAAACTTGAATACAGAGGTTTGAAACAACGTATTTCCATGTTGATGCGAAAAAAATATGTTTGTTGCTAGGGAAACCCTCTGATTTTCAATATCTCACCATCACAAGAGAAACTCCCTTCGCTATAGTTACCAGGAAAGATTTGTTTGCGGTTGAGGAAATGCGATCGCTTCTCTTGCTTTGAAGAATTACTATAGCGCTATAGCTACACACCTCAGTACCAGTTTGCTGTATTACATAAAAAATTTGAATACAGAGACTTGAAACAACGTATTTCCGTGTTGATGCGAAAAAAATATGTTTGTTGCCAGGGAAATCTCTTGATTTTCAATATCTCACCATCACAAGAGAAACTATAGCCCACGCAGGTGGGCTTAGTTCGTATAGCCTCACCCTTCCAGGGTGTAGGTAAAATCAATCATTGATTTCTCTCCCTCCCTTAGAATCACCTACTACGCAGATTTTCCAAATTCTCACGAACAATAACTGTATGAGGATGATTCGTACCTAATTGTTGCTCAAAAATCTCCAAAGCTTGGAGATAAAGAGGTTCTGCTTGTTCGTACTTTCCTTGGGATTTGTAGAGTCCTGCTAAATTGTTCAAACTGTTTGCATAATCGGGATGGTTTTCTCCCAGGATGGATTTTGTTAATTCCAAAGCTTGGAGAAAAAGAGGTTCTGCTTGTTCGTACTTTCCTTGGGATTTGTAGAGTCCTGCTAAATTGTTCAAACTCCTTGCATAATCGGGATAGTTTTCTCCCAGGATGGATTTTGTTAATTCCAAAGCTTGGAGAAAAAGAGGTTCTGCTTGTTCGTACTTTCCTTGGTCAGAGTAG
>JAAUYH010064648.1_pt1 | contig 13167 bp, 12 predicted proteins | sample 7278061 | NCBI WGS metagenome assembly JAAUYH01 (sample SAMN14350203, study PRJNA611818) | marine sediment metagenome | isolation source: surface marine sediment (0.6m) | place: French Polynesia: Moorea | collected 2018-08
GCTAATTCTTGACTATGATGAGCTGGGGATGTCTTCCCAGGACGCATTTCATATAAAGTTACAGGTACTCCTGCCTGGGCAATTTGCCATGCTGCCTCTGTTCCTGCTAAACCACCACCAATTACAGTTACTCTATCCTGGGTCAAGTTTTACTACTCCCAATCGCATAAATTACGTTTAACAATACCGATATTTAGTTTAGCGATAACTAGAACCCACTACCAAACAAAACTGGGCAAAATTCAGCGAATACTCCCCAAGAAACTTAGAGCTCACAACTAAAAACTAAGATGAACAGAACTAATTTACCTCAGGCATCGTAAATAATTTTGATTAAGGTTGATTTCGGCTTAAAATTAGGTCAAACTCAATAATCGAGATTAGATAGATTATGTTTAGTAAAATCAGCAAATTAGAATTAATTATTTGGGTAATATTCTTAGGAATTAGTTTAGTTACCATACTCGGATATTCTTAGATATTACTGCAGTTGCCATCATTTAAATAATTTACCTCTTGCCTAGTTTTAATTTTCTCCAAGTAATTAAATGCGAGCAAAAATTCGAGATACAGAGATTTATTTTGATATTGAAGGCTCTTCTTTAGTAGTGGACGGTTTTCGAATGCGCGAGCAGCCAGTTGCCTTTCTCGTCCATGGTGGCCCAGGCGTAGATCACACCTCCTATAAACTCAGTTTCTCTCCTCTGAGTCAGAAAATGCAACTTGTCTATTTTGACCATCGTGGTCAGGGAAGGTCAGCGCGAGGGTCCAAAGAAACTTATACTCTCGAAAATAATATTGAAGACATGGAGGCTCTACGGCAATATCTAGGGCTAGATAAAATCGTTGTTATTGGCACTTCCTATGGCGGGATGGTCGCCCTTTCCTATGCGATTCGCTATCCTCAGCAGGTTTCTCATCTAATCGCGATCGCCACAGTTGCTGATTCTCGTTTTTTAGAACGGGCTCAAGCGACTCTCGCCGAACGGGGAACAGAGGAACAAAAAGCCTGCGCTGCTCGTTTGTGGTCAGGAAAATTTGAGAATGAAGCACAACTAAAAGAATATTTTAGGGTTATGGGATCGATGTACTCTTTAACTTATGATCCCCAGTTAAGTGCTAAATCCTGGAATCGGACGATCTTTTCGGTCGATGCCATTAATATTGCTTTTGCTGGCTTCTTGCGAGACTACAATATACTAAATCAATTGCCCAAAATTACCGCCCCGACTTTAGTTATTGCGGGACGACACGATTGGATTTGTCCTCCAGAATTTTCGATGGAAATTGCCGCAGCGATTCCCAATGCCGATCTGAGAATCTTTGAAAATAGCGGTCATTTGATCCGTGCGGATGAACCAGCGGCTCTAATAGATGCGATCGCTGGATTCCTAGTGTATAAAAGTTAGCTTTTTTGCTTTTCAGCTATCTGTATTAAATAATAATAATCCTGCTGCGCCAAGACCTAAAATATTAGGCAGCCAAGCTGATAAAAAAGGAGATAGTACACCACGAACTCCCATGGAACTAGACACAAAAGACAATAAATAATAAGTAAAAATCAAACCAACACAAATACCAAAACTTGTTCCTTTGCTAGAATTTTGAGGTTTAATTCCGATCGCCGCACCAATTAGAGCAAAAACTAAACAAACAAACGGAAGAGAAAGTTTTTCTTGAATCCGAACTTTTAGTTTGCGAATTTTTTTTTCTTTGCCAGAGATTTTAGCTATTTCTAAATATTCTTGAGCTTGAAATAAATTCATTTCCTTATAGTCTCTAGATCTTTTTGTGAGATCTAAAGGGGCACGAGGTAAGGCTAATTGTTGATGTTGAAAACGAACTAAATTTTGATAGGAACCATCTACTCCTAACAAATAAACCGTTCCGTTATAAAAATCCCAGATATTTTCTGCAATATTCCAAGTAGCATAATTAGCAGTAATAATTTGACTGATATCTCCTTGAGAACGATCTAAGATCGTGACATTTAGCATTCTCTCGCCATCAAACTCTTCAGCATAAAAAAGACGAGATAAAGACGTTATCTTATCGCCATTGGGCAATTTGTTTTTAGCATATTCAGGATATAATATGTTGCGATCATTGAAAGCTTTTTTGGGCTTTTTCAAGGCTTCTCGTAGGGTAATACTTGCTTGGTAATTAGCAGCAGGAGCAACAAAATTATTAAAAAGAAAAGTAATATTAACTATCAAAAAGCTAAAAATAACCGCAGGAATAATGAGACGATAAATATTGATCCCAATACTACGTAAAGCAATTATTTCACTATCGCTAGAAAAACGACTGTAAGTCATCAGAGTTGCCAATAAGATCGCCATCGGAAAGGCAAAGACAATGAATTCTGGCAATCTTAAAATCAGAACCTGCAATGCTACCCCCACAGATAAACCAGATTCCGCAACCTGACGCACCAACTCAAACCCTGTACCAATAGCTACTCCTAAAGAGGTAAAGATACCGATCCCAAAAAGAAAAGGTAGGATTAACTCTTTGATTATGTAGGAGTCCATGACAGATAAACCATCACCAAACCAGTTAAACTTTTTGAATATCAGGATTTTCATGGAAATTTACGTTATTGAGATTGAAACTATTGTGACAAAAAAATGTCTCAGGATTTAAAAACTGGCTATTAGCTCTGAGCTTTTTTAATTAAGTTGAGTAACTTAGAGAAGATTATAATGAATTACTCTACTGATTCAATTTAGTATTCACCACACTATAATTACGCGCGTTCGTCTTTTCTTCATCCATAGTTTAAAGAGATAGTTTCTGATTGTAAATTAGTACAACAATATCTTGCACTATAGGATTTTACAACTAGCGCGTTTACCCATTCGCAGATAAACGGATCAGAGATTACCCTAGAGCGTCGATTCAGTATTTATAAATTACTAGTTAGGTGAGAGGGGGGAGTGTGGGAAGAAGGTAGAGAGTGTGGGGAGAGGGGGTGGACAAGGAAGGGTGGGGGGGTGAGCGAAAAAATGCGTGGGGACTTGGGGACTTGGGGACTTGGGGACTAATTATCTCCCTATTTCCCTAAATTTGGTATTAGGGATTCGGGAGATAGGGGGTTGAAAGAAAAGAAAAAGGCAAAAAACGATACTTAATAGTGTTTTTGTTGGATGCGGGGTTTGGTAGAATGCATTTCTCAGCGTAGCGGAAATACGTAGTTCATTCGAATTAATACTTTTGACCGGGGAATACCGGTCACCGTTACACCGTCGCTTTACGGCGGTGTAACGGTGACTTCTAAATCTTCTTGTAATTATAGATAGTTATTTGTCCGCAGATCAAAAATAAGTTAGCAGAAGTTTTCCGCTAACTTACCAAACTAACATTGCTGGTTGGCAAGAGTTCTCATCGGGAGAAAACAACTATTTACCACTATGGGACAATTTAGATTTATCTCACGAAGATGGGACAATCAAGTGCCAGCCTCACTGGAGTGGTATCATTGTCCTACTTTAAATTACCAGCTAGATTTAACTACCCCAGGCAATAAACCTTCGTGAGCCCATTCGCGAAATACATTACGAGATAGACCAAAATCACGATAATATCCTCTAGGTCTTCCTGTTACCATACAACGATTACGCTTACGACTAGGTGCGCTATTACGGGGTAATCTTTGGATTTGACGATGAAGATCTAATTTTTCAGCAGCACTAGTTGCAGTACGGAACTTTTCTTTTAATTCTGCTCTTTTAGCTGCATATTTCTCTACAAGAAGAGCGCGCTTTTTTTCCCGCTCTACCATACTCTTTTTTGCCATAAATTTTATTTGTATCAATATTTGAATGCACAGCCTCCCATTATACCGCGAACTCAAGAATAAACGTTAATCTAATTTTTGGAGTGCCAGGGCAAACGCATACATGTCTTTATGTTGAATTAGAAAGAGAATTTGAATTAGAAAGAGAATTAAGAACAAGAGTCAAATAATTACTCGACTGTTGTGATTTAGATTGGCGATCGCCAAAAACTCAACTAATCAGACAGGAACCTCCTTGTTTTGCCTCACTACTTAAACGTGAAAAGACCTCGTCCGCAGATTCACCTTGTTGAAGTTGGTCATGAGCGAACATAATTAACTCAACGGCTAAGGCGATTTTCGTCTTAAATTGAGGTGTAACTCTTGAAATTCTGGGTTTTCAAGTAGCTTCTTATCTAAGAGCTTGTGCAGTTTTTGACGTTCCTTTTTCTGTTGGGGAATCTCCTGTTCAGGAAAATGCTTGGTGACAAATTCTGACCCTAGGGTAATTTCTTCAGTAAAGATCTTAGAGTTTATTGAACCACACTGAATGTCTCATTAGGAAATGGCTTTAGCAAATCACAACAGTCGAGTTCTTAATATTTTCTTTTGTAAATAAAGAGTTGACTTTGGCGATCAGGCAGAGCCTGGCACTTCGTGATCGCTGATGGTATTCTAATTTTAATGCTTCATAATGGGAGTGGTGACTATTGTGGATAAACATCACTATTTCCATTATGAAATAAATAATATCACAGAAAAGGACAATCTTCAAAATATCTAATTTATTAAATTTTTTCGTTAATAAATATTAATAAAAAACGTTATTTGCTTAAGTAATGCCTAATACATCATTTGACTTAATAAATGAGTAAAGACTAGTATTATGTCTCTGTAAAGGTTTTTCCAGAAGTTAAATATTTAGTAACTAAATATTTTGGAGAAAGAATTGCTATTGGCGTTGAATTATGAATAAGTGATCGCGTAAAATATGTTTCTATTACTAATTAGAAATCTCTTATGCTATCTTGCAACTGGTCAATAGATAAATTACCTGGTATAAGTCCTGAAGAAAAAAATTCATTAATAAAACACAGTATTAATACAACCCAAATTTTACTCACTAAAGCTTCAACTCCTCTGCAAAAAAATGCCTTAGCAGCTCAACTAAAAATCCCTGTCAAATATATTAATAAATGGGCGGCATTATCAGATTTAGCTCGGATTCCTAGTGTCGGTTGTCAATATTGTGGAGTGCTATTGCATTGTGGCATTGCTTCGGTTGCTCAATTATCTCAAACCCCCTTGCAAAAAGTTTATTCGAGAGTCAGACGTTTGTATGTAGCAAATACGCAACAAAAAGAACTAACTCCTCCTATTTCCCTAGTTCGACAATGGATTACTGAAGCCAAATTAGTCAGGTAATTTGAGAAACAAGAAGCTGCTGCTGATTTGATTTCCCAATTCTTTTGTGAAATAATAAGAAACTTTACAGAGCCGTAAAATTCTCTGGTTTTATGCTGGTGGTACTAAATTAGTTTAGTTTAACCTAGTTAAAATACTTATAGAGGCAATTCTTACTTGGTAGGATTATCTCCCGATAGAGAAAGGTCAACAAGCATTATTAAAGGTAACTATCAGCAAGTTTCTGTTTATGATTTTAATTGTTTTATTCTTAATTATTGGAGGAATATTTTTTACCTTACGTTTTGGTTTTCTGAATATTCGAGCTTTTAAACAGGCGATCGCGATTTCTCTAAGCCAGCATGATAACGACGATTCAGGAGATGTTTCCCCATTTCAAGCTTTAACCACGGCCTTATCTGCCACCGTGGGATTGGGAAATATTGCGGGGGTTGCGATCGCAATTCAAGTAGGTGGTGCTGGAGCGGTCTTTTGGATGAGTATCGGGGCTTTTTTTGGGATGTCCAGTAAGTTTATCGAATGTACTTTAGGACAACTATTTCGCCGCATCAATCCCGATGGAACGATCTCAGGTGGGCCCATGTATTATCTAGAAACTGGTTTATCCAAAATCGAAATGGATCGATTAGGCAAAATATTAGCTGTAATCTATGCCGTCTTTTGCGTCGGAGCCTCCTTTGGTGCGGGGAATATGTTTCAGGTAAATCAATCTTTCGCTGCTTTAGCGGCTTTATTTCCTGGAGTGGAAAGCTATAATTGGCTATTCGGCTTAGTCATCATGCTGTTAGTGGGGTTAGTAATTATTGGGGGAATTACTCGCATCGGGATGGTTACCAGTAAATTAGTGCCATTAATGATTGGCATTTATTTACTGGGCTGTTTGTGGGTAATCGCCGTCAAGATTACAGAAGTCCCTACGGCGATCGAGACTATCATGCACCAGGCTTTTTCTCCCATCGCAGTAGAAGGGGGATTAGTAGGGTTATTAGTAACTTCAATGCGTCGCAGTGCCTTTTCTAATGCTGCAGGATTGGGGGTAGCGGCGATCGCTCATTCGGCGGCGAAAAATAAAGAACCAATTCGCGAAGGTATTGTGTCAATGTTAGAGCCTTTTATTGACACGATTGTGATTTGTAATTGCACAGCTTTAGTGATTATTTTAACGGGAATCTATGGCGAAAATATTCCCCCAGGAATTGATGGTTCTAAGTTAACGGCCTTAGCATTTGCCCAAGTCATTAATTGGTTTCCCTATGTCTTAGCAATTATTATCTTTTTATTTGGCTTTTCCACAATTATTGCTTGGAGTTATTACGGCGAAAAAGCTTGGTATTATTTATTCCAAGATAGTAATGTTTTTATTTATAAAATATTGTTCTTAGTGTTTATTTTTCTAGGCGCGATCGCGAACTTAGATCTGGTAGTAGATTTTAGTGACTTTATGTTGCTCGCATTATCTGTTCCCAATATCATTGGTTGTATTTTCTTGTCTGGAGTAGTAGCAGTGGAGTTAAAAAAATACAATTCCTAGGGTGGGCAAATTAATAAAAAACTATTAAAAAATACTTTAAACACTAATAATTTTGCCTACCCTACCAGCTAGATAGTTTATTCTTCAATTCTTGTTCTAGACTTTTGAGGAGGAAAAGCTAACAAAGTTAGATGACCTACTAAAATTAATAAATCTCTTTCCAATCCTGCAACTTTTTTGGCATCTGCCAGAAAATTGGGCAGCTGTACGGTAACAATTGCTCCGGCAATGATAAATAATAAAACTAAATTACTAGCCTTCCAAAAACGACCAAACAAGAGTGAAATACTCGCAATCACCTCAGCAATTCCTGTTATCGGACCCAAGAAACCAGGAAGTCCAAAACCGACAAATTTTTCGGTTGCCATTGACCAAAAAATTGCTTTGGGTAGTCCATGATATAGAAAAATTGCGACCAAAGTTATACGCAGAATTAATAAAGCATAGGTTTGCAAATTTGTTTGAGAATTTGTTGTTTGAGCTAGAGTAGTTTTCATGGTTTAATCTCCTTTTGATGTTAGATTAGTTGAATAGATTAAAGTTTTGAATATTATCAACAGATAAATGCCAATATAGTTGATAATTAATCAATTTTGCTAAGGTTTTGATTGCTCTTGATCTGGCTGCTACTATCTTTATGCCGACTAGTGGTAGCAAAAATGAATCGCATCGCGCGATCGCGGATAATATAGGTATGGAGCCAAGTCATGAGAATCATCAGACGATTGCGCCAGTTGGGAAAATAAACTAGATGAACAGCTAGCCAAAAAAACCAGGGGAAAAACCCTCTAAGTTTTAAGATGCCAATTTTTCCTACTCCGCAATAGCAGCCAATAATAGCCAGTCTTCCTTTGTTGAAATATTTAAAAGGTGGCAGTGGTTTTCCTTGAAGCATTTTTTTGATCGCCTTAGCAACATATACTCCTTGCTGCAAAGCTTCTGGTGCTACTCCCGATAAAGATTGATCGTGAGAAGAGACATGAGCGAGATCGCCAATGGCAAATGCTTCAGGATACCTAGTTAGTTGTAAAGTTGGCGCAACTGTAATTTTTCCTTTGTTGCCTGTTTGGGGAAAAGGGAAGCTTCTAGGTATGGCTCCTGTGACTCCTACCGCCCAAATAACAGTAGCAGCCGAAAAGAAATTGCCATCATCAATTTCCAAGCCTTGGGATGTGACCGTAGTAACTTTTGATTGCAACATCACTTTTACTCCCAGACGACGCAGCTTTTTCACGGTGTAATTACTTAAAGAAGGAGAAAATTCTGGTAATAAGCGATCGCCAGATTGCACTAAGATAATAGTAACTTCCCGAGGATCTAGTCGGGGATAATCTCTGTGCAAAGCATCATTAACTAACTCGACTAAAGAACCGGCTAACTCCACTCCTGTTGCACCCCCTCCGACAATCGCGATCGTTAGTAGTTTTTGACGTTCGGTAACATTTAATTCCCTTTCCCCTTGTTCAAAACAGCTTAGGAGATGATTACGCAGATTTATAGCATGAACTAGAGTTTTTAAAGGAAAAGCATATTTCTTTGCCGATTCAATCCCGAAAAACTGACTACGGCTACCAGTAGCTAATACCAGATAGTCATAGTTGATAGTTTTGTAAGGGAGTTTAACTATTTTGGCTGCGAAATCGATAGTTTCAACTTCGGCTTGCAGAAAAGTAATGTTGGGTGATTTGCGCAATAGAGTACGAATTGGTACAGCCACTTGTTCAGGAGCTAACTGGGCGGTGGCAACTTGATATAGTAGGGGAATAAAACTGTGATAGTTATGGCGATCTATTAAAATAACTTCTACTGCTTTATGAGCTAAGGATTGGGCTGCTTGTAAACCCCCAAAACCAGCTCCGACGATGACGACACGATTATAGGGTTGATCTGGTTTCATAGGGAAAAATAGCCATTCATAATAGGATTGCCTTGGGGTTGTTTGGTATCGGCTTCAGGTTCAATGGTGATTAAGATAGAATTAGCATCCTTGAGAGCGTTGTTCGATAATTCTAGATGGACAATTCCCTTTTCATCAGGAGTAAAATTAGCACAGCCAGTTTTTTTTCCTTGAGATACTGCCCAGAGACGATATACTTTGTTTCCAGATAAAGGTGCTAAATTCTGTAAGGCTAAAACAGCTTTCTTTTTCTGAGGGGCAATAAATAAACTTCCCGATGCCCTAGATAATTCATCTAATCCCTGGAGAGAAACTAAACGATTATGGGGTTGGCGCAGTAGACTAATTAATTCTTGTTGTTGTAATAATTGATGATTATTGATCGCTAGTTGTTGCCGTAAACTATAATTATTTACTCCTAACAATAAGGTACTTGCAGCAGTAATCCCGCTAATAATCCAAGCTAAACGATTGAGTTTCAAAACTTGAGAATGTTTTGGCTGATTACGATCAGCAATTTGGTGATAAATTTTACTCCGTAAATCTGAGCTAGGAACATTCTGCGGTAAACTATAGGGCATCAAAGCTAAAGTTGACTCTAGTTCTTGAATTTGCTTTTTGAGTTGAGGATTAGTTACTAATTGCTGATTAAGCCAAGTTAATTCCTTTTCATCAAGATTTCCGAGAACATATCCCGCTAAAAGTTCTTCTAAATTATAAGATTCATGATTATTTTTCATTTTTAATTAACTAAATTTTGTAAATTCTTTCTAAGTTTTAGTAGTCCTCGACGACTATGGGTTTTTACGGTTCCTAAAGGAATTTTTAACCGTTCAGCAATTTCTGATTGACTTAATCCTTCGTAATAAGATAATTCTAAAATTTGCCGCTGATTAGCAGATAAACATCCCAAGGCATTTTTAACTTGAATTTCCCGTTCTTCCGCAGAAGCAATTTCCATGGGATTAGCATCATTTTGTTTAGCAACTAAATCTTTCATCTTGCCAAGATTCTGCAATAAATTTCCTCGCGAACGTTTATAACGCAACCGATCTATCGTTCTTGATCTAGTTAAGAGCATTAAATAGGTATAAAAAGAACCCCGTTGCGGATTATAATTTGGTCGTTCTTGAAGAGCCAGAAAAATCTCTTGGGTTAAATCTTCTGCTTCGGAAGAATTGTTTAACATCCGATAAATCAAACGATAAACTAATAAGCCATAGCGATCGTATAATATTCCTAAAGCAGAACTATCTCCTCTGATAAAGGCTGCAAAAATTGCTTCATCTGTTATCGGTTCTGCGCCAGTATTATTCACCTGAATTAAATCACAATCTGTTTTAGTCACATTCTTATTAGATGGACGAATAATTGCCCTGTAGAAATTACTACCAAATCTGAATACGAAGTAACTTCAGATTTGGATTCAATTTTTTAGAAATTTAAAGGTCAGACAAACCCCGCCGTCCCCATTCGAGGAGCAATAAAACGACGGACGGGGCGTACGAGTTCCGCCGTGCGACGACGGAATTAGCCCCTTGGCTTACTCTGATTTCGTGAAAGCTTGACGCGGTTTTTACTATTGTACTAATGCGATCGCTGACATCCCGATCGAGAAGGAATAAGTGAAGCCGTATTAAAACATACTATTATGTGAGTTTATCTATCGCTATAGTAAGCTCGCCAATATCCTGATAGTTTCTTCAATTTTTTCACAAGTTCCTCATCTTTTTATCTTTATTGAAGCAATTTTGAAACGAATTAGTAATCTTTATAAGAAATTAACAATTTACTAAGTAATCTTTATAAGAGATTAATAATCCAGTAATGAGGATTCTGATAATCTTATGTTAAGTAAATTCACTTAGATTGCTAATTATATAAAGTAAAAATTAAAAAACATATAGATTAGAGAGGCTAGAAATAAATGCAGATAAGACCTAGGGACTCTGCTCGTCTCACGACGGCTGTTACTAGAGAATCATTGATGGCTGCTCCTAAAGAGAAAGAAACTGTCTTCCGTAAATTTACGATTGCTGAGTCACTTCTTCTGTTTAAGGGTTTTGCTATTAAGACAGCACAAGATCTGTTCCTTGGGCCTCAAGTTGTAGGTACAAAAGAGGAGCATTTGACAGCAGCCATTAGCTGGCTCAAGCGAGCTCATGATGTTACTCCTGACGACGGCGTGAGCTGGGGGTATTCTCTTAAGGGTCGATGGCGACCTTCTTACCGTGAGACATCAGGTTATATTGCCACCACATTTTTTGATACATCTGAGCAGTTGAAAGATGATGATTGCCGACAGCGGGCAGTGGCAATCTCCAAATGGTTAGTGCAAATACAGAATTCTGATGGGTCGATTTCTGACCCACGCTACGGTTCTGAGGGAATTGTCTTTGATACAGGGCAGGTTCTGCTAGGGTTGGTTCGAGCATTTGAAGAGACAGAAGAACCCTTGTTCCTAGAAGCGGCTGAAAAAGCAGCAGACTGGCTGGTTGAAGTTGCTGACACCCAAGGACGTTGGCTCCAAAATACCCACTGCGACACCCCACATGTTTACAATACACGCGTAGCTTGGGCTCTTCTGAAGTTGAATGCCCTAAGCCCAACCTTAGACAGGGAGAGAGTTGCGCGAGCCAATTTGGACTGGGCTTTGGATCAGCAACGCCATGGCTGGTTTGAACAATGCGCTTTTATCCAAGGAGTTGCTCCTTTCACTCACACGATCGCCTATGCTATTCGCGGCTTGCTGGAGTCTGGTCTGCTACTGGGCGAGCAGAAGTACATCGACGCTGCGGTTAGAGGAGCTGATGTGTCCCTCAAACATCTGCGCTCCGACGGCTTCATTCCAGGTCAAATTGATACTGATGGTAAGGCACAAGGTCGTTATTGCTGTCTGACTGGCAACTGCCAGATGGCAATTGTGTGGCTTATGCTCTTTGAACTGCAAGGCGAACAGCGTTACTATCAGGCTGCTGACGATAGTCTTCGGTATGTGATGTCTTGCCAAGATATCCTCACATCCGATCTCAATATTCGGGGCGGAATTAAGGGTTCGCAACCAATTTGGGGTAAATACACGCGTTTGTCCTATCCTAACTGGGCTACAAAGTTTTTTATTGATGCCTTGCTAATGTTATTGAGACTACAACCATGAACAGAAAGAAAATTCTCAACGGCAGTTTTGATTCTATAACAACAGCAGAAACCTCAGACTGGGCGACTCAATTAATTAAGTTGGGCGAGAGGGGCTATATCTGCACTGTGAATGTTGCTATTCTGATGATGATGTCTGCCGACTCCCAACTACAAAGATTTGTTGAAAGAGCATCGTTAGTAGTAGCAGATGGCCAACCAATCGTTTGGGCTTCAAGATTGCTTTCCCAAGCTTTGCCAGAGCGAGTGACCGGCATTGACCTGATCGATTCTTTAGCAGTAAGAGCTGAGAAGGAGCAGTTTCGGATTTATCTGTTAGGTGCAACCCAAGAAGTGATAACTACAGCTGCAGCCAACCTCAAATCGCGATACCCGAAACTTGACATTTGCGGTTTTGACGACGGCTACTTTTCTGCTAGTGAAACGTCTGAGCGGGTACAGGCGATCCGCCAGAGTGGGGCTCAGATTCTCATCGTCGGGATGGGAGTACCTCGGCAAGAAGTTTTCCTAGAAGAAAATTGGTCAGATTTAGGTGTAAACTTAGCCATTGGTGTTGGCGGTAGTTTCGATGTGATTGCGGGCAAGAAGAAACGGGCGCCGTCCTGGATGCAAACAGCGGGACTGGAATGGTTATACCGATTGATTCAAGAACCCCAAAGACTTTGGAAACGTTACCTAGTGACGAACCTACAGTTTATCTATCGCTTACTAAGTTCATCTATCGCTGGTTGGAGGAAATCTATGGCAGTTCGCTAATTTTCTGAAAACAAAAGTAAAATCTACTCAATCCCTGCAATACAGTGGAATTAGATTGTCAGCATCATATCTCAACAGGATTTAGCATGATAACAGCGATCGCTGTTATCTTAGTGACATTCGGGTCTGGAACCGCAAAATCAATCAGTTGAAATGTCTCGTTCAGGACAAAAAATATCATAACTACGGTACTATTCTTAGTAAATCTTGTCTAGTTTGAGAAGTAGAGTTTTGCGGTAGTTAATAGGTAAACTAGCAGTAATCAAATGTCTGTAAGGCATTTATGTTCACATTTGCCAGTCCCTAATCACTAATACCAATTATTATATTATCTGTATAACTACAGGTTTTCGAACTAGATACGGTTTAGTTCCATATTTTTTTGGGTTACACAAATCTCATGTCTAGTGAGCAAAGCCATGTTCCTAAAGCAGATATCTTAGTGATCGATGATACGCCAGAAAATTTAGCTTTGTTATCCCAGATGTTGATGGAAAAAGGTTACAAAGTTAAAAGTGTCACCAAAGGTTCTACTGCATTAAGAGGTGCTAAAGCCGCGCCCCCAGATCTGATTCTGCTAGATGTCAAAATGCCAGAAATGAACGGCTATGAGGTTTGTCAATA
>JAAUYH010094742.1_pt1 | contig 13167 bp, 11 predicted proteins | sample 7278061 | NCBI WGS metagenome assembly JAAUYH01 (sample SAMN14350203, study PRJNA611818) | marine sediment metagenome | isolation source: surface marine sediment (0.6m) | place: French Polynesia: Moorea | collected 2018-08
GCGAATTTCCTGTGCTTCTCGATTCAACTGCTTAGATTGTTGATCGCACCACCACTGTAAAGCTTGTTCCATTAGTCATATCCTTATTTCAATTAAATAATGACGCTATTTTTCTTCAAATAATAACTAATTGTATTTAGCCTGAACTAGATTCAGAAGGCATAAAAGTGCCAATGTTTATACATAATTATTCAAATCTGAATTCTGAACTTCGAGAGTATGCTAAAACTGATTCTGATTTTGATACTATCCGAGGAGATCAACGCTTTAAAGATTTGATTGAGAACAGTCCACAGATGAACACAGATGAACGCAGATGATTTGTTTGCTTACCAACTATTTCTGGGTTTTTGATAAGTTTATAGATAGCGATGTCTATGTCTTGTTCTTGAATGACTCCGAACTCCTGACTATGAGGTTTGAATAATTGTGAAATTCTACTATACTCGTCTTTCAATCAATGCCCGTCGTGTATGGGTAACGCTATTAGAAAAAAACATCGAGTTTGAATCAATCATACTCAAGCTTAACGGGGATCAGTTTCAGCCAGATTTCTTGGAACTTAATCCTTTCCATCATATTCCCGTATTAGTTGACCAAGACTTTAAGGTTTTTGAATCTCTGGCAATCTTAGATTACCTCGACGCGAAGTATCCTAATCCATCTTTTATGCCTACGGAGGCGGAAGACATTGCTAAGGTGCGGATGATTGAGTTAGTTACAGTGAATGAATTTCCCCCTGCTTCGATTGTACTGATGAAGGAAATGTTAGATGTGCCAGTTGAAGAGCAAAAGATCGAAAAAGCGAAACAAACTATGGCAACAGGATTGCAGTATTTTGAAGATAATTTAGAGGCAGATCAACCTTATTTTCTGGGAGAACAATTCACCTATGCTGATATTGTGGCAGGTACCGCCGTCGCCGCAATTCCTAATCTGGGGATTAGTTTAGAACCATATCCCAAAGTTACTAAATGGGTGGAAAATCTTAAACAGCGAGCTAGTTGGCAAGAAACTGCAACATCTCCAGAAGAGTTAGAAAGATCTAAAGCAATCATGAAAGCAATTTTACAAAAACGTTAAGTAGGTGGGTAAAATTAATTAGAAAATGATTCTGGTAGGTAGTGGTTAGTAGAGACTTAGCATGCTACGTCTGTACATTGGTTAGTAGGTGACAAGATAGTTCCCCTTGACTTCGTTCTCTTTTATTTGGGTTTTATATTTATTTATGCCTACCTACTTAAATCCCATCCAGGTTGAAAACAGTAGTTTGGTTTTGAGAAATATTTGAATCATCTAACTGTTTGCTACTCATTACTCATTACTCATTACTCATTACTTGTTACTTGTTACTTGTTACTCATTACTCTCTATTCCCCTATTAAATGTCTCAAGAGCGCAACCATATTCCCAAAGCAGATATCTTGGCTATTGATGATACCCCAGAGAATTTGGCTTTGTTGTCTCAGATGTTGACCGAGAAAGGTTACAAAGTAAGAAGTGTAACCAAAGGCTCGACGGCATTAAGAGGTGCCAAAGCCGCACCGCCAGATTTAATTCTACTGGATGTAAAAATGCCAGAAATGAACGGTTATGAAGTCTGTCAACATCTCAAAGCAGATGATCGCACTCGCGATATTCCTGTTATTTTTATTAGCGCTCTGGGGGATGTTTTTGATAAAGTTAAGGCGTTTCAGGCTGGCGGAGTAGATTATATTACCAAGCCGTTTCAAGTAGAGGAAGTCCTAGCAAGATTAAGTACTCATCTGACGATTCGCAACCTGCAAATTAAACTTGAAGCTCAAAATACCCAATTACAGCGGGAAATAGCCGAAAAAACCGCAGCAGAGACTAAGTTTGCCAAAGCCTTTCGTGCCTGTCCCAATCCAATTGCGATCGCTACTTACGAATCAGGGGAAGTACTGGAAGTAAATAAAAGCTTTTTACAAATGAGTGGCTATACCGCAGCGGAGATAATCAACAAAAATCTCGCACAAATCTACTCAGCTTCGGCTTTAGCTGTATACCAGCAAGCACTACAAAAGTCTGATTCCCAGGGTTTTGTCCGCAACCTAGAATTAGAATTTCAAACTAAGTCAGGTCAAGTTAAAACGGTATTACTTTCTCTGGAATTAATTGAACTAGGAGGCACTAAATGCACTCTCCAGATTATGAACGATATTACCAAACGCAAACGCCTCGAAAATGAATTTATTTCTCTGGTAAGTCATGAACTACGCACCCCCATGACTTCTATTATTGGCGCATTAGACCTCTTAAATTCTGGTCAACTCGGTAAATTAAGCGATCGCGGCAAACAAATTCTACAGGTAGCAATTCGTAACAGCGAACGTTTGATTCGTTTGGTTAATGATATCCTCGATTTGGAAAGAATGAAATCAGGCAAAATTGCCATCAAACCTCTACCCTGTGAACTACAACCGCTTCTAGTTCAAGCTATAGAAACCATGCAAGCAATGGCTCAAAAAGCTCAGGTTCAATTACTACTTGAAGAACCCTGTGATGTCACCATAAATCTGGATTCAGATCGTATTTTGCAGACATTAACTAATTTACTGAGTAACGGTATTAAATTTACTGAACCTGGGGGCATAGTTAAATTAAAAGCCACTGTTCAAGTTGATTCCCACTCGAATGGGGAGCATCTTTGCCAGATCGTCGTTCAAGATACAGGTAGAGGTATCCCTGAAGATCAATTAGAGTCAATATTTGAACGTTTTCAACAGGTAGATGCTTCCGACTCCCGCAGCAAAGGCGGGACAGGCTTAGGATTAGCGATCTGTCGTCATATTGTAGAAAGACATAACGGCAAGATTTGGGTAGAAAGTTTGTTGGGTAATGGCAGTACTTTTTATATTAATTTACCTTTCTAACATTCCGCACACCACCACCATAGATATCTGAATTTTTATTAATCCTTAAGAAAAAAATAACTCCAAACTCCGAACTCCGAATTCCGAACTCACATTACTTAATTTTTTGTCATGCAATTTTCATGAATAATTGTAAAAAAAGCAGGAACAAAGACAGTAAAATGTATAAATTTAGAATAACGAGACAGAATTCATATAAGTAAAAGTAAGCAAAAATTCTGAGTAGAGAATGAATCGACCAGCATAACATTCTGCTCTCAAAGTTTTAATAAACCCAAGCCCGATCAGTCGGCTATGGGTCGCGTCGCGATCGCATTTTTTTACTCATAAATACGACCAGATGTCAAACTTCGAGGATTTATCCCATTAGAGTGCCCGTACTACTTGATACAAGTTTTTATAGATTAACCAGGAGAATATCTGATGACAGAATCACAGGAATCTACAAATAAGCCCAATGCTCCAGAACAAGAATCTGATCAATCAGTTCTTAACCGCCGCCAATTTATTGGGTTTGGTGCTTCTGCCGCAGCCGCAGCATTGACATTTCCTAAAGCAGCTCAGGCATATGTAGAATTTCCAGGAATAACAGATAAGGCAAGAATAGTTGCTCAGAAATTTACTCCCACTACTCCCACTAATACTTCACTGACTCCACCCTCAGATAACAGTTTTGTCCAACCAAATGTTATTGCCTCCAAAGTAAATGGCAATGACAATTATGGAACTCTATCAAGTAGCTTAGATGTTGTAAAAAAAGATTACACAGATCTCACAACTGATCCAACTCCAATGACCTATGTCCGTGCTTTTAATCAAGTAGATCCACCCGTCTCGCCGACTCAGGCACTTGCGCCAGCCCCGACTCTTTCTGTTAACCCTGGAGATAGTATCGAGCTTACTGTAAATAACACTCTAGCTACTAATAATGATTCTACTTATTGCCCCAATCCTTTTCCTGGGGATCTGATGAATCATCCCAATTGTTTTAATACGATTAACATGCACTTTCATGGTTTGCATGTATCACCGATATCAATCGATAAAGATGGGAAACCTATCTCTGCTGGAGAGAATGAAAATGTCGTAAAATCTTCAGATGACGTGCTGTACGAGCTAGAACCTAAAACTAAGCCCCACGCATATTGTCCTTGGTTACCAGCATTCCATGCTCCAGGAACTCACTGGTATCATGCTCACAGACATGGTTCTACCGCAATTCAAGTTGCAGGGGGTATGGTTGGGGCAATAATTGTTAATGAACCTCCTGGTCAGGAGATCTGCCCTGGAGCTCCAGACGTTGTAATGGTTATTCAGGAAGAGCCCCAGTCCCTTACTGAAAATGACTACACTGACAGAGGCGTGTTTAACCCTGAGTTTAATGAGCTAACACCTCAAGAAAAACTTGATCGGGGAATTTATGAGCGTAAAGGTCCTGTTGGTGGTGGGACTACTGGTAAATTCTTGGTTAACGGAGTTTCTCAACCAACCCTCAAGTTACAAAAGGACGAAATTCAACGCTGGCGTCTGATCAATGCAAATTCTACTCCCAGAGCCTTCATGGGTCTTGAGCTTCGAGCAGGCACTGATATAACTGGAAAGCTTCAAACTATATACCGTATCGCTGTAGATGGCATTACTCTATATGGTAAAAAAATGACTAATTCCTCAGTAAAATTTGATACCGAGCCAGTTCCATTTGCACTAGGCAACCGAGTTGATTTACTGGTTAAACTTGATCCTGGAATTTATACCCTATGGAAGAGAAAAGACAACATTAATGCATCAAGAGCCAGCGCAGACGAAGCCTTAGTTACTATCACTGTAGATAACACAACAACTTTCGATAACGCCAAAGAAGTTGCAGCTAGCTTTAAAAAGCTTATGGATAATGGCATCCCCGAAACAGGAAAGCCAGATTATCTCAAGCCAATCAAAACAGTCGATCAGGAAAATCAAATACCTGTTCTTTTCCAAGCTAATGGTGGTACTCCTCCAAATAGGGTAACAACTCCTGGTCGAGGAAATTTCAGAATCAGTAATACAAAATACAGTTTGAGCAATAATAATATAGAGGCTGATTTAAATAGTACCCAGGAGTGGATTATAGCGAATAATAGCGGTGCGGCTCACCCATTCCATATTCACGTTAATCCATTCTTAGTAGTAGCTTCAGCTGATATCTCTGACGTTAGTATTGCTAATACTGATACTAATCAGGAAATTTACGATAAATTGACTGCTAATAGTGTTCAATGGAATGATCAAGATGATGGAATCTGGTGGGATACTTTTAGCATTGCACCAAATAAAGCCTACAAGATTCGCCACCGTTTTGATGACTACTGGGGAACATACGTTCTTCACTGCCACGTTTTGATCCACGAAGATCAAGGCATGATGTGGAATGTCAAGATTAAGAATGTAGACGGCAAAGGTGCTAATCCCTGTCAACAACTTCTAGAACCGGTAGTTATTTCCAATAATGCTTTCACTACAGGCACAATAATAGCCTTACAAGCAGACACTGGGAAATGGCTTTCTCGCTGTAATAACTGTCAACAAACAGTCGGTAACAATTACCCCGACACAATTACAGTACATATTGATAATCCTGACTCTAGTAATCCATACGCGCAATTTGAGATTCTTGACGTAGGTGGTGGTAAGATAGCTCTGAAGGCAGATACTGGTAAGTATGTAGCTCGCTGTCGAAACTGTATAATTAATGGGGCTTATCCAGATTTTCTTACGGTTCATGTAGACGATCCTTCTGTGCCGTATGCACAATTTACTCCAGAACTTTTAGATAATGGGAAATACGCTCTTAAAGCAGATACTGGTAAGTATGTAGCTCGCTGTCGAAACTGCTCTACAGGTGCTGCTTATCCTGATACTGTAACTATTCATGTTGATGATCCTACAGATGCACCCTACGCCCAGTGGAGTATTAAGCGTATTAAGTAATAGCTGTGAAGACTATGGAAGTATGATGCTACTGGAAAATTTGATTATCTTTATTCTATAGAAATTCAAGACCTTCTCAGAGCTTTAGGGGAAGGTCTTGGAGCGGGACTATCAATTTCAAAACATGAGAATAATTTCTCTAGAGAGTAACAAAGTAAATTGCATGTAATCATGATGTTACAAAGTTTTCAACACTATTTGAACACTCTGTCACAATTAACCTTAAAAATTAGACCAAAACTGCAACAGCTACTTTTGGCAGTCTTGACAGTCTTTTTGTGTCTGACAACAACAATATCTTGTGTGTCGGCGCAAGAACCTCAGATTCTACAAGCCAGTAAAGACAATACCCTGATCGAAAATTCAACAGGAGAGTTGAGTAACGGAATGGGTTCGTCGTTTTTCGTCGGGAGGACAAATCAAAACTCGGAAAGTATTAGGAGGGGTTTAATTGCCTTTGACGTTGCCGAGCAAATTCCTGCTGGTTCAACTGTAACTGAGGTTAAGTTAACCTTGAATATGGAACGAACTCCTGGTGGTAACGAGTCCATAGAACTACATCGAGTTTTAGCAGATTGGGGGGAAGGAAGTTCCAGCACGAAAGGTGGTCGAGGTGCCCCTGCCACTGAGGGAGATGCCACTTGGATTCATAGTTTCTATGATCAGGATTTATGGTCAGAGCCAGGTGGTGATTTTGACCGTAAGATAAGTGCTCAGGAAATGGTGGGAGATGTGGGGACTTACATCTGGAATTCAGACTCAAATCCATCAATGGTTGAGGATGTTCAAGAATGGTTAGACTCACCCTCTAGTAATTTTGGTTGGTTGTTATTAGGCAACGAAACAGCTTCGGGAACAGTCAAGGCTTTTACCAGTCGCCACAGTACCGATTCATCGCTTCAACCTCAACTGAGTGTTAGCTTCCAGCCTAAAAGTAGTTAAATTAAGCAAAAATTATCCCATGAAATTGATTTTGGTTCCCATGATGCTGTGTTTATCAAGTATGCTTATGGCTTTTGCTTGGTTGGGTCATATCCGATTCCGTAATCAAGGGTTCCTCCTGGCTTTGATCATCAGTTGGGTGATTGTTCTCCCAGAATATCTCTTAAATGTTTCAGCAATTCGTTATGGTCATGGAGTCTACACGGGAGGGGAAATGGCGGCATTTAATCTTGGTACCGGGGTGCTGTCTGTTGCTCTTGTGTCTCGTTTATTTCTCAAAGAGTCTCTCAACAATTATCAAATAGCGGGTTTTTTCTTAATGACCTGGGCAATTATTCTTGTTGTTTATAATTAATATATATTTACTATATTTCTCAATTACAACTTGCTTAGAATCCGATATTTAGCATAATTAAGTTTTTAATGTAATTAGAAAGACAAAAAAATGTAAAGAAGTATGTGAATTATCTTAGTAAGAAACAGCGTCAGCAATAGTTTATTGTATTGTTATAAGTATGCGCTACAAATAAATATTTATTATAAGGTGAACACAATGGACAAAAATGCTTTGATTGCTGGACTAAATGAACTAAGTAGTAACAAAGAAGGATCTGAGAAAATAGTAGTTCAACTTACTAAGCAAGTATGGGAAATTGATTGGACTGTTGCTGTCTTTGATATATTGAGTCATTATTTAGAATTTGACATTCCCTATTTCTATCGTTTTATGCAAATGGACATAGGAGATGAAGCTGAAGAAAAGCAACTACTTCACGATTGGATTGACTCTAGATATACTGTGACGAAAGAAGTGAAAGCTGCATTACCTGCTTTAGTAGAGGAACTAAATCAATTGAGAGTATCTGTCCGCCAGGGTTAAGTTGTTTGGTTTGACTTTCTATCTAGTTGATAAAGAATTAACTAGCCTTTAACTGAGTACCTCAAGTGATTTTTAAATCCATCAAATACTATAATTAACATCAAAAAAAGTGACTTTTGATGACCAGGCAAAAACTTTTGAAACCAGGACAGGCTTATCCGAATCAACTTGCCAAGCAATAGTTAAAACTGTACTTAATTTAGCTGAGATCAAAACTAATGCTCAAGTGGTGGAAGTTGGCGCAGGAACAGGACAAATTGGTCGGTGGTTCGCTACTGAATCAGTTCAATATTTGGGTTTCGATCTTTCCCAGGCAATGCTGGAACAGTTCCGTCTGCATCTAGATCAGGATCTAGGTATGGAACGGGAAAAGATCAATCTACTCCAAGGGGATGCCAATCAACATTGGCCAGTGGCTGATGCTACGGCAAACCTGATTTTTAGCTCCCGTACTTTACACTTGCTGAACTTAGAGCATGTTGTCAATGAAAGCCTGCGTATTACCCACCCAAAAGGATCGGTAGTAATCATGGGGAGTGTGCAAAGGGATCACAAAGGTGCCAAAAATCAGATGAGGAAGCAGATGCAAACTTTTCTGGCTGAGAAATCTTTGCGGGGAAGACAAAAAAACAAACTAATCGGTCAGCTGATCGAACTATTTACCGACCGTGGTGCAAAAGTCATCGAGCCTGTGGTGGCATCTCGCTGGCAAGTTATGAGTACCCCCAGACAGTCTCTAGAGTCTTGGCGGGGCAAAGCCAACTTAGCTGGTATTGAACTAGATGATGGAATTAAGCAAAATGTCCTCGATCAACTGGAAGTTTGGGCAAACGAAACTTTTGGTGGGCTAGACCGAGCCATCGAATCCGAAGAAACTTATCTACTCCAAGGCGTTCGCCTTAACTAAACTATGAAAAATATGATTCTGACCCAGGACAATGATCTTCTTTCTGAATTGGGGAAATCTCTAATTTCAGGTTCTCTGAGTGACGAGGGACTTTTAGCACAAACGGCTACTCAACCTCTAATCCAGATTTTACCCGATGCTAACCTGCTGAAAATTGGCGGGCAGAGTTTTATTGATCGTGGAAGGGCTGCGATTTTCCCTCTGATAGACGAAATTGTCGAAAATCTTGGTCACCACAAGATGATTATTGGTACTGGAGGAGGAACAAGAGCCCGTCATGGTTATAGTGTGGGGCTAGATTTGGGTTTACCTACTGGTGTTCTGAGTGTACTGGGTACTTTTGTTAGTATGCAGAATGCTCGGATGATCCATTTCTTGCTGGCTAAACATGGGATACCCTTTATTGAACCAGTGCAGTTTCCTCAACTTCCTCTTTACCTAGCAGAGCGCGGTGCAGTGATTTTCTTCGGGATGCCACCTTATACCTTCTGGCATGAGAACCCGATGGTGGGAAGAATTCCGCCTCATCGGACAGATACAGGCTCTTACCTCATTAGCGAAGTTTTTGGCACCAAGTCGATGATTTTCATTAAAGACGAGGAAGGTTTATATACTGCCGATCCTAAAAAAGATCCTGATGCCAAATTCATCAAGAAAATCTCCGTAGCAGAGCTGCAAGCATTAGATTTACAAGATGTAGTAGTGGAGCGTCCCGTATTAGAAATGATGCAACGAGCCGAAAATCGTCGTTCTATTCGTGTCATCAATGGACTGGTTAAAGGCAATCTCACCCGCGCTCTCAATGGAGAGGATGTGGGGACGCTGATCTATGCAGACTGATCAACATTGAACATTGAACATTGAACAAATAACTGTTTACTGTTCACTGATTTGCATCCATGCAATTTAAGCTTCAATACCTTGAAAGGTGGGCAAAAGCTATTTTGCTGACTGTCAACTGACTTAAAACTAGATGTTGCTCACCTTATGACTGATAACTGATAAATGATAAATGAAATGACTTATACAGAACCCAATACTGATCAACGCAATCATCTTCAATCGATGTTGATGCGAGAAAGTTTGCTAGATAGAGAGGTGCAGAAGTCTACCGAGCCTGACTCCCAGGAAGCTCCAGTGATCCGCATGCTGCCCAATGCCCATGTAGTTAAGATTGGTGGTAGGTCTATGTTGGATGCAGGGCGATCGCTGATGTATCCTTTAGTAGATGCGATCGCAACTTGTCTCGATTCTAAAAAACTGATTCTGGGGACAGGGGGAGGCGCGAGAAGCCGTCACGTTTTTTCTATTGGCATTGATTTAGGGATGCCTGCTGGGGTGCTGGCGCAACTAGCTCAAGCTGATGCCTTGGGAAATGCTCATATTCTCGGCGCACTACTATCTTCTCATGGTGTAGTTGCTATTCCGCCTGAAATCTTTGGTCATCTACTACCACTATTTATCAACAGTGTACCAGGGGTAATTTTTACTGGAGTGCCTCCTTACGCTCTCTGGGAACATCCTTCAGAAGTAGGACGTATTCCTTCTCATGGTAGTGATGCGGGTTGTTTTCTCCTGGCTGAGTGTTTTGGATGCAAGACGTTAACCCTAGTTAAAGATGTGGATGGACTTTATGATCGAGATCCGAAACTTGACTCTAGGGCTAATTTCATTGCGAAAATTTCTGCTGCTGAGTTAAAAGAACGTAATCTAGAAACATTACCTTTTGAGCGTATTTTAATTGACTTACTAGCTAATTCGCGACTAGTCGATAAGTTCCAAATCATCAATGGAGGTGTTCCAGAAAGACTAGAAGCAGCTCTTAACGGGGAACATGTTGGGACAATTATCTATGCAGAAAAATAACTACTAACTACTAACTACTAACTACTAACTACTAACCACTAACCACTAACCACTAACCACTAACTACTAACAATAGGTTAGAAAATGAAAGGAAGACGAGAGTTTTTAGGATTAAGCCTCGGGGCATTCTTGTCAGCTTGCGCCGCTGCCAGCTTGGAAAGTAGAGATTCATCCTCAGTAAACCTGACGATTTCTGCCGCTGCTAGTTTGCAAGATGTGATCGAAGACATTGGCAATTTATATAGTCAACAAGTGCCAACTGTTCAGCTTACCTATAACTTTGGTTCTTCTGGTGCCCTGCAACAACAGATTGAACAAGGCGCACCAGTGGATGTTTATATTTCCGCAGCCGAGTACAATATGGATGTTTTAGAGCAGAAAAACTTGTTGCTCAGTAATACGCGCCGAAATCTGCTGCAAAATGAGGTAGTTCTGATTACATCCGAAAGTAATACTGAGATTGAGGTATTTCAAGAATTACAGAAAGATGTTGTCAGCAAAATAGCCATTGGCGCTCCTGACAGTGTACCCGCAGGGAAGTATGCTAAGGAGGTTTTGGACTCCCTCAAGTTATCGAAATCCTTAGAAAGCAAGTTTGTTTTTGCTAAAGATGTACGCCAAGTTTTAGTCTATGTAGAAACTGGTAATGTTGAGGCGGGAATGGTTTATAGTACTGATGTTCGAATATCAGAGCAAGTCAAGATTATACAAACAGCCCCAGTCAATTCTCATTCTCCCATTATCTATCCTGTTGCGATCGTGGGAGATAGTAAACAACCAGAAAGCGCTCAAGAATTTATCCAATTTCTTTTGAGTAACGAAGCTAAAAATGTTTTTATCAAATATGGCTTTAGCACAGTAAACGACAATTGGAATTGACACACCCTACTTGACTTATTAGTCAAAACTCTAAACTCCGAACTTCGAACTCCGAACTCCGAACTCCCCTAATAAATGCCTCTAGACTTTTCTCCTCTCTGGATTTCTTTGAAAACAGCTTCCGTTGCTACCATTTTTGCTTTCATAGCGGGGATTGCTGTAGCAGGGGTGATGTTTAACTTTCAGAGCAAGGTAAAAGGTTTAATTGACGGTATTTTAACTCTACCTTTGGTGCTTCCTCCTATTGTGATGGGCTTCTTGCTGCTGTTATTATTCGGGAGAAACAGTCCCATTGGACAACTATTACAGCAATGGGGAACTAGCATTCTTTTCTCTTGGCAAGCCACAGTAATCGCCTCCACTGTGGTGGCATTTCCCTTGATGTATAAAACTACCTTGGGAGCATTTGAACAGGTTGATTGCGATTTAATCAACTGCGCTCGTACTTTAGGGGCGAATGAGACTCGTATCTTTTGGCAAATAGTACTGCCATTAAGCTGGCGAGGAATTGTTTCTGGGACAATTTTGACCTTTGCGCGGGCATTGGGAGAATTTGGCGCAACTTTGATGCTAGCAGGCAACATTCCTGGTAAAACCCAAACTATGCCCCTAGCTATTTATTTTGCCGCAGAAGGGGGGAATATGGAAGAAGCCTTGATTTGGGTGATAATTTTAGTTGCGATCGCTCTAGGAGTAATTGCTATAATTAATTATTGGTCTAATACAGACGGTTTTTTTGATCGCCTGGGTGACAGATTGGGGGCATCAATTATTAGTCGCTGGGCATCAATTATTAGTCGTCGATTTTCTTTGCTGCAACCTGCCTCAGTTACTCAAGCAGAAATTAGAACTCAAGAGCATCAAAAACTACAAGAGCTAGTTGTGGAGATAGACAAAAATCTCCCTGGCTTTAATTTAACGGCTAACTTAAGTGCCGATGAGCAACCGTTGGGAATCTTGGGGAGTTCTGGTTCGGGTAAAAGTATGACCTTACGGTGTATTGCTGGTTTAGAAACTCCAACTAGGGGACGTATTATTCTCAACGGACGCAAATTATTTGACTCGTACCAGAAAATTAATCTGCCTTGTCGTCAACGTCGCCTTGGATTTGTCTTTCAAAATTACGCCCTATTTCCCCACATGAGGGTAGCGCGTAACATTGGATTTGGCTTACAGCATTTACCCAAAGAACAACGGCGTAAACAGGTACAAAAGTATCTTGATTTAATGCAGTTACAGGGACTAGAAAAACGCTATCCTCATCAATTATCAGGAGGACAACAACAAAGAGTGGCATTAGCTAGAGCCTTAGCCATTGAGCCAGAAGCATTACTACTGGACGAACCTCTCTCAGCCTTAGACAACTATTTACGTAGTCAAATTGAACAACTATTGGCTGATGTTTTTGCTAACTACAATGGGGTGGTACTTTTCGTGACCCACAAATTAGAAGAAGCTTATCGAGTATGTCAAGATCTGGTGATTCTTGATCGTGGGAAGGTAATTGGATCTGGTCATAAACAAGATATTTTCCAACATCCGCCGAACTTTAAAGTGGCGCAGCTTACAGAGTGTAAGAACTTTTCTCGTCTACAAGTTGTCGATCAGCAGCATATCAAAGCTCTTGACTGGCATTGTAATCTCAAAGTTATGCCACAGCTCAAGCCATCATTAACCTATGTCGGCATCCGTGCTCATCATCTCAAGTTTGTTAGCCAGCAAGAGACAGTTAATACTTTTCCCTGTTGGTTAGTCAGAAACAGTGAAACACCCCACCGCATGACGCTTTATCTTAAGCTGCACTCCCCTGGAAACCATGAGCTAGATTATCA
>JAAUYH010117194.1_pt1 | contig 13166 bp, 13 predicted proteins | sample 7278061 | NCBI WGS metagenome assembly JAAUYH01 (sample SAMN14350203, study PRJNA611818) | marine sediment metagenome | isolation source: surface marine sediment (0.6m) | place: French Polynesia: Moorea | collected 2018-08
AAATAGAATACCTGGTCGGGGTCAGGTCAGCCGATAGAAGCCCCCTTTTCCAAAATTAGTGGGACTCTTTTTCAACACTCTATTCGAGCGCTCTAATTCAGAAAAACCTCGTTTCTGTAGGCAAAACCGTCCACGAGAGTGCCCTGAAACAGTTTCGGCCGGTCCGAAGTCCCCAGAACCTAATGCTTCTGCCTGCACGTATGGGTGGGTTGCGTTTGTGTGGATTCAAAGCAACCAGAAGTCCAGAAAGCTGCCCACTCACCCTTGGCAACCGCCGGGACCACGTAAACAGACGTATTCAATCCCGTTACGCGCTTTTGGGTGTATTTGGCGATCCAAGAACACACCCGGATTCCCCGGTCTTTCGTTTTGAGAAACAGGTCCCTGAATAGCTTCAGATCCATTGCTAATGTGACATATCTCGCGAAATGATCTCGCTTGAATCTGGAGTCAAAGCAATGACCAAGGGCATGGATGCTGCCGAGCTGGCGAAGTTCTCGCCGTTCAACGCGCTGAATTCAACCAATATCGACGAGCTGCTTAAGGACGTCATCGTCCTTGAGGCTACACAGGGCGAAGTGCTCTTCAGCCAGGGCGACAAGGGCAGGCGTTCGATTTACCTCCTTTCGGGCACGATCTCGCTGAACGAGAACGACGACGTGAAGGAAACACTGGTCGGCGGGTCTGAAGAGGCTCGGAACCCCGTTGCTCCGGTTCTGCCACGCCAGGTCACAGCGGTTGCCGAGGGTGATGTCCGGTATTTCAGTATCGACAGCGAAGCACTGGATCTCACGCTGACGCTCGAGCAGACGGGCATCTACGAAGTCGGCGACATTGAAGCAACGATGACTTCCGCCGAGGGCGACTGGATGAGCGCCCTACTTCGCACCAAGACGTTTCAGCTGATCCCCCCGCAGAACATCCAGATGATTTTCATGCGCCTGCAGCGTAGAGAATACAAGGCTGGCGAGGTCGTCATTAAGCAGGGCGACAAGGGCGATCATTTCTACATTATTACCAGCGGCCGGTGCATGGTGACGCGGGAGACGCCAGGCAACGGCAGCAATATCGATCTTGCCGATCTGGGCGTCGGAGCGACTTTTGGTGAGGAAGCACTGATCTCAAATGAGGCTCGAAACGCCACGATTACGATGCTGACCGATGGCACGTTGATGGAGTTGGGCCGCGACGACTTCCAGTCGCTCCTGAATGACGAGGTGGTTGTTTCCCTGAGTCATGACGATGCCGATGAGGCCGTCAGCCAGGGCGGCCAGTGGCTCGACGTCCGGGTACCGAGCGAATTCAAAGCATCGAGCAAGGCCAATGCCACGAATCTACCGCTTTACATGCTTCGCCATAAGTTGGACGCCCTGGATCGCAGAACGCCCTATGTCGTTTACTGCGACACGGGTCGACGCAGCTCAGCCGCCGCGTTCATCCTGAACCAGCGAGGATTCGAGACCGCGGTCCTTAAAGGTGGCTTGAACTGCAGCGAACTCTAGCTGCAAGCCCTGCGCTTATTCGCGCTGCTCCGATTTGACAAAATGCGCACATTTTCAGCGTATAGCGCCGACTGACGCCAAATTGCGACAGTCAGCGAATTAAATAATAAGTATATAAAATATTTACTTATACGCTTTTTGTAGAAGTGACTGTAGGTCAGTATTCGGTCGTTAGACTTTCGAAACGACTCGGCGTTAGCATTCGCGCCAAGTCGAAACACGTTCGATTATCCGATAAACGCTTGGGCAGCAATTTCGAGAGATGACTATGAAAAAACTACTTATGGTGGCTGCGGTATTGGCATTGCCGATGACCGCGACGGCGCAATCTGTGCAGAAAGAAAATGCCGGCGACCTGAGCTACAACTTCGCCGAGATTCGATTCGTTGACGTCGATGAAAGCGACGGTGACGGTCTTCGCTTTGCCGGCTCGTTCGAAATCAACGATGAATGGATCCTCGTAGGCGGCCTGACATTGCTGGACTTCGATTTCGACATCGACTCCACCACGCTGGAGATTGGCGGTGGCTACGTCTGGAACTACTCGGATGACTTCGACCTCGTCAGCACGTTGCGCTACGTTCGCGTGGATTTCGACACACCGCTCGGTGACTTCGACGACTCCGGTTTCGCTTTGTCGTCGGGCATCCGTGGCTTCATCGCCCCGCAGTTCGAGATTCGCGGTTCGGCGAATTACATCAACGTCGATGACAGCGATACGTTCATCGAACTGGCCGGCGACTACTATTTCACGGACCAGATCTCGGCCGGCATCAGTCTCCAACTTGCGGGTGATGCTGATGTATTCAGCATCGGTGCTCGCTGGTATTTCCGCTAGGGCTTCCGTGAGGGCGGAGTCGTACGGACTCCGTGATTGCAGGACATCCTCAGCACCGGTCCGGAAGCAGACCGCACGAGTTGGGTAGTGCGAACCGCAGTGTTCGCAACCGCCCTCCTCGTCGCGTCCGGCTGCGTCAGTACGCCTGGGGACGCGCTGATATGTCGCTCAAACGGCATGGCCGGCGTCCAGTACGGGCAGACGATCGAATCCACGACGGCGAAAGTCGACGAGATCACGTCGGTCGGCGTGCGTTACTACACGATGGAGCCCGCCCTCGACATTGCGCCGTTCGAAAGACTGGTCGTCGGGGCTACGCCTGCCTCGGGCCAGGTGTTCTCGATCAGGTTGGAAAAACACGGTAATGCAGCGGATCTGGATCGTGATATCGCCATGGTCAAAGCCAGGCTCGAAGATGCGTATCCGACGATGGCCTGGCAAGTGATCGGTAATCATCACCACGCGAAAGGCATGCCTGACCTCGACCTCACGGTCTACAGGATCGGCGAACTGAAAGGCGGCCGGCCCTCGTTCCTATTGTCTTATGACTGTGATAACAAACGGTATCGACAGGTCGTGATCGACGAGGCAAGAACGGTAGGCGAACAACAGTGATTCTTGCGGCCGGGAAAACCATGAGCCTGCCTGACGGATGCCGTTCCAGGGCTACATTCCGCCCGGCCGGCCGTTTCGTCCCGCGACTGTTGCAGAAGAGAATCCTGAGCCAGGCCCTGGGATCGGCTCTGATAATCTGTCTGCTGTTCTCGGTTCCGGTTCGCGCTGACGTCAGTATGACAACGAAAGACTCACTGCAGGCCATCAAGGCCTGGCTCGAAGAGCATGCGCCGCCGCTTGTCCGCCAGCTCAATTCCCCGGCGAGCGAGGACGACATCCGGCAGTTTGAGTCAAGAAGCGGAATCCAACTGCCGGCTTCGGTCCGAGCCGCGTACCGGATGCACGACGGTGAAGACCCGTCGTCCCAGGGGCTGTTCGGTACGTGGCGCTGGCTGCCGCTGGACGAGGTAGAAGCCTATCGACTGGAAATACTCAGCACCGGCGAGAGCCTGGCGAATAACGCGGCTCCTGTCCTGATGTCCGGAGGCGGCGACTTCTACTACGTCGAGGCTGTCGACAAGACCGGGCTTGAGTCGCCGGTGATCGAATGGTGGCACGAACAACCCACTCGAGATGTCCGGTTCGATAACTTTGCCGCGCTGCTGCACGAATTTGCACGTGGGCTGGAACGAGGCCAATACGTGTATCTGCCGGATACGCTATCCGGACTGATCGACAAGGACGAGCTCTGACCGCGCACTTCGACGTGCCTTCAGACCAGCCAGCCGAATACACCACCTGTGATCAACGCGTAGATCAGCGCGTCGAAGATGTTCTTCGCCGTCGTCGACCACGGCCGCGCGAACCAAATGCTCTCCTGAACATAGGCCAGGCCGTGTGCTGCCCAGGCGACCGTGCCGGTCAGCTGAAAGATCTGACGGTAGCTGGCATCCGGCGGCGCGAAGTGCCGAACCAGGTAAGCGCAGAGGCCGCCAATAAACAGATAGAAGATGAAGATCTTCAACAGGCGATGTCCCATCTTCGGCAGACCCTTCTCTTGCACGGTGATATAGGCCACTGGACCGTCAATGAACTTCTGCTGGCTCTCGGGCTTCTTGAACTCCTCCGGTTCAATGCAGTGCGGTACGAGGTAAGCGCCAGGGCTGAGGTTCTTGAGGGCGGCACGGATGCCCTCCTCTTCATTAAGTGTCTTCTTGAAATCTGTCTTGTGCCACGGCATCGCCATCCAGACGATCGCGCTGACGAAGAAGACGAGAACGGCAGACAGGACTATCGGCTGCCACAGTGCGAGAATGCTCATAAGTGCCCCCTATCATTCTTGTGCGACGCTCTGACCGGCGCCTGAGAGCCACATTCTAGACAAAATTCGGTAGCCAGACCCGCAGATGATCACTCTCCGCTCACTCCCGTTGATCGCAGCCGTCGTCCCGTTCGTCGGCGTGACGATTTCCTATGCGATCGGTACGTACTACGACCTGGTCCCGTCCTGCATTCCCTATATCGATGGCTGCACGTCGATCAGCGCAACGGGGCGCTACGAGCCGGCCAGCTTTCTCTTCAGGGCGATACAGATGCCGCTCGGCGTTTTGCACATCGTGATCTGGCTGCTGTGCATCGAGTGGCTGAGAGCCATGGGACACCATTCCCGAGCTGCGCACCTGACGCTCTGCTACAGCGGAATCGTCGGCGGGATCTCGTTGATCATCTACGTGACTTTCCTCGGCACGCAGCAGCCCTTCTACGAATTCATGCGCCGTTTCGGCATCTACGGCTATTTTCTGGGCGTCGCCATCGCACAGGTAACGTTGGCATTCTCGGTGTCAAAAGTGGATTCGAAAACGGTGCGATTCGACGGTCACCGACAGGGCACGCCGCTCGTCTGGCTGGCCCTGCTGCCGTTTGCGCTGGGCATCCTGAACCTGGTGTTGAAGTCGATACTGGATGACGCCGACCAGTGGGAGAACCGCATAGAGTGGGTCGCGGCACTGATCATGCAGCTCTACTTCCTGTTTCTCTGGAATGCCTGGCGCGTCACCGGCTTCGACGCCAGGGTCACGTCCGACGTGCGCTAGCTACCTCTGCTGAGGTTCGGCGGATTCCGGGGGCTGCCCGGCGGCCGTCGCCTCGGTCCACGGGGAAGACCAGCGAGGGTCGCTCAGCGCGGCTTCGTCCGTCAGTGACTCCAGGAAGGCGAGCAGGTCCCGCTTTTCCGCCTCGGTCAGTTCGAAACCGCGGACGAACTCGGACTTGAACGGGTTGACGTTGCCGTCGCCGGCATTCGGTCCCTCCTCGATCAGCCGCCCTCCTCTCGCATAGTGCTCGATGACGTCCTCGAGTGTCGCAATGCTGCCGTCATGCATGTACGGCGCAGTTACAGCGATATTGCGCAGTGTGGGTGCGCGGAACTTGCCCATATCCCTGCGCTTGCCGGTGATGTCGATCAACCCGGGGTTGTCCGCCGGATAAGCACCCGTGTTGCCGAGGTTGTACAAACCCGTGTTGTGGTAGCCGAACCGCTCGACCCGGGCGTCCTTATGTGTCGTGCTGTCGGTGAAATTGAAGCCTCCATGGCAGTGGAAACACTCGAGGCGCTCTGAGAAAAACAAGGCCTCCCCACGTTGCGCAGACTCGCTGATTGCCGTGGCGTCGCCCGCAAGCCAGGCATCGTAGGGTGAGCGAAAACTCACGATGCTGCGGGTAAACGAACTGATCGCACGGACCATGTTTATGACCGTGCCCGGCCGCTCCTGTCTCGGGAAGGCTTCGCGAAACAGGTCCGCGTAGCGTTGGTCATTCGTAAACAGCTCGGCGAGGGCATCTTCGCGGCCGCCGAGGCCCATCTCGATCGGGTCATCCCCGAACAATGGTGTCAGGGCCTGGTCCTCGAGGCTCGCTGTCAGGGAGTTGGCCCAAGTCAACCGGCTCGCATAGGCCGAATTGACGAGGCTCATTGCGCTGCGGGGGTGTACTTCCCCGGTCGCGCCAACAGCCCGTCGCCGGCCATCGGTGAATGCCAGTGCCTGGACATGGCAGCTGCCGCAGGAGAATGCACCATTGATCGACAGGCGCGTGTCGTAGAACAGCCATCGCCCGAGCTCAACCTTGACGCTGCTCATCGGGTTGTTAACAGGCACATCCGGCGTGGGCATGCCCTTGGCCAGTGACCAATCATACGGCCGCGGATACAGGAGCCATAGCGCCACACCGACGACCAGGGCCGTAATCAGCAGGACGCGCTTCATCGGGCCGGCCTCACTGTGACACCGTGGCCTGTCTCGGGCGCGCTGCGAACACCCCATCGGCGATCGTCGAAGCCTCCGGACCCAGACCGAGTGTGGCGAGTACCGGCGGACAACTCTGCTCGGTAGGACCGGAGGAGCAGTCTGACCGTTCGCCGTCCTCGAGGTCTACCGCGTCGAACAGCCGGCCGATATCGATAACGACGCTATCCGTTTGCGGATTGAATCCCGCGAGTTCCACTATCGGCCGGTTCGGGCTGTCGCAGCCTGAGATGTTGCCGGTCGTTCCCTGGCAGGCCGTCGAGCCCAAATGGAACCAGAAGCTGTCATTATCGGTCTCCACACCGGCTCTCAGGAATTTGTACCCGGAACGCCAGTGCCAGTGCATTGCCGCGTCGTCCAGCGGCGGCGCTGCCTCCAACAGGTTGCTGTGGTTCAGTTCGAACGGAACGCCCAGCGTGAAACGCAGTCCCTGCAGGCCGGCAAGGTCGTTATCGCCGGAAACACTGGCTATGACTCGGGCATTGGACTCCGGCGTTCCGTCGTCACAGCCACCCTGCCCGTTTTCGAGGTCGATGAATGCGACAGCCCCGTTCTGCCATGCCGAGTCGCGCTTAAGCCGCGTCGGCACGACCGTCCCGTCTGCGCCCGTTAACTCGAGGTCGTGAATGAAGAACCGCAGATCCGTCAGGGCGACGGGGGACTCAGAGTCACAGCGAATCGGCTGACCATTGAATTCGACGTTGAATGCAATCGAGACCTGCTGCTGATTCGACTCGCAGGCAGACAGCGTGAACAAGATCAGCAGCAGTGATCGCTTCATGGGTTTCGAGATTTGGCTGGCGCCTAAGTAACGAGGGCCTTAAGTGTAGACCAATCTGAGCTACAAGAGTTTTACGCAGCCCACATGCGGACAGAAAGGCCGATCAGGCGGTTGGCTGGACGTCCTCGTGACGGTCCTGCCCTTCCTGGTCATTCGCGCCCTCTTCACCGTCTGGCGCCACCGCGTAGTCGAGAACACCCGTGGCAATCAGGTCTGTGGACGCCTGGGCAACGGAGAGTTCTGTCTCAACCTCGCGAAGCTTGGCTTCTGATTTCACGTTCTCCGTGGCGCGATCCTGGAGCTCTGCGCGCAGTTCCCGCGTCTTCTTTACCGAGTCCGTCAGGTCTTTCTTGAGGTCATCGATCTTGGTTTGCTGATGCGAGATCACATTGTCTCGCTTCTCGTTGCCTTCAACCGCTTCGTCGCGCGCTGTCTCGGCTTCCTCGAGCGACGTCCGAACTTTGTCGGTTTCCGACTGTGCGATTCGCAATTCCGCCTCGAGGGAACGAATGCGATCGTCCCTCGGGTCCCGGCGTCGAGCCTTGGCCTTGCTTCCAATAGCGCTACTGATCATTGACAGAACCCAGCCCAGCACGAATGCGCCGGCTGTCATCAGGATCAGCTCTTGCGGAAAATCAACAAACATCCGTTAACGATATGCCCCTGCACGATGTCTGAAAAGAACCCATGTCTCACAACGGAAAAAAACTGACATGTCGGTCAATCCCCTGTTCGACCCGCATGTATATACCACCGTAGACTATAAAAAACAGCGAATTAGCCTACCTTTTTAACCAAAATACTAAGCTCTGATCAGGTCTGGAAAGTCCGTAAACACGGCCTCGACTTTCAATTCCTCGCGAAGAAATCGGGCGGCTTCGTCGAATCTCGAAAACCCCGGCGGCAAGTCGTCTCTTCGAAGTGTATACGGATGTACCTCGCATCCGACAGCCTGCATCCGCTCGGCAAGCCCGGTGGACACGGGTTTTCCATCCCTGTCCGGCTCAACGACTTGCCTGATCCACGGTCCGAAGCCGTCGACGTATGCAGCGACCTCTTCTATCCCGGTGGCCGACCGCAACGCATCGTAGTCAGTGTCGGACTCCTGCCAGGCATTGTCACCGATCAGTTGTACGAGCTTCAGTTCGCAGTCGAAGTCGTCGTAGATCCGCTTCAACTCCGCTGCGTCAAAGCACTGCACGAATATCCGATCGGTCGCCTGTGTGTAGCCGTGGTCGCTCAACACATCCAGGAACAGCGACGTTATGTCGATGCCCTCGGACTTGTGAAAGGCCGGACGTTTGATTTCAGGATAAACGCCGACGTCGCGTCCGGTCGACTTGTTGAGTCCACGGACGAACGAGAGCTCCTCCGAAAAGGTATGCAGCGCGAACGGTTCTCCCGTTAGCGGATATCGTCCGGGATAGACCGGAGCGCCATCAGCGTCCACCCGCTCATGGACTCGGAGTTTGCGAAGCTCTGCCAGATCGAAATCGATGACGTAATAGCGGCCATCCTCGCGGGCCCGCCCGGGATACTGTTCAGAGACATCGGTCACACGATCGAGGTGAATATCGTGCAGGACGATCAACTCCTCGTCCCGGGTCGCAACGACGTCCTGCTCCAGGTAGTCAGCGCCCATCGCGTGAGCGAGGGCTTTCGCCGGCAGGGTGTGCTCCGGCAGGTAACCGCTGGCTCCCCGATGTGCGATGACCTTCATATAATATTTAACATTAAATAAGCTTTATAACTTATTCTTTATTATCGTCTTTCATTAAGTCTTCGATGCCGGGAAAGTCGATGACTTCCCATCGCGCCGTGTCCTCTCCGCGACCGTGCTTCTTGATCGCGTCGACCATATCGCGCTCATTCCATTCAGTGATCTCGTTACAGCGTTCCTCGACTTCCTTCGGCACCGTGCCCATTCCACCGAAAGGCTTTATCGAGATTTTCGGAATGTCGTTGGCGTCCGCGACGTCCATCTGGAAACGGCTCAGATCCGGCTTTTGATCATGGGTGGACGGCAGTACGATGATGACCTCGGACTGCTTGATCTGCTGGATCAGCTCGTCCTTGATCGCTTCCAGCCCGCCCGATTCGGGAATGTTCTCGGGTTTCGCCACATTCAGGTAGTAGAAGCGATCATCGCTCTCCAGGAACTCGAAGACGCGCAGATAATCGTCACTCTCGTCGAACGCGTGCGTCACGTAGACGCGAATCGGATTGCTCTCAGACACTCGGTTTATCCCCAGGTTGTTCCAGTATCGATTCTATCGAATTCATGCAAGCGCTGCCGGGCAGTTACTCGGGTCCCCGGACTTTCGAAAATCGATACTGTCAGGGCCGGGCTCCGGTTCCTTAGAGGCCCCCGTTTCGGTATCGTTGGATCAACAGCTTTCTCCCCTGGCCTCAACGACCCGGATGCGCTTACTGCTCTACAACATTCGCTACGCCCTCGGTGGCAGCGCTAGTCTGCATGTGCCCGTGCCGGGCGCCGGTTATGTCCTCGGGAATCAACTGATGTTGCCCAAGCTGACCGACTTTATTCGCTCTGTGGATCCGGACATCGTCGGCCTGATTGAAGTAGACACGGGCTCGATCAGGAGCCGCATGGTCAACCACGCCGAGAAGATCGCTGCGGACCTGGGCATGAACAGCTCCTACGAGACGAAGTACGGCGAAAACTCCTTCAACAAGCTGTTGCCGATCGTCCGCAAGCAAGGGAACGCATTCCTGGCGGCTGAGCGTGTCCACGGCGAAAAGTTTCACTACTTCGATGCCGGTATCAAGCGCCTGATCATCGAGCTGGAAATGGAGGAGTTCGCGGTCTTCCTGGTGCATTTGTCGCTCAAGTATCGGCACCGGCACCTGCAATTGCGCCACCTGCACGATCTGATCGAAGCAACGAAGAAGCCGGTCATCGTTGCCGGTGACTTCAACACGTTCTGGGGAGAAAACGAGATCTATCTCTTCATGAAGGCATCCGGCCTGCATTCGGCCAATGTGGAGAGCAAACCGACCTATCCCAGCCGCGCTCCCCGGAGGGAGCTCGATTTCATTCTCTACCAGAAAGGTATCCATGTATCGAAGCTGGACGTTCCGGACGTTCGGCTTTCTGATCACCTCCCGCTCGTCTGCGACTTCGAGGTTGAATGAGGCCTATGGAGTCAACGCCGGCAGGACACACCCTTTAATAGGAACGATCTCACGTCTAAGCGAGAGAACACACTCATGGCAAACACACACTGGTCTTCCGAATCCGATGCCGACGGCATCGTCTGGTTGCGAATTGACAAGGCCGACGGCGGGGCAAACGTTCTGTCCGGCCCGGTCCTGATGGAGCTCAACGACTTGCTGGAGAAGCTCGCGTCAAGCCCGCCCAAGGGCGTCGTAATCCACTCGGGCAAGGCAAACGGCTTCATCATGGGCGCCGATATCAATGAATTCACGACGATCGAGAATCCTGACCAGGCCTACGAGCTGATCCGTCTAGGACAGCAAGTCCTCGATAAGCTCGAGGCGCTTCGCTGCCCTACCGTGGCTGCGATCAATGGCTTCGCATTGGGTGGCGGCCTCGAACTCGCGATGGCCTGTGATTATCGGCTCGCGTTTACCGGCGACCGCAAGGCCTTCGGTCTGCCGGAGGTACAGCTTGGCATCCACCCTGGTTTCGGGGGTACGGTGCGAGCCGTACAGATCATGGGCGTCCGCCCGGCGATGCAGTTGATGCTGACCGGGGCGCCGATCAATGCCGCTAAGGCGCGCAAGCAAGGGTTGGTGGACCGCATCGCGAGTGAGGACAACTGGCGCCAGGCGGCGAAAGAGATGATCGCCGCGCCGCCGCCCAGGCAGTCAGCGCCGTTTGCCGAGAAGCTCCTGAATCTGCCGTTTGTTCGCCCGCTGATAAAGCCGACGCTGGTCAAGCAAGTCGCCAGGAAAGCGCGCAAAGATCACTACCCGGCGCCCTACGCCATTATCGATCTCTGGGCGAAATACGGCGCATCGCCCAAGAGTGGCTACGAAGCCGAAGCGCGCTCGATCGCCGAGCTGATGTGTTCAGACACGTCTCGCAATCTCGTGCGGGTCTTCTTCCTGCAAAACCAGCTGAAGTCGCAAGGCAACAAGACGGACGCAAAGATCGAACACGTGCACGTGGTCGGTGCCGGCGTCATGGGCGGCGATATCGCGGCCTGGTGCGCGCTTCGCGGCCTGGATGTGTCGCTGCAGGACCGGGAGATGAAGTACATCGAGCCGGCCCTGGAGCGAGCCGGCAAGTTGTTCTCAAAGCGCATCCGTGACGACAAAAAGCGTGCGGCGGCGACTGCACGCCTTGTCGCGGATCCAGACGCCAATCATGTCACGGACGCGGATCTGATCATTGAGGCGATCTTCGAGGACCGGGATGCCAAACGCGAGCTGTACGCGAACCTGCAGCCGTCGATGAAGGATGCCGCGCTGCTGGCGACGAACACGTCCAGCATCCGGCTCGAGGAACTGCGCGAAGGGCTCGAACAGCCGGAGCGCTTTATCGGCCTGCACTTCTTTAATCCCGTTGCCCAGATGATGATTGTCGAGGTCATCCGCTGCGAAGACACGACGCAGGAAGCCCTGGATGCAGGCTTCGCATTCGTGAAGCGCATTGGCAAGCTGCCGCTCGAGTGTGCGAGTGCGCCGGGTTTCGTCGTCAATCGCATCCTCGCGCCGTACATGGCCGAGGCGATGGCGCTGATCGACAGTGGCGTCGCCCTGCAGGACATCGATAAGGCAGCCGAGCGATTCGGCATGCCCATGGGGCCCGTGGAACTCATCGACAGCGTCGGTATCGACGTCGCCTTGAATGTGTCAAAGGTACTCGGCGCCGCGATGAACCGGCCTGTTCCCGAGAGACTGGAAAAGATGGTCGCCGGCGGCCAGTTGGGACGTAAGTCCGGCCAGGGCTTCTACGCATGGGAAGGTAACAAGCCGAACAAGCCGACGGAGTCACATTCAGACGTACCCGGAGACATCGAGGACCGCCTGATTCTGCCAATGGTCAATGAGGCGGTCGCCTGCCTTAGCGATGGTGTTGTCAATGACCCGGACCTGCTGGATGCCGGCGTGATCTTCGGTACCGGATTCGCCCCGTTTCGCGGCGGGCCAATCAACTACGCGAGAGATCGCGGCATCGACGATGTAACCGCTTCGCTCAAGACGCTGGCCAGCCATTACGGTAGTCACTTTGAACCACATGCGGGTTTTTCGGCTCTTAAAAACGACTGACCGGCAGCGCGCGAAACAAAGTGAGCGGTCGGTCACGATGCACGACAATAATCCTATCGGAAGTCATTGAATTAAAGGTAGAATACCGACGATTTTGCGGGCCGGTTCGGTCCGTTTAGAACAAGCAAGAATGATCATTGCGAAGAAATCTAAGAAGGTGACGCAACAGGATGTGGCATGTCCGCTGAGGTAGAAACCGCGCTCTTGAGGCAATTTACGCCGCTAAATGGCTTGAAGCGGGATAACCTGGTCGCGCTGAGCCGCAAGGTCCAGCTGCGTGAGTTATCGCCAGGACAGGTGCTTTTTAAGGAAGGCGATACTGAAAAACGCACGATTTACGTGGTCTCCGGCACGCTGGAGCTGGTCGACCAGGGCAAGGTGGCCGGCACCATCGTAGGCGGCACCGACCCCGCCAAAAACCCCGTTTCCCCCGTATTCCCGCGCGAGTTGACAGCCAAGGCCCGGGATCGCGTCCAGTTCGTCTCCATCGACAGCGATCTGCTCGACGTGATGCTTACCTGGGACCAGACCGGCACTTACGAAGTGTCAGAGCTGCAGGGTGAAGGCGACGAGGCCGAAGAGGACTGGATGACGATGCTGCTCCAGACCAAGGCCTTCCACAAGATTCCGCCGGCAAACATCCAGGCGATCTTCATGCGGATGCAGCAGATCAACTACAAGTCTGGCGACATCGTCCTGAAACAGGGCGCCGAGGGCGACTATTTCTACGTGTTGATTCGTGGCCGGGCGCTGGTGACCCGCGAGACCCCGCTCAGCAAAGACGGCATCAAGCTTGCTGAGTTGCACGTCGGAGACACCTTCGGGGAAGAAGCGCTGATCTCCGAAGCCAAACGAAATGCGACCGTCACGATGACAACGGACGGTGCGGTCATGCGCCTCGGCAAAGAGGACTTCAAAAAGCTCTTGAA
>JAAUYH010223433.1_pt1 | contig 13165 bp, 8 predicted proteins | sample 7278061 | NCBI WGS metagenome assembly JAAUYH01 (sample SAMN14350203, study PRJNA611818) | marine sediment metagenome | isolation source: surface marine sediment (0.6m) | place: French Polynesia: Moorea | collected 2018-08
GGAGTTCCTTTTAGAGCTACTTCGGCAACATGGTTTTGATCAGATTATGGTCAATGTTAGTCATCTAGCCCACGAGATTGAAGGCTATTTCCGTGATGGTCAACGTTTTGGTGTTGATATTGGCTATTCGTTTGAAGGTAGCATTGTCGATGGTGAATTGGTTGGTGCAGCAGTTGGTTCGGCGGGAGGTTTGAGAAAAATTCAAGACTTTAACGCTTTTTTTGATGATACTTTCGTGGTTTTGTGTGGTGATGCTTTAATTGATCTGGATTTAACCGCAGCAGTTAAACAACATCAAGCTAACGGCGCGATCGCCACAGTGATTACCAAGAAAGTACCTAGAGAAGATGTGTCTAGCTACGGTGTGGTAGTTACAGACAAGGATGGTCAGATCAAATCTTTTCAAGAAAAGCCGACTGTTGAAGAAGCTTTAAGCACCGATATTAATACAGGAATCTATATTTTTGAACCAGAAATATTTGACTATATTCCACCTAATCAAGAGTACGATATTGGCGGGGAGTTATTTCCCAAATTAGTGGAGAAACAGGCTCCATTTTACGCCGTTTCCATGGATTTTGAATGGGTCGATATCGGGAAAGTTCCTGATTATTGGCATGCTGTTCGAGGAGTTCTCACTAGAGAAATTAAAAACGTTAATATCCCTGGTACTGAGGTTGCTCCTGGGATCTATACAGGACTAAATGTCGCAGTCAACTGGGACAAAGTAGATATTACTGGTCCGGTATACATTGGCGGCATGACTAAAATCGAGGACGGAGCCAAAATTATTGGCCCCACGATGATTGGTCCGAACTGCTATATCTGTAGTGGTGCAACTGTAGATAACAGCGTGATTTTTGAATATTCAAAATTGGGTGAAGGCATTCGCTTAGTTGATAAGCTAGTGTTCGGACGTTACTGCGTTGACAAAACAGGTGCCGCGATTGATCTACAGGCAGCAGCCTTAGATTGGCTGATCACCGATGCGCGCAACAACCCTTCTGCACAAGAACTCGATCAACATAAGGAAATTAAGGAGTTTTTAAAAGAGGATAATTAGGCTTAATGCCTAGCGTTCTCTACCCCAGAGGACGCTAATTGATAATCTGAAACCCCAATAATATACTTTAAGCCACATCAGATAAGTAGCTCCACTTTATTAAACATAAAATAGTTTTGGTTTAGGGACTTAGGGATATAGGGTTTTGGGGGAATTAGTTTGACGTTTAATTAGGTGGACTTACTTAGTAAAACTGCACCAATGATGTTCGCGATCGTATTTTGCAGGTAATGCCAGCACTACTACAGTAGAAAGTTGGAATAACAAAAGATGTGAAATAAACTGAAACTTTCGCTTCTCAAATAACTTGCTTAGGTCTAATCAGCATATAGAAAGCAGGTATCTCAAATCGATTTCCATTAGGCAAAATATAGTTACTATTGAGAAAGCTTTGACCCTCCTCGACAACCGTATACATGTCGTCAGGAAAACCCACAAGAATTTCTTCTGGTTGCATTTCAGCTGGCTTAATACCATGATTGTAGACTCGTTTTAAGAGTGGAGGTATTTCGCCAACTTCCCTAACTATATCTTCCAATACTAATTGTGCCTTGGGACTCAGTTCGCTTAGATAAAGCTGACCAGTTTTGCCCATTAGAGTTTGCAGAGATTTGATCAATATCGAACGATCTTCAGGACCAATCTGATGTAAGACACTTCGCATATAAATATTGGCATCTCCTATTTTCTGATGAAGCTTTTTGGCTTCTAAAATATGCGTGCCATCTAATACTTCAAAAGACAAATTTCCATTTGAATTATTTAACTGGGCTTGTTTTATAGCTGCTTCAGCTACGTCAACTCCAATTACTTGCTGACAGTATTTTGCGAGGAAAAATGATTGAGTACCATTGCCACAGCCAAAATCTATCAATGGCAATGATTTATCAAAAACATTTTGCAAATATGGGAGAGCATCTACTACAGCTAAATCTGGTAAAACATCCCAAACAGCTGTCTCTTTATCTTCAACTAATTTAGACCAATAACCTTGCCAATTTTTCTGATAATGACTACTTTTCATTGAATTAAGCTCACATTTTAATTAAATACTAGAGCGGTTCTCAAATTAGTGAGGTACATCCTATAGATTTTTAGAATCTATTAAACTCTTTTTACCTTTTACCTGTCACCAGGATTAATGTACTTTGCAGAACCGAGAAACGCTATAGTTTATTTTATTAGATAGAAAATCAATTATGCATAGCTATTATTTAAAAAGCTTATAAAATAAATCTATTTGATTTTTAATATGACATCTTGTAGGTTATTAATATGAATTAGCTTGCTATGTCAAAAGCAAGGAAAGTTGACTGAGTTTAGATTCTAAGATTTTTATTACTTTATTTGGACAAGTAAAATAATCATTTAGTTCTAACTTTTGGAGATTTTTGAGTATTTTAAATTCGGAGATTTTTATGACGAATAATAGTTTGGATTCCACAAGATATTTTGATGTAATTATTATTGGTGGAGGACCGGCGGGTTCTACCTGTGCGTATAAGATTGCTGCCGAAGGTTACTCTGTTCTCTTATTAGAAAAGTCTAAGTTTCCGCGATTTCATATTGGTGAATCTATGGTTCCTTATCTTTCTAAGTTGCTTGAAATGATGAATGTTTATGAAAAGGTTAAAGAATCAGCATTCGTCAAGAAAACTGGAGTGGAGTTTTTATCTGGAAGCACTGGAGAGCTCAGACGACAAAGCTTTTCTAATTTAGCAGACGGTCAGTATAAATACACTAACAATCTTAATCGTGCTCGTTTTGACAAAGTTCTACTAGACCACGCCGAAGAGACAGGAGCAGAAGTTTTACAAGAAGCAAATGTGAACAAGCTTCTTTTCGATGGAGAAATAATCACGGGAGTTGAGTATCAGCATCAGGGACAGAGATATACTGCTAAAGCACCTTATGTTGTCGATGCTAGCGGTCGTGCGGGATTAGTGTCAAAGCATTTCAATTTGAGAAAAAGGAATGACAGACTGGAGAATGTTGCTGTTTTTCAGCATTATGATGTCGTAAAAAAAAATAATCCTGGTGTAGAAGGGGACGTTCTTTTTGGATCTCACCAGGATGGTTGGCTTTGGGCTATCCCTATTGAATCCCATATGATGAGCGTAGGTACAGTTATACCGTTAAGCTTATTAAAACAGAGTAATCCTGAAAAAATATTAAAAGAACATTGCGATCGCTCTGCTAGAATCAAGAGTGCAATCAAAGATGCCACCCCTGTATTTGACAAGCCTAAAGTAGAACTAGACTTTTGTTACTATTCTGAGCAATTTTCAGGACCAGGATATTTTATTGTTGGGGATGCAGCTTGCTTTGTAGATCCTGTTTTTTCTGGGGGGGTTTTTCTCAGTATGGTATGTGGACTAAAAGCAGCTGAAGCAATTCATGAAATCTATCAGGGTAGAGACGAACAACTGGTACACACTCATTTTGAAAATTTGTGTAAAACAGGTTATGACTCCTATTTCCGCATAGCCTATGCCTATTACTACGAGTTTGAAAGGGATATGAATAGCATGGGTCTTAATTTACCAGGTGGTGCTCGTTTTGTTCTGCAAGCTTTTGCAGGAGATTTTTGGGCAGATGAAGATCAGCCTGTAATGAGTTATCTTCGTTCTAAGAAAGAGTGGAATACATTTAAGCAGCCGTTCGATATTGTTTATGAATGTCCTGTTTATCAAGATACTCATTACACAACTTCAAATTTACCAAATCTAGCCCTTTCTCAAGAATTAGGATTTGATTCAATTGCTGTTGAGTCTGGGAGTAAACATCAACAGCTTGGGAGTATAAAAAATTTGATAATGACAATCAGTAATTGGTTTGTCAAAAATAGCAACAGACTGGTCTTATTTCGCTAGAACAGCAAGTAAAAGATTCTCACGGTTTTGATTTTATTTGGCTAAATCTTTAGTTGATGAGAGAGCATAATAACTGATAAATCATCAAGCACAATCATAACTTTTTTCTCCAATATTTTTTTCATTTTTCTACTATCTGCAACAATCAATTAACCTGCTGAATAGTATTGCTCAAATAAGTATTTTTAATGCTTATTTAAAAACCTCTTTAGTTTTCTCTTTAAATCAAGCATGATCATGGTTCAGCAAAAACAGAAATTAATTTGGCGAATAAGAAAAAAGAAAAAAGAAAAAAAATTGCCCGCGCTAATTTTCAAATGGTTCTATCGTGTTATTAAGTTTATAGCAGCTCATCGTTTTCTCAATGTTAGTCTACTAGTTGTGTTAATTGTTTGGGGCATCTGGTTAATTACAAATGGCTTTACCAAGGCTATCTCTAACCTAATTATCAATTGGAAAGTCGCTCTAACGATGTCTTTTGGCTCTATGGTTGCTGGAGGAACAAGTATGGGGGGAGGAGCAGTTGCTTTTCCCGTTTTTACCAAGGTACTTCAGGTTCCTCCCTACGAAGCCAAAATATTTTCTTTAGTTATTCAAAGTGTGGGAATGAGTGCAGCTTCATTAACTATAATAGCCATGAAAACTAGAGTAGAATGGCGATTTGTTCGCTGGGCTAGTCTGGGCGGTATTCTTGGTATGACATTAAGCTCATTTTTTTTAGCTCCAGTTTTGCCACCAAATGCAATCAAGTTTTTCTTCACCATGATGATTAGCAGTTTTGGCATGATTTTATTCTTGTTAAATTTATCTCCCAGAAAGAGAAATTTAGTAATTCCTTTTTGGGGAAAAAAAGAGCAGCGTTTATCAATATTAGTTGGAATCTGGGGGGGAATCACCAGTAGTTTTGTCGGCAGCGGTATGGATATTTTCGGCTTTGCGGTAATGGTTTTGCTGTTTGGCTTGTGCGAAAAAGTCAGTACACCTACTTCCGTTATTTTGATGGCTATTAATGCCGTAGTTGGAACAATACTTCATGTTTATATTATCAAAGACTTCGATGAGCCGATAGTTAGTTACTGGCTTGCAGCGATTCCTGTTGTGGTAGTAGGTGCTCCTTTTGGTGCCATATTGTCTAGCTTATTAAAACGACAAACTATCACCAAAATACTAATAGGACTTATCGTCATCGAATCCCTTAGTTCATTTTTGCTTATTCCACTTAGCGCACCTTTGATTTATTTTTCGCTGTTTTTTTTCTCTCTATTCTTTTCTATTTACTATTGGATGTACCACTCTCAAATCTATATTCAAAGTAGGAAAAATTAATTCTTGTAAGTCAGCATTGTTAGCAGGATTTAGAGAAATTAATTAGCAAGAAATAATCTTTAATTTTCAAGTAAATTAATTTATCAGTAAATGAACACATGAGACATTCTACAATCACCAAAAAAACAATTTCTGGAAAAACTGAAGCAATATGGAAAACAATTAGCCAAATTGATAACCTACATAACTGGTTTTCAACAGCTGTTGAAAGTTGTGGAATAGAACAAATCGATGGAGATCTTTTTCGATTTTGCACTATGCAAGATGGAAGCCAACTCAAAGAGCATATACTTGCAGTTTGCGATAAAACACGCCAGGTTACTTATTCAGTTTGTGAACATCCACTTCCTTCATCTGCAATACTTACCACACTAAAATTAGATAATGTTGATAACAAATCTACTTTAGTTATTTGGACTGCTGCATTTACAGCTAGAGAAGAAAATATCTCTACTATAGAAAAGATGCTGCAAAAAACTTTTCTCCAAGGAATTAAAAGTCTTGAAGACTGGCATCATAAAACTAAAATTAGAGTCTAATAATACTTCCCATACTTCCAAGGAAGCTATGATTAGAACCTATGGCAAAAAATTGCCCAAAGATGAATTAGACTCTCCTAACAATTAACTAATAGAAACCTCAAAAACTATTAGTTAATCTATAGCACTTCTCAGAGTCATGAGGTATAGTATTTTCCCCTTTTCCCAAACATAACCAAGGTGTGTTGCACAAGCACGAGAAACACTATAACACCTTGCATCTTGACAAAAACATTGTTTTTGCAATATTAAACCCAAAGAAAAAATAAATTGAACTATGTTACTACAAACTGATTTCATCAATAGACTCGAACATAACAATAAATTGTACATTGGCTATCCACCATCAACTGATTTTACGTTAAATCCATTAGGAAATATACTTAACTATTCAGTAAATAATTTAGGCGATCCAATTGCCTTAAAAGGCTCTCTTGGTACTCATGAGTTTGAAAAAGAAGTTATAGAGTTTTTCATGAGACTATATAGAACAGATTCCAACCGCTCTTGGGGCTATATAGCTAGCTGTAGTACTGAAGCTGCATTATACTGTTGTTGGCGAGGACGTGAATACATGAAACAATATAAAAATGAATGTATCATAATTGCCTCAGAATATTCCCATTATTGCATAGGTAAAATTGCAGACATCATTGGTCTTGATCTAATTTATGTATCAACAAATAAAGATGGTTCTATTAACAACGATAAGCTGGAACAAGTTTTATCTGAAAATAGACACAAATCAATTATCTTCTTTGCAACATTAGGATCGACAATAACTTCATCAATTGATGATATTAAAGCGTTCAAAGATATTGCAGCAACATTGAGTATAAATTATTATATTCATGCTGATGCTGCTTTTGATGGTGCGTTTCTACCATTTGTCGCCAACTATACTATGACTACTGATTTTGACTCTATAAATATCAGTGGACATAAGTTTATTGGCTCCCCTATTCCATCAGGCATATTATTAATTAATAGAAAATATATACAGAGTAATAAGATTGAATATGTTCCGAGCTTTGATGTCACAATAGGCGGTAGTAGAAATGGTGTTACACCAGTTTTATTGTATGAACAAATCAAAGAATTGGGAGGGGAATCAGGATTGAAAAAGCGGTACTATGACTGTCTCCAAAAAGCTGAACAGTTTAAAGAAATTGCAACAAATCGTGGATTAAATGTTTGGAAAGTTGATCATGCTATTACGTTGGTGTTTGATAAAGTGAATGAAGTTGTGATGGAAAAGTGGCTCGCACCAACTTACAAAGAATATACGACAATTACTGCTCTCCCAAGACTTACTCACGAAAAATTTAGTTGCTTTCTAGAAGATGTACTTTACTTTAAAAAGCATGGCAAGATGATAGATAACTCAAAAACCTTGTATCCTTCTCCGATAGCTCCACTATAAAGTATATTAATCATGCAACCCCATGTCGGTCACAGACGTTTATATTCGCCGCCTTGGGGTATAAGGGAACACTTGATTCAACGAAGGTTCCGTGAGGTGATAACGCCTCTAAATCAAAAACTAAAAACTAAAAAAGTTCTTCTTCTAGGAAGCAGCTTTAAACCCAAGACATTGGTAATGAGAAATCTGAAATTGTTGACAAAACTCAATAATTTCCGATTCTTCATTGTCTTTCCATTTTAAACCAACTAAACGACTAATACTAAAGTCAGAAAAAGGCAAAGTAACTACGCCAGGTATTTCTATTTCTCCAGGAACTATGGCTAATCCTTCTCCTGAAGAGATCAGGGAATTAGCTAAGTAATTATGTTGAGTTTTTCCAGTAATTTTAGGGTTAATTTTTCTTGCTTTAAATACTTTTTGTAGATACGGTCTAATCTCACAATCCATGCGGTCTATATACGGAGTTCCATTTAGTTCTTCAATAGAAAAAGATGTTTTTTTGGCTAATAAATGCTCTTGAGCAACTGCTATTAGATATTTTCTATCGAATAGCATATTAGAGGTTTTATCTATTCGCTTAATTTCTTCATTCTCTTTTGAAAAGATGCTAAGCATAACGTCAATCTTACCTTGTTTCAAGCAGTTGTTTAAGTTCAAGCTATTATCAGTTACTTGCTCGATTATGATATGAGGAAAAGCTGCGCGAAGAGCTATGATAAATTTGTGTACTAGTTTAGTTGGGATACTAGGAATAGTTCCTAACTTTAATATTCTAGTATTTACGTTATCGTGATGTAATTCTAGCTTTATTGATTCAAATTGACCTAAAATATATTTGGCTTTGTCAAGAAAGTATTTTCCTGAATTAGTCAAACTAATTGATGGTTTTTGACCTTTTTTTGTCCTATTTAGCAGCTTTACTCCCAGATTACTCTCTAATTTTTGAATACTGATAGATAAAGTAGGTTGAGTTATGAATAAATGCTCTGATGCTTTACTAAAACTATTAAATTCTGCGACGGCAATAAAATATTTCAGATAGTTTAAATTCATGATTGATTTCACTCAATTTATCTAATTTCGGTTTTTCTTCACAAGTCATGTCTTGTATCTCGCTACAATGGCGAGAGACCCTGGTGAGGTTTCCTAACCTAAGGAAAAAGGGCGTTGCTGATTTTAAGTATGAAACCGAAAAGTAATCTGTTCGTAGCTTTTAGCTCTTAGCTCTTAGCTTTTCAATTGATTTACTTGGTCGTGAAAATTAAAAAATCATACCTCTATCCAGCAAAGCCGGAAAAAGCATTCTTACCTCCAAATGATGACACTTCCCTACTGAATTAAAGTGTAGATAATAGATTCAATTCAAAGTTGAGGTTAATTCAGGTTGTGAATTCAGGTAAATTGAGGAGATAAATATTAATTTAGGCAATGATATTTTAGCAAAAGAGACAAAAAGGAAAAAGCGAGGGTAAATAGAGGTTTGTATGGTTCTTGCTTCTATCAAGCGATCGCAGAATAAACTTGGCATCCTACTTAATATTTATTAATAAATATTAATAGAAAAATTTCCAGTTTTTGTTTAATGGCGATGAGATATTTGCTCTTGATAAATATAAAGAGTACTGCTAACTAAGATAACAACCAGGATAGGAGGCAAGAGGGGAAACCATCCGCCCATAGTAGAGAGTAATATCCAACAACTGCCCGAAATCGTAACAATTATCAGGCTGATCCCCGCAATGACTTGGTAACCGGATCGCCCATAATAGAACAAGATTCCTCCAGTTAAAGACCAACTAATAATCCAAATCGTTTCTCCAACCTGAGAAAGTGTCCATAGTAAAGGTCGATCATCTAAGACAGCACTCAGAATTTGACTAGTCATATGTGCCTGAATTTCCACGCCTGTTTGGGAGTCATCACAAGATGTCCGCCAGTAATCATCATTAAAGCTGGAAGCTTTGACACCAATCAGAACAATACGGTCTTTAACTAAATTGAGATCGAAGCTATCTGCAAGAGCTTCCTGTAGAGAAACTGTTTTGGCAATGCGAATGGAGTTACGACAGTTGAGTAAAATTTGATGTCCGCTGCGGTCTAGTTTTTGATATCCCCCTGTGGTTATAGCCAGAGGCTTAAATGCTGTATTCCCTAGCTGTAAATAGTTGTTAACGACTTTAGCTTTAATACCTAAATCCTGTAAGTAACGAGTTGCTAAATGCCAATTAAGAGCATATCCATTATTACAAGGTTGGGAATCACTAACAGCGATGATTTGACGGCGTAAAACTCGGTCTGCATCGGGTTCAACATTATTAAAACCATGACGAGGGACAACCTGAACAGAAGCGGGAACCCCAGGATTGCCAAATTGACAAATCATATGAAAGCGATCGCTTTGTTGCACCGGAGCAATGGCTGACTGATATTGTGCTGCTAAGGGAGCTTCTCGAAAGATGTCTAAGCCAATTACTCTTGCTGATGATTTCTCCAATTTTGCTAATAGTTGAGCCAAAGAACGATCCGATATGGATGCTCCTCCTCTTTCTACCGCTGGTTGAGACTGAACATCTTCTTCAGTTATGTTCACAATTAATAGTCGCTTGTCAGGCATTTCTTTTGGTCGCAAACGCATCAATAAGTCTAAAGACTGTAGCTCTAAAGGCTGTAGCCAGCCCCAGGAACGAATCCCGATCAGGGAACTAGCGATCGCTAAACTAATCAAAATTACTCTTCCAAAAGGAATCAAATTGGAGTCACTACGATTTAACTCTCGTAATTGCTGTTCTAACCAAGTTTGATCGAACACTGACTTGTAAATACGATTTTTGACCACCAGATATCCTTGGTTGCTTGCAACTAAACCCGACAGTCTTAGTTCCAAATGTTCCACCGAATCTTTTAGGGGAATTTTTCCCCGAAGTAAAATCTTACGGTAGATTTTAAGTAATTTTTGACTAGAGTTATTTTTAGTTGTCCCAAAACTCCGATTAGCAAAACGACAGAGACGATCACGAATAGTTCGCAGATGTTCAGGATCATCCTGAGATTCCCAGTTGCGGAGAATTTTATCCTCAACCAATCGATCTAGAGATTGGACATCAGTAACTTGCGAATTTTGTTCGATTAGCCGACACAGTTTTTGAGTTAAAAAGGGTTGTCCTCCAGTCCATGATAGTATCTGAGCCAAAATTTCTTCTGGTTGCTCAAGACGATCTCTAAATCCTTGAACTAAGGGCAAACTCTCGGATAATTCAAAACCATGTAGTTCAATCGACTTACCAATATTAAAAGGTGTGGAGCTTTCTCCTTGAATTAAATCTGCTGGTGTTGCCACTCCCATTAAGGCAAAGGTAAGACGACGGTATTCGAGATTAGTTGCTCGTTTGTTGTAAAAGTTGTGGATTAAAGCCAAAAAATCATCCGTAGGAAAATCCAAGCTGAGAACACTATCGATCTCGTCAATAAAAATAACAATGTCCTGTTTAATCTGTTTCAAGAGAACAGTGTCAATAAATTCTCCTAAACGTTGACAGGGAGAGAGATCTTCTCGCTCCCGCCACCAACTGCGACGATTTATGCTTAGCTCAAAACCATCAATCAGTTCTTGAACGATGCCTCCATACCACTGTAATGCAGTAATATTATGGCTACCAATACCCGTAAGTTCAATTTCAGAACAGGCAATTCCTTGATCTTGAAGCTTGTTCATGGTGCGGACACGCAAACTAGATTTTCCCATTTGTCGTGCATTGAGAATATAGCAATACTCTCTAGCTAGCAAACTATCAAAAAGATCGCGATCTGCCTGACGAATCACATAAGTCGGTGCATTAGCAGGAAGACTTCCCCCTATTTGATATTTAGAACATCTATGGCAATCTTGATTCATTATGTTGAACTTTTTAGCAGATAGCTGGCAAATTTAGACTATCTTATATCTAGAAGCAATATGGGCATCAGAATCATCATTTATTTTGGTGTTAACATTTGTTGTGAGTCTAATTTGCCAACCGAGCTCCATTAAACATTCAATGTATCAATCTAATGACTGAGTTTAACTTAGAAAAAGTAATAGCTATAGCCAATAGATTAGTTATTCAAGCAGCAGATAGAAACTTAACAGATGTTGAAATTACGATCTTGACTGGGGCTTGGAAGCGAGAAGAATACGATACCATCGCTGCCAAAAATAATTATTCAACTAGCTATCTCAGTCAAGATGTTGCACCAAAACTGTGGAAGCTCTTATCTGAAACTCTCGAAGAAAAAGTTAAAAAGAGTAATTTCAAAGAAGCCTTAAGACGTTATTGGCAAGCAACAGATAAAGAAGCAACACTTATAACTAAACCTAAAGATAATCAATTAGACGAGGGAGGGAATGCTCGAAAAACAAATTTTAACTTGGGATCGAACCTTTATGTCGAAAGACTAGCAATAGAATCAGTTTGTTGTCAAGCTTTATCACAACCAGGAGCTTTATTACGTCTGAAGGGAGCCCGCTTGCTCGGCAAAACATCTTTGATGGAAAGGGTGTTAGCAAAAATGAGCAACGATGGTTATGCCGTAGTCAATCTGAGCTTAAAATTAGTTGACAAAAACACTCACTTAACTGATCTTAATCGCTTTTTGCGCTGGTTATGTAGCAATATTAGCAAGGAATTAGAATTACCCAACCAGTTAAAAGAATATTGGGATGAGGAAGACTTGGGTTCTAAAGTAAGCTGCACTTCGTACTTACAAGACTATATCTTAAATAAGCTTGATCGCCCGTTAATATTATGTCTAGATGATGTCGATCTGCTGTTTCCCTATCCAGAAATTTACGAAGATTTTTTTGCCCTGCTGCGCTCTTGGTACGAGAAAGCAAGAACCCGTAAAAGGTGGCAAAATCTACGCTTAACTCTCGTCCACGCTACGGATGTTTATATCCGTCTCAATATCTATCAATCTCCCTTCAATATAGGATTACCTCAAGAATTACCAGAATTTACCATAATCGAAGCTAGGGAGTTAACCATCAAGCACCAAATCGAACTCAGCGAAACCGATCTGACTTCCCTGATCGATCTAATTGGAGGACATCCTTTTTTATTGCAGAAAACTTTTACTTTACTGAAAAGCGATCGCAATTTAAACCTAAAAGATATTTTGGCAAAGGCTGCTACCGAATCTGGAATTTTCAGCCACCACCTACGGAAAATTTGGCTAGATTTACAGCAGCATCCTGAACTAGCTTTTGCTTGTAGTAAATTATTAGTTGCCGAAGAGCCAATTTCATTAGATCCTATCCAAGCATATCAATTACAAAACATAGGATTGATTAAACTGACGGGAAATTTAGCTGAGTTACGTTGTAATTTGTATCGTCATTTTTTTAGCAAACATCTTAGACAAGATAGTTTTTAGGTAATTATCTTGTTAGCAATAATGATCAGCCGAAAATTTATCTATTTCTCAGACTTTAATTAGCTTTTGTTCAGCAAAACTGAGGAATATAGTGGGAAGATCAAAGTTGATGATCACGCTACTAGTAGTTCGGCAATCCACCTATCAATTAAGTAGATGCATAATTACTTTTAGTTCATCATATAAACAGAGTAATAATACTGTCACATGAAGTGTTGGATTATTTGTGGATATTTATATCCAGCTAAAGTATAGTTCAACATTTATTCAAGATAGTTGAACCTTTATTACAAATTAAACGTCTAAACACTTAGTCAGACAGTCAACATAATATTAACACCCTCACATGGTGTTATGCAGGTTGACAAGGAGCTGATCTCTGGGAATTTTCCAGAGTTTGGATGTTCCGCTGTTTTGCGCGGTGCAAATTAGCAAAATCGAGAAGTATCACTGACTTTTGAAGTTTATAAGGAGTCATAACTGTACAGATGCCTAAAGCCAACATTAACAAAACAACCTCTAAAGGAAA
>JAAUYH010028944.1_pt1 | contig 13164 bp, 8 predicted proteins | sample 7278061 | NCBI WGS metagenome assembly JAAUYH01 (sample SAMN14350203, study PRJNA611818) | marine sediment metagenome | isolation source: surface marine sediment (0.6m) | place: French Polynesia: Moorea | collected 2018-08
AACTTGGATTTATCCGCCTTTAGCTAAATTACTAGCAATGATAGACCTTCATGAATGGGGACATCAACATGGTAATTTTATCTCGCCCCATAATGAAATTTTCGAAAAACAAAGAACAGGCATAGAAACTAAATTACAACAAACTTGGGGCGAAAAAATAAAAGTTTTTAAAGCATTTAACTTCTGTGCGCCTTTTTTACCAGAACAAGTCTTAGCCCAAATTAAAGAAGAAGGATTTACTAAATTACTGATCTATCCTTTACTAGTTGTTGACTCAATTTTTACAAGTGGTATTGCCGTAGAGCAAGTCAATAAAGCATTAAGTAAACTAACAGATGGAGATTCCCATTGGCTACAAAATACTCGCTATATTCCTTCTTTTTATAATAAGCCTGAATATATCAAGCTTTTGGCAAAAATAGTAGAAGACAAAATCACTAGTCAATTATCTCAAGCCTATTTACCTTCACAAATCGGTATTATCTTAATGAATCATGGCTGCCCCCATAAAGCCAAAGGATTTACTTCTGGTATTGATGAAAGCCAAGCTCTTTATGAATTAGTTCGAGAAGAATTAATAGCTAAATATCCTTTAATTTCTGTGGGTTGGCTCAACCATGATACTCCCCTAATAGAATGGACACAACCCAACGTAGAATTGGCAGCCAATAATCTAATTGAATTAGGAGCTACTGCTATTTTAATGATGCCCATTGGTTTCGCTACCGAAAATCATGAAACCATCCTGGATGTAGACCATATCATTCATCATTTGCAACATCGTCACTCCCAGGTTCATTTTGACAAAATATCTTGTGTGAATGACAATGCTGAATTTTTAAGCATGGCAGCAGATTGGGCAACGGAACAAATCGCCGATTTACTAGCAGAAACAGGGGTGAAAATTGATCCTCAATTAGCACTAATAAATAATGGCCATTCCCATCATCACCATCATCATCATTAAAGAGTCAGATCAATCAATTTTTTAGTTTAGCCCTGGAATCTGAAGACGAATACGGTAAAGACTGGTTGTGGCGGTAATATAAAGGGTTTTGTAGTCGCTGTCGCCCCAGGCTAGGTTCGCGGGAACCTCTGGGGTTTCGATAATGCCCAGTAACTCACCTGTGGCAGAAAAAATCCAAACTCCTCCTGGGCCAGTGCTATAAACATTCCCTTTGATATCCACCTTCATGCCGTCTGCGGCTCCTTCCTTATTAGAAGGTTTCAGTTCAGCAAATAGTTGACCCTTCTCTAACATCCCGTCGGGTTTGACATCAAAAACTTTAATATGTCCTCTTTCGGAATCATTTACGTAGAGTTTGGTTTCATCTGGGGAAAAAACAATTCCATTAGGTCGAACAAAATCATTCACCAGCAAAGTTAGCCGCCCATCTGGTGCTAGACGATAAACACCATAAAATCCCAATTCTTCCTGTTCCGATTTAATTCCATAGGGAGGATCGGTAAAATAGATACTCCCATCTGATTTGACTACAAGATCATTGGGACTATTGAGTCGCTTATCTTGGTAATGACTAACGAGAGTTACGAGTTGTCCGTCTTGCTCTGTCAGAGATATTCGCCGGTTCCCATGTTCTGCAGTAATTAAACGTTCTGACAGATCTAAAGTATTCCCATTAGCATTGCCAGAAGGCTGACGAAAAATCTCGGCTTTTTGCTCTGGTTGCCATTTATAAATGGTATTAGCAGGAATATCGCTAAAAATTAGAAAACCGTCGGGATGCCAAAGAGGGCCTTCGGTAAATTCAAAACCTCCTGCTACCTTTTCAACTTGAGCATTGACAGTAAGAATTTGTCCCAGATTATTTTGTTTGGTTTTGATTAAGGTCGTTTGCTTCTTATCTCCCTTCTTTGTCTGGTAAATAGTATCGCTCGAAGATGAGGCTTGAGCTTTTGGGGTTTGACCTACACTAGTAAAAGTAATAAGGAAGAAGATAGTCAGTCTTACCCATACGACAACTGTGCTTGATTTTAGGTTCATAATTTTCAAAATCCCCAAACTTCTGTGAATTATTGACTAAGGCGCAAAAAGTAATTCAGGTTCTATATCTTACAAAACTTTGCTGGCAATTTTCGTAAAAATTATGGACATGAAGGATTTTTATTTTGCAAGAACAGTTAAATAGAAATTTTAGATTAGTCAGAAATTATAGTTCCGATATAGTGAAACAATCGAGTTTGAAAATTGATAAGTAATATATCACTCTTCGGGCGCCGAATCATTGCTCTGTCTCCTGTAGATAAGTTTTAAAGCCGTTATGTTGATTATTTTTTTGTCGAGCTAATGATCAATGTTCCTGCCTGTTGTTATATAATTAGGAGTTTGTCAAGCCTAATAAATTCAAGGAAAAAACTCTTATGGCGAGAATGTATTATGACGAAGATGCTAATTTAGATTTACTTGCAAATAAAACAGTAGCAATCATTGGTTATGGTTCTCAAGGACATGCTCACGCACTGAACCTTAAAGATAGTGGTGTTAATGTAATTGTTGGTTTATATCCTGGTAGTAAATCTACTGCCAAGGCAGAATCTGCTGGCTTAAAAGTACATAGCGTTGCTGATGCCGCTGCCGCCGCAGACATGATTATGATTTTGTTACCGGACGAAGTACAAAAAACAGTATATAAAAACGAAATTGAACCCAACCTTAAAGATGGCAATATTTTAGCATTTGCCCATGGATTTAATATTCATTTCGGTCAGATTGTCCCTCCAGCATCTGTAGATGTCGTGATGATTGCACCTAAAGGTCCTGGACATCTAGTCAGACGTACCTATGAACAAGGTCAAGGGGTACCCGCTTTATTTGCAGTATATCAAGATGCCTCTGGACAAGCACGCGATCGCGCTATGGCTTATGCTAAAGGTATTGGAGGAACTCGTGCTGGTGTCTTGGAGACTTCTTTTAGGGAAGAAACGGAAACTGATTTATTTGGCGAACAGGCTGTTCTTTGTGGAGGCTTGAGTGCCTTGATTAAAGCAGGCTTTGAAACTCTTGTCGAAGCTGGATATCAACCAGAGTTAGCCTATTTTGAATGTCTTCATGAAGTTAAACTAATCGTTGACCTTGTGGTAGAAGGCGGTTTAGCGAAAATGCGCGATAGTATCTCTAACACTGCAGAATATGGTGATTATACCCGTGGACCTAGAGTTGTCACTGCGGAAACTAAAGCAGAAATGGGTAAAATCCTTCAAGAAATTCAGTCTGGTCAATTTGCTCGGGAATTCGTCTTAGAAAACCAATCAGGCAAACCAGGATTTACTGCCATGCGTCGCCAAGAAGCAGAACATTCTATTGAAGAAGTGGGCAAAGATGTTCGCGCCCATTTTAGCTGGCTTAAAGAAGGCTAAGTTATCAATTAAAGGAACGAGGAAGCGGTTGTAATTTCCCCCATTCCCGCCCTCTCCTTAATTAGCTATAAATGGATTGAGTATAGGGAAAAATTCTGGGATTTGTTCTATATCAGAATAGATATCTAGAAACTTGCCATCTAGTAAATAGTGAGGCGATAGTATGTGTAAATTATTCAACATCTCCAAATAATTCAGAAGAGTAGCCCATGTACGATGGCCATACAATTGAAAAAGTGATTCGAGAGATTAATAAGGAACTTGTCCCTGAATTTAAGACTAAACTACGCTTTCATCTTGAGAAGCAAGATAAAGCGTGGCTTATTGAGCAGATTATCCGTTTAACTATAGATAAGCATAGTCGTCAAGAATGGGACAAAAAAATCTCCCAGGAAATCAAGCAGCAAAAACGTGCTGAAAGATTAGCACGGTTGAAAGAGATGGAGCTTGATGAGCCAAAGTTAGACAGCTTCATCAGCCAATATGAAAAATACAATCGTGTCCGCTTAGTAGAAGAAGGATATCTTATTAACCCACCTCCCAAAGGTACCGATTTAATTGCAACTGAATGTCGTTCGGAAAAGGGTGAGGCTTTGCTGATACAAGCCAAAGATATCTTATTCGCCATCCTATTTGGTGATGAGAGCGCATGTGTTAAATTTGACCGAGTGGCAGAAGAGCTACTGACATTGACTCTGCCCCGTTTCAAAGCTCAAACAATAGATTTTTTAAAAGCTACAACCGAAATTGGAGGTCTGGGATCTTGGCAAGATCCTGACAATATCTCCAATGATGATCAGGTTGAAAATATTCTTTTTCAAGTAGAGTATGGAGAAGTTGCCAGCGAACGAATTGGTGATGGGGTCCTCGCGACGTTAAATTTGATTAATAATTTAGAAGTAAATGAAGAGGTACTCTATGCCAGGATGATAAATGTTGAACAAAGTACTTTAGTTAGCATAAGCGAGTCGTCTCATAGGTTGCGTCAAAACTAGTCAAACTAAGTTTAACCCCATCAAGTCCAAGGTTTTCATCCTATTATCCTAAATTGTTCTACTCTAGTAACAAATTTCAAAAATTGAATAATTGTCTGAAGTTCCACAATTAGCATTAGCTTAATTAACAACAAGTCTACTAATTTGGTATATTGATTAGGATTCCGTCTATACTTGGAAGCCTGATTGAAATATTAATGACCAGGGACAGTTGCCAGATGAGTAAGGAACAGACAATCGCGAGGACAGAAGCAGTTTTTAATGCCGCATCTGATTACTTTGACGCTCCAGCTTTATCTTTCTGGAATCGCTTTGGACAACAAACTATTGAGCGACTCTCACTTGATTCTGGCGATCGCGTTTTAGATGTTTGTTGTGGCACTGGTGCTTCTGCAATTCCAGCAGCAGTAAATGTTGGTTCTGCCGGACAGGTACTGGGAATAGATCTTGCCGAATCTCTTCTGAAACTAGCACGTAACAAGTCACAGCAGCGGGGACTGGAAAACATTGAGTTTCGATATGGTGATTTTGAAAATCTAGGTTTACCCAACGAAAGTTTTGACGCTATTGTTTGTGTTTTCGGGATTTTCTTTGTTCCAGATATGCTGGCAGCTATTCAAGAACTTTGGCGGATGCTTCGTCCTGGTGGGAAACTAGCCATTACCTCCTGGGGAAAGAAAGTGTTAGAACCGGCGAATCAAATGTTTTGGAATGCGATCGAGGCTGAACGCACGGACTTGGTTAAGAAATTTAAGCCGTGGGATCAGATTAGTGATTCTAATTCACTGCAAGCACTTTTAGAAGCAGGTGGTGCAACACAGGTAGAGGTTTTCGCAGAAGTAGGAACTCATGAACTGGCTTCTCCAGAAGATTGGTGGACAATCCTTCTCGGTAGTGGATTCAGAGGTACCATCAACCAACTTGATCCAGCAGCAAGAGAACGTGTCCGAGAAGCGAATCTGCATTTTCTGCGGACTAATGAAATTCATTCACTGGAAGTAAATGTCTTGTATGCAACAGCGCAGAAATAATACAGTGAAAGCTTGGTAATCTTTGATCGACTTTGGTAGTACTTGGTTGAGGGCGATCTCGTCTTGAAATTTCGGATCTTAGTATTTTTATATAGACTTTAATAATTGCGTGACAAAAAGGTTTCTACAAAATGACAGATCTTATTGAAGGATTAGAGCGTATTCGCAACGAATTCGCAGCACATGCCCCCATCGCCTAAGTGATACGCTATGTAGATTTGCTTATTATTAGTAATTCATAAAGTTTTTTAATATTAATAGCTAAATTTATCGTATTTTGAGTAGTCAAAAAACAAATTGTCACATATTGATTATAAGTTTAATACAATAGACTTTAGTATCTTATTCAAGAATCCAATTTATTAGCAGTTCCAAGGAGCAAGCAAATAACCTTGTAATGTAACTAATATTTGTTTGTTTCCACAATAACTTTAGCAATTATTAATTACTAATTATTCATTATCTAAATAGCAATGATTAGCCAACCTATAGTTAAACAGCAAGCCCATATCCGAACTATTTCCTTAATTGCTGCCTGGATTTTGGGGAATATTTGGACATATCAATGGTTTCTCAGATCATTAAAATATATTTCAGCCTTAAACTTAATTGTCTTAGGAATTGTAGTTATAGTTTTGTTCATACAACTTTGGCGCAATAGTTTTTGGCAACTTGAGTCAGTAACTCCCAAATTAAGTTTATATCCTCTTTGTCTAATGTTGGGAGGAGAAATAGGCGCAATTATCTTAAAATGGTGTCTCAACATTCCTCAGCTAACTTTATTTTGCTTTATTTTAGGTAGCTATGGCTTATTAGGCTTATTTATTAATAATTCTACTTGGCGCAAGGGTTTAATAATAGCAACCATAACAGCTTGTGTAATTCCCTTTTCAACTGCTTTTAACAGTGGTTTAGGGTTTCCTGTGAGAGTACTTACTGCCCACGCTGTAGCTAATATCCTATCTAATTTCCACTTAAGTGCAGTTTCGTCCCACGATATTATTATCATGGAAAATGGCATCGCCCAGGTGGATCTACCCTGTAGCGGCATGAAAAGTCTCTGGACAGGTACAGTATTCTTATTAGGGGCAACTTGGTTAGAACGTCGTCAATTAGGTTTTCGTTGGTTGCTAGTTGCAGTTGCCAATCTCTTATTTTTAACTCTGGCTAATGTTGTTAGAGTTCTAACTTTAGTTGTCATTATTGAAGTTTGGCAGCAACCACAAATAGCCCAAATATTACATTTTCCTTTGGGAATTATCGGTTTTATTGTGGCCAGCGTTCTAACTTGGGTAATTCTCCAAAAAGTACCTCACCATATTGAAAAACCATCAAATATTCAGAAATCACAAAGTTATCAAGAAAAGTTAAATCTTAATTGGTTGTTAATAGTTGTTATTGTCTTGGGAATCATTGGTCAAATCAACCCAAGACAACTCAGTACTAATTCTCTAGACGCGATCAGCAAAGCTGGCGCTGTCGCTTTACCACAAGATATAGTTACAGAAAATCTTCAGTTAACCCCAGCAGAAGCTAACTTTTTTGATAATCCAGCTAACCCTTTTGTACAAAAATTGCGTTTTCAATCACATCAGCTTTCAGGTTCGATGTTAATGGTTGCAAGTAATAGTTGGCAAGCCCATCATCCTCCAGAATTATGTTTTCTGGGAAATGGTTTTAAGGTCGATAATATGGAATCTCAACTGATCAGTGATTCTATTAATGCTAGATGGTTATCTTTACAAGATGGAGAGTTATCAGCAACTTATTGGTTTCAGTCTGATCGAGAAACTACCGATGATTTTATCTCTCGCATTTGGGAGCATATAACCCATAGAAATAAGACTTGGGTGTTGATTTCTATTCTTTTTGACGATTCAGAAAATCCTAACAGCACAGAAATACAAAATTTTGCCAACACTATATATCAAACTATTGATCAAGGGTTGAGTTAAGTAATAAGTAATGAGTAATGAGTAAGAGGTAATTACCTTTTCTTCCCTATCTCACTAATCCCTAACACCTAAAAGATTTACTGATGAAAAAATTAAAATTATTAACCAATACGGTTTTCAATAGCATTTTTTGGATTTGGAATTTATTATTTCTTGCTGTTGTTTATTTGGGAATTTTACCCTATGTAGGTATTCCTCTAATTGAAGCAACTTTTGATGGAGATATTCCTGTTGATTTTTTCTTAACTTTATTTGCTTTGATTGCTGTACCTACAGTTTGTACTTTTATTGGAGCAAAGTACTTTATCAAACAGCCAAAAGCATTGATGAGATTGTTTTATGGCGTAGAAGCTCCCTTCTTTACCTGGTGCCTAGTTCGTTTATTTTTAATTAGAGAATTAACGCTTGCTAGTGCTTTAGTTTTGGGAACTTTATTTATTTGTATCGCTGCTTTTACTGTAGAGTTATTCGCAGGATATCAGTATAATAACAAGGCATTTAATTGGCTACAAATGATTGCCCATACTCTGATGTTATTTATGGGTATTTATCTAGGAGTAGTCCTATTATTTTATGCCATTCCCGCTGCTGCTAGCATAATTGGCTGGATAGGCTCTTTTATTATTTGGGTTGTCTCTTTTCAGTGGGTAGAAGACTTTTGGCAAGCTTTAACTTATGGTGGTTATTTATGGTGGTTTTCATTTTGGGGTTCTCTATTCTTACTCCTATTTGGCTTTACCTCTACTATTTTCCTAGGTATGCCTTTTGCAGTAACAAGTTTATATGTAAATTCAGGACAAAGAGTTCTGCGAGTTTTTGCTCAACAATATGGCAAAACTAAGACTATTTTTGGTGGAGTAACTGTTGTTAGTCTGTGGATTATTCTGTTATTTTCATTTAATCAACAGCCCCAAGTTAAAGCCTTTGAGCTATTAGAGCAAGTTCCGCAAAATAGACAAGAACTTTTAGCTTCATCTGATATTATTCGCCAAGGATTAGTTAACGCTAATTTATATCCTTATCGTTATCTAAGTACGATAGAAGATAATAATCATATCTATGCTATCTATAATAATTTGGGTTTACCAAAATCAACCTCTTTATTTTTACAAGATAGATATAATCAACTGCTCTCACCTTTTCTATATGAAGGTTCTCGTAAAGATGTCCAGAAATCTGCTCAACTTTATGCTGAATTTTTTGATGTACCTCTGCAAAAAGCGGAACGGAAATCAGTACGTCATGCTCTCCAATCTACCTCTATTGTCGATCAAGCTAAAGCAGGATTACTAAATATCGATCAGAAAAAAGTCTGGTTAGAAAAACAAGAAGTTAAGATAGATCCTCACGGGGATTGGGCAGATATTGAAATCCATGAAGTTTATCAAAATAAAACTAATAATGTAGAAGAGATCTTATACTATTTCTCTTTACCAGAAACTGCGGCTATTACTGGATTATGGTTAGGGGAATCTAATAACTTAGATCAGCGTTTTCCCTTTCAAGTCTCTCCCAGAGGCGCGGCTCAGGAAGTATATAATTCCCAGGTACAACGTACTCGACCGATAGATCCTGCTTTACTAGAACAAGTAGGGCCAGGACAATATCGTTTAAGGGCTTTTCCCGTACCTCCTCAATTATCTCTGAGAGAAGTAAGAGATGGTAGCAGTCAACCCAAAATGCATTTGTGGTTAACTTATCAGGTAATGAAACAAGAGCAAGGTTGGGCTTTACCTAAGTTAGCAGAAAAACGTAATATCTTTTGGACAAAAAATACTGAGCGGATTCGTAATGGCAATAAAGTAAGATCTTTTGCTAATGCTTGGATAGAAGATTTTTGGAGTGATAATCAACAGGAGAATAGAAAATCTCACCAGATTAATTTAGAAGCTGGATATACTGTTACAGTTCAACCACTGAGTAATCAAGATTATTCTTTACCGAAGAATAAAAAATATGCTTTGATTCTCGATACTTCCTACAGTATGGTAAGTCACAGTAAAGAAGTTCAAGAAACCTTTGATTGGTTGCAAAAGAAATTATCTAATAATGATCTTGATTTATATCTTACTGATGCAGAAGCTAAACGAGCTAAACGTCTCGATGATCTGAATAGTTTGGATACTAATAAGCTGAGCTTTTTTGGTTCGATGCAAACTCAGGATATGTTGAAGCAGTTTCAACTATTGCGCAATGGTAGTGATTATGATGCTGTTCTAATAGTCACTGACGAAGGAAGTTATGAATTATCTGATGATAATCAAGATATTCCAGAAATCAAATCTCCCCTATGGATGATCCATTTAGGAGGAAAACTCCCTAGAGCTTATGATGATGCTACTTTACAAACAATCCAAAATAGTAATGGTGGAGTTGCTAATGATATGCCCACAGTAATGAAACGTTTAGCAACAGAAGAAGTGAATGATTCATCAGTAGTTGATGGCTATAGTTGGTTGGTCGAAAAATCCAACTTAGAAATTATTCTTACTAGCAATAATATTGAACCCCTGGCGGCACGTCAGTTAGTTTATAACTTAAGTCATCAAGATAAAAATCAGCTATCTTTGACCAAATTAGACTCTATTCATCAGATTGCTAAGGATTATGGTATTGTTACCCCTTATTCGTCGATGATAGTTCTAGTTAATGATCAACAAAGACAATTACTCAAGGAAGCAGAAACAAAAAGCGATCGCTTTGATCGAGAAGTAGAAACGGGTGCAGAACAATTAAATACACCTTTTAATCCTTTGGCAGCTTCAGAGGTTTCAGGTGTTCCCGAACCTGATCTGTGGATGTTACTAGGGGTAGTTGTATTTGCTCTTTTCCTAGTTTGGCAAAAACAGCGATCAGCAAAAATTCTTGATTAACAAGCGTTTTATATCATTATTGGGCAGTGAAACAACTAGAAAAAACCCTCGAACAAGCAAGAGGGTTTCAAAGCTATCGCGAAATTCAACAATGGCTTCAGAGTGAATGTGGTCTGAAGGGGAAATATCATGTAGTTCATGAATTAGTCCGCTATCGTCTTCAAGCCAAGAGAAAAAGATCGCGACCAGTCAAACAGAATCAGGAGGTGTAATTAAAGACGACCACTTACCATGAAAACTGTGGGGAATAGTACTAGGTAAAGCAAGTCGACAAATTGGTGCTTCGTTTAAGCGATCGCCCTTATAAATTCTGACTTCACTACTATCGGTATTGCCATCATAAACGACCGTAAGTAACCAACCTTGTTCTAGATTATCAGGTTGGGAAACATAAATCGGTTCGCTAGGATAGATATTTGCTCCCATATCAGCAAGGGTTAAATTTCCCGTTTGACGATCAAAACGGGCGATCGCGTTAAACATTTCCTGTTCGGGAATCATGCCTTCGCCATGGGTAGTAACATAGCTATAACGCCAAGGTTTTGTGACTTGATGAGATGCCACTATAGGAAATTCACAATGACGATCTAGTAATGGACTACTGGCCTTAACTTGACCTGTTTGGGGATTAATGGTCACAGTCCACAATCTCCCTTTAGCGGTAGTTTTAGTTTTTCCTGTAGCGACTTCTTTAAGATATTGATTAGTGGCAAAATCATCATAGCGAATAAACTCGATCGCAATTTGGCCATCTTGATCTTCATAGCCATTACTAAAATGCCATTGATACCAAGGTTCAGTAGTTGCTTGGCTCACTGGTGATAGGGTATCGCGATCGCAAATTAAGATTTGAGTCCCCAATTGGGGGCGCCATACCATCGCGTCACTGTAACATTTTGTACCTAGAAGCACCGGAATTAGATTTATTCTGACTGGAGGAATGAAAAAGACTAAATACTTTTGGGTTAAGGCAAAATCGTGAATTAAAGGACATCCCGATAAGTTGAGCGAGTTTTGCTTAATAAGTTTTCCTGTTTTATGACATCTATAGATATGAAGAGTAGTTTGTTTTCCTGGTACGACAGCAAAATTATAAATCTCTCCTGTATCGGGATCTACCTTAGGATGAGCTGAAAAAGGAAATTGAAGAGTATCAGATAAATTATCAATTCCCTTGGTTTCTAGAGTATTTAAATCCAAAGCATAGGGTTTTCCCCCTTCCCAAAGAGCCAACAAGCGATCGGCTAAAGCTAGAACAGAAGTATTAGCACTATTTTTAATTCCTTTGAGCCAATTATTCCAAAATCCTCCTGGCGCCTTCATTCCATAGTTAGAGTACAAATAACGATTGGCTGCTGTTTCCGCTTGATATTCATCAGTTTGCACAAAGCGATACACTGCTGATGCTTTACCCTCAGCAAGATGAACAGCTAGAATGGCACCATCCCCATCAAACCAATGTCCGACTTTCTGCTCTCCTCTTGCTAATCTTGCTGGTCCATTACGATATAGAGTACCTGTTAACTGAGGTGGTAGAGAACCCGAAATTACGGACAAAGGAGTTAGAGGGAATTCTGTTGCCGGGTTAGTTAGGACTTGTGACCAAGCAGGATTATTACTAGTTATCATGAATTTTTGAATTTGCTATTCTTTAGCCCACCGAAGGGCATTTTGAGTCTGATAGGAATCGCCTAGAACACCGATTCGGTAATAAAACTTTACAAATTGAGCAACAAAAAATCAACACTTTTAGCTCTCCCCTGCTCCCCTGCTTACCTGAAGGAGAATTTTATGATTACTGAATCGACGCTCTAGGTAGACGAGGAGGTCAATGATGCAGGGATCAAAAGCTAATAGCTATTAGCCATCAGCTAGTTGATTAGGGATGAGGAACTAAGGATAAAAACTCAGTTGAGGTAAACCTAAAGTTTCATCCCAACCCATCATCAGATTGAGACATTGTACTGCTTGACCTGCTTGTCCTTTTATGAGATTGTCGATCGCCGACATCACGATCACCCTTCCTGTACGCGGATCGACTTCTACTCCGATATAACAAAGATTTGTGCCACAAGCCCATTTCGTTTGAGGATAAATTCCATTAGATAGAATTTTCACAAAGGGAGCAGCCCGATAGAAAGCAGTGTAGATCGTCAGCAAATCTTCTCTGACTAAACCAGGATCTCGTAAAGTTGCATAAACCGTAGCGAGAATCCCTCTCACCATTGGCACTAAATGGGGGGTAAATTGGACTTTGATATTTTCTCTTGCCAATTCACTACAAACTTGTTCAATTTCTGGGGTATGGCGGTGATTAGCTACCCCATAGGCGGCTAGAGAATTATCTGCTTCAGCTAACAGCAAATTAGTCTTAGCTTGGCGACCTCCACCAGAGGTTCCTGATTTGGCATCGATAATTGCCGTTTCAGGTAGAATTAAACCCTGTTTGAGTAATGGAGAAAGTGCTAGTAAACTAGCTGTACAATAACAACCAGGACAACCAATTAGTTGGGAAATCGCAATTCTTTCTCGATAAAGTTCTGGTAGACCATAAACTGCCATCGCAGTCGCCTCAAGATCATCACGTTCTTTTTTATACCAAGCTGTATAAGTATCTAAATTTTCAAAGCGATAATCGGCAGATAAATCTAGTACTTTACAACCCATTTGAATCAGAGTTGGTGCAATATCACAAGCTAATCCATTGGGTAAACCGAGAAATACTACTTCGCAACGTTTGGCTACTGCGTCTAAATCAATCTTTTCAATTGTTAAATCGACTTTATGTCCTAAATGGGGATAGAGAGTTTTGAATTTTTTCCCCGCACTACTATCTCCTCCCAAGTAAGTAATTTCAACTTCCGGATGTTCTAAGAGAAGACGAACTAACTGAACTCCACCATAGCCAGAAGCCCCAATAATTCCTACTGTG
>JAAUYH010117632.1_pt1 | contig 13164 bp, 19 predicted proteins | sample 7278061 | NCBI WGS metagenome assembly JAAUYH01 (sample SAMN14350203, study PRJNA611818) | marine sediment metagenome | isolation source: surface marine sediment (0.6m) | place: French Polynesia: Moorea | collected 2018-08
ATTCTTTATGGCAGGTGCAAGCAGCCTGGGATACGAAAGTGTGTGTTTTTACACTGTGTTGTGCATGCTGTGTCGGATTGTGTGACCTTATAGATGAACAAGAATGAGATGCAGGATAGTTTGGGTCGGATGAGTTATAGGTTTCTAGGATGGGTAAGAGGAAGTCACGAACAGCGAGAGCTTCTCGGCTTCCTTTCTCTAACCACATTAAACCCTTACAAAGGGCACCGAACCGGTCGAACCTCTCGCACGTGCTCACTAACGAGTCCGCAAACAGTTGAGCAGTGGTATGGCGAACTACTTCTGATCGAATATCTACGGGAAGTTGGAGAATTAGGGCATTGTGGTACATGGTATCCCAAATAGCCTTACAGTGTACGAGAAGATCAATCAGCACTCGTCTCTGCTCGCAAGTGAGAATCGGCGCAGGCATATCTCAAGATAGCATGGTGAAGAAACATGAGCTAGCCCCCCATTTCCAAAAGAGTCAATAAAAACGGCAGGTTAGGTCCTTGCCTTGCACCGAGACAGGAAAAGCTAAGGAAAATCAAGTGCTTAACGAAAATGAGGGGATATATCAGGAAGAAATCAATGATACAGCGCAGCAGAGAGTGACTGAATGGAGCGAATGAGCAATCCTATGACATAATGATACATTGGAGTATATTGGTAACAATAGTTATTTAAAGAAATGCCTTTTCTTTGGCCAATGGAAAAAGATTTAAGGCACAGTATCATCTTTGGTTTATTCTTAAGAGATTTTAGTGGACCATCAAGAGACACATTTAAAGAAAGCGTCTTCTTGGCTCAGTCTTTATATTCAGATGAGATTATCCCATTGATGATAGGCGAGCTATATGAGTTGACGCTCAAAGAAAAGGGATCGGTAAATAACTCATTACTGAACCAGGTATTGAAAGACTCTTTGCCCACCACGAAAGGAATCAGCGCAAACATACCCTTGAATGAACGTTTAGAAATTGCATGGAAAGCAGAAAATGCATATAGTCCTTTACCTGGTAATTCCCAGCACTATATAGAGCAAGAGGCCAAGTATTTCAATGATTCTCGTCTTGTGGATGAACTATCCATTGGCTATTTGCAAGAGGTAGCCGAAACGTTAAATCTCCCACTAAGTTCATTTGTAGACAATAAATTGATAGACAGACGGGTGGGTGTCATGAATCATTTTGATAACGTTGTATGTAAAAAGGAACCAGTTAGTCTCTTGATGGCGAGAAAGAACAGAACTAGCAACTCCCTTGAATACTTTACAAAAGAGTGGGCAGTCATGTTGGATTTATACACGAATCTCGACAAGCCATTAAAATTCTAGTTCTGATGCAGTGAATGACTGTCAAGTATATTGTGCATGATGTTTTCTCAGAGGAAAAACGAATGCTGCAGCTCATATCGGGACTAAAGACGAAGGCAAGCTGCCATCGGGCTTCACCGCAACTTCTCAAAGATGACCATAAAAAGACGTGTCCCTGTTTTCCGCAGGCAACGTTCTACACGCGCAACACTTATACCGACCGTCAACTTAGGACTTGTCAGCATCCAATAATTTGTGGCAAGTGTCTATGCGATATGGGAAACTCACGCGCTCCTTATCGCTCTCGTACATGCATCAAATAGCATACCTTTACGTGCACTACGGGACGAGACTTTATCCGAGCGAGAGGATTGGTGTTTAGACATGGAAGACTTATCGATGTTGCTTGATGATACGAACGTTCGGCGCAGGCGTGCTGCTCTTCACGAAGCTGGTCATGCTGCTTATGCTTGGTTGACTGGTGAATGGAGCGAGGCTGAGCCACCATTCAAGTTCATTGAGATCGCAGAAGAGACGAATGAGTTCGGTGTAGTTGCAGGCAGTTCCCAGGCATCCGACAAGTGGTTCAATAAACTTAACAGTATCGATAACGCGGTTGTGACTCTCGCAGGCTGGTACATGCAAGAGGAGCACGAGAACTTGTCGAATGGGAAGGTTCTTTGCGAGACTCTGCGGGAAAAGTTAAACGACAACAGCGACTGCACCGTTGACATCATTACCGCGTTCAGTATCGGACCCGATTGTGAGGGAGCAGAGCAAGACGAGTTCTGGGCAAGGGTGTTGTCCAAGCTCGTAGAGGGAAAGCCACAGGCGCTCCCCATAGCTAAGGCATTGGCGGATTCTCTCGTAACGCAGGGACGGTTGGACTGGACGAAGGCCGCCGACATTATACGACAGGCAATACTGCCAGCCAAGTAAGGTCACGTTCAGCGGAAACGAGATTATCCGTAATCCAACTAACGATGGCGAGCACGTGAACATGTTGTCGACGGTGCTCAAGAATCGCAGAAAATCTGGGGAAGACTGCGAAAGCCTGCATGAGGCATTCGCGTCCTTGAGGTTCATGTAATAGAAAATGAATAAGCCCAGGCGGTGTGACACCGTCTGGGCCTATTGATGAACTAGGTAATGAAAATCTATTGGGGAAAATAGCAGACGTCTAAGCGTAGGCTGGCTGTCTTGTTTGCACAACTTGTCGGAGTTGCCAGTCGTGTTCTGAGTTGTAGTAGTGGATTTTCCAGGTGCTTGTGGGTTTTGGGGCGATGAGTGTTGCGGCAATGGCGCCAAGTGCGCTGCCGCCGACTGCTCCCCAAGCACCCAAGGAAAGTCCTCCAATGACGCCGCCAAGTCCTGCTGCGTGGGGGATGTAGGTGTCGGTGATGAGATGGCCGATGGGGTCTTGTGTTGGGTCGCATCGGTCGAGGTGAAAATAGACGATTCCTTTCTTGGGGTGCCAGTGCGCATGCAGCGATTCGTTGCCTTCTACAGACCAGCGGCAGTCAGTTGCCTGGCCGTGGTCAATTGATGGAAGGCCATGGTTTGTGCACACGCCAAGGCTTGACCAGTCGATACGAGTGTCTGTGAATTCGACGAGAAGCCAAGGGCGTCCTCTGTTGTCTTGACGGGTCTTGCGTAGCATTGCGGCGATGTCGTGTTCGTTGAGCATCTATATGTCTTTCGTTTGGATGGTACTTGCATGAAGATAGTCCTCAACCATTCGAACTACCCTCAATGACTTCACCATGTATCTGGCAATCCGGCCTGTCAAGACTATAGTCTTCTACAGACTGAAAAGAACTATGGATGCACTAAGCCCAACGACAACCTACCCGGCAATTGTCGGGCAAATCCTAGCCAACCACCGAGAACAAGTGAACCTAACACAAGGGTCACTGGCCAAACATCTTGGTATAAAGCAATCCGCGTGGTCAAAAATTGAGCGCGGCGCAACACCCCCGACCATTGAACACCTCGCAAGAGTTGCATCAATACTGAACATATCACCAGGAAAAATTCTAAGCGAGGCAGACCACGTAGCTGACAGAGTAAAAGCGCAGGGCATCAACGTTGAACCAACACGTATCGAGACCAGCAGCGCGCTCGAATCCGGCCTACTCTTAATCGGAGCCGTCGCACTTGGTACACTCGTCGCAGCAGTCCTCATGACAAACGGGCGCAACGAAGACGAGCAACAACAAACTAAAAAAAAGGGCACTTGAATTCTCACGAACAGACGCAACAATTAAATAACCGCGCCCCCCTCCACTCTTCTAATATCCCGTTCCAAAAGAACGCATACGAAAAAGCGTTAATGCAACGCCCAAACTCGGAGTTGTCGGTTTTGTTGAACTCCCAGTCCCGGCGTCCAGAGCAGGGTGGATATGGCGTGGATACGCTTTCCGCGCTGTTTCCGCTTATCTTTTTCTGTGTAGTTCATTATTAGGACGGTATTGGAGGAAAAAAAATGCCATCGAAGAATGAATTGTACCAATATGACTTGCGTCTTGCTCGATGTAAATCATTGATTGAGCAAATGAGTACATCAAGTGAGAATAAGGTTGTGTTGCTTAGGTTTTTGCAGCATTGTTTGGCGCGTGGTTTGAGTGTGCTACGTGCACAAAAGTTGACGTATCATGCACGCCACTTGACCTTGATGCTTAACAAACCTTTGCGCAATGCATCGCGTAATGATATTGAGTCGGTTGTTGCTCGTATTAACATGCGTGATGATTGGTCTGCTTGGACAAGAAGTGATTACCGTATTGCATTGCGGTTGCTGTTTTGGTTTGTTCACGGGTGTGAGGAGCATCCAAACGGGGCAAAAAAATACCCTGATATTGTGAGTTGGGTTCGCACAACACACAAGGATGTTGATAAGCCAATTGATGAGGATGCACTTCTTGGCGAAGAAGACTTTCTAAAGGGCTTGGGTGCATGTCGTGATAGTTTGGAGCGTGCGTTTGTGAGTGTGCTCTTTGAGAGTGGATGTCGCGTTGGCGAGCTGCTCTTGCTCAATCGCAAATCGGTCAAGATACATGATGGCTTGGCGTGGTTGTACTTGCATGGGAAAACAGGTCGGCGAACGATTCCATTGGCTTGGAGTACCAAGGCATTGCAGACATACATGCGTGAGGTGCAGGGCGGTGATGATGAGCCGCTTTGGCAAGCGCGTTCGCGCGCCAAATACTCGTACTTGACCTATGGTGCCGTCCAGCAAATACTTAGACGCATCAAGTTGGATGCGAAGATTGGCAAGCGTATTAATCCTCACTTCTGGCGGCATTCACGCGTTACTCTAGACAGCGAGCATGGCATGAGTGACTCACAACTATGCGCCTACTTCGGGTGGATACATGGTTCACGGATGCTTCGCAGGTACAATCACCTTACCGCAAAACGCTTGGCACCACGTATTCACGAGCTACATCCAGAGCCAAGCATGCTGAAGCCTCGAACCCAACCTGTAGCACGCAAGGATGATGAGAAGGAGCCTGCACTGCTCCTGCAGCTACAAGCGCAAGCTATGGCAAACCAGCAACAGCCAGAAACAAGACGGGTGGATGCGTCTGGTGAGCGTGCGTCCGAGCGGCACTTGCTAAAAGCAATGCTTGACAATCCGGTGATTCGCTCGACGTTAATTGATGCGCTGCAGGGCAAAGAATGAACACGTTGGGGGTGGCCTCATCCTGGCCGACAACCTACATAAACCAAGCAAGCGAATTTGGGTTGTATGCAAAAGCTCAATCACGAGACCCGAGTGCGGCTAACCGCAAGCCAAAAAGCCCAACTCAAGCAGATGGTAGAACATGCAGGATTTAGTCACGAAGCAGAATACGTACGCTCAAGACTATTTGATGACCCAAGCAGTGAAGCTATTGGCAAGCAAACGTATCATCTGGTTGCCAAGCTCTACGAGGCAATTTTGCAAAAAGCAGCGCCAGGACTTGACGACCCAACAACAAGCGCAAAGAAGTCGAGTAGGCGAATCGAGCTTGCTAGGCGATAGACGTTACTTGCGCTGTTGTTGTCTGCACTCGCCAATCCATTGACGCAATAAGGAAAGGTCGAATTGCATCTTGCGTTGAACATCGAGCAATGGCGAGAGCAATGCCTGCCTGGCGTATTCACTAAGGCTTTGTCCTGCATGCCTTGCTTGGCGCTTGATTTCTTCTCGCTCGTGTTTGGTTAATCGTATGCGAAGTTCGTGATTGCGCACTGTCATACTCTACCTGCCCTCTTCATACTCATGACGTTGCCAGTGGTGAAGTGAGCAAATGCAAATCACGTAATCGCTATTCCATGCACAAAAGTGCTTGGGCAAGAACGAGGGATGAGAAAAACCTTTGTGTAGAGAATTTTTACAGAACGGAAATATCAACGTGTGTTGTAATAGTTTTGTATTATTTTTTGATGTAAGATTCTATCAATTCTTTCATGGCATCGGTCTTTGTGCGTCCTTCGTCAATGCACTTCTTCGAGAATTTCTTCCAAAGGTCTGTTTCAATGACAATGAAGAAACTGACTTGACGTTTGGACGTTGCCATAACAGGGGAAAAAAGATACATCTATTAATGGTTACCGGTGGCCTGCAAGCGAGCCAGCGCAGTATTCATTTCGTGCAACTCGTTAGCCATAGAAATTGCGACAAGTAAGAGCTGGCGATTTGAGTGAATGGCTTGAAAGTCGTCAATGGAATAGTGCGCTTGCACGTTTTGGTTCCTGGGTTTTCCTTGGTTGTATGTAAATGAGTCTCTTTTCTTGCCAAGGAGCATAATGCACAAGTCTGCCATACCTGCACCATATTCAGATAGTTGGTTTTCGCGCTCAAGGGCACAACAGTCATCATAAATTTCTTCAATGCAGGTTCTTTGGTTCTTATTCATACAACACACTTTTTTGAGTGATAGCTCAATATTTTTTAACTACTAGTTATATATAAGTCTTTCTCTAAAATGAGTGATCAGTCAAAAAAATGAGACCATGACATTCGTAAAAAGCGACATCATCAAAATGAAAGTGCTCCAAGCACTCGCAGAAGAAAACAAGGAACACACCTACTACAGCCTAACAAAAAAGACAGGCGTATCCTTTAGCTCCCTTGCACCCAACTGCAAATTTCTCGAAACAGTAGGCTTCATTTACATCAAACACAAACAAAGCGTTAAAGGAACATACAACTTTATCACCATAACCACCACAGGAAAACAAGCACTCAAACACCTACAAAAAAGAGCATAGCAAGTGAGCAAGAACAGAACACGCGACGCAATACCCATGCAGCCATGTCTGACCAATTCTTTACCAAATCAACCACGACAACCATGCAGTAAAGTGCCCCACTGGCTGAGTCGTCTTGTTGATTGGTCGGGTTGGGTTGTGCGTGTCCATGAGTGTGTCCCTGGTTGTGATCCTATGTCCTTGATTTCCCACGGGAAGTTCGCGAATACGAGCAGTTTGCAAGGGTTTAGAGGGATTTTTTGCAAATTTGTGCTTGCGTTTGCGTGCTCCTATGCGGCAGGCTTGTCGGTGCAGATACTCTCAACGAAGGCGGAAGAATTCACTGACTAGAACCATAACAACACCAACATAGCTCTCTCGTCGTCGGAGACCCTCGGAATCTGCCTGGGGGTATCTGCAAATTCACCTAGTCGTGACTGGGGGTTGATGCGATGGGAGAGCCCTGCAAGGAGTATGGTCATGAACATGACTCATCACGGCAACCCAACCAGTTATGGCTTGGGCGAATGGGCTGTGGGATTGTACTGCACCGAATGGGTGCAGCGTTTCATCACTGGTGGCAAGGCATCCCAACAAGAACATATTGGTATGAACTGCTCTTTTTTTGAATTTTTTATAGCTTGCGCGTATTCGAGTGCAGCGTTTGCAATGCATTGGAGGGTTTTGTTGTGATTGGCATCAAACTGTATCAAGACAGTGATAAAAAAGGTGAATATCAAATGTACTTTGCGCTTTGCTTCAATCGAGAGCGTAATGCATGGGTTCCTGTTGAAAAGTACCAGTACAGCTATTTTGATGCATTGGATGCGGCAAAAATTTGCACACGAATCCTAAAAAGCTGGTATGCTGATGTTGCAGAAAAAGCACGGCTCATTCGACTCTTATCCGAACACCCAGACTTTGACTTCTACGGCGACAGCATCGATGCGAGCATGGTGCAGCGCCATATCCATGAACTGCATCGGTGCATTGAATTTGGCGGTGATGACATCTTACGCCTGCTCGATGGGCCAAACGATAACGACCGCATCATCATTGGCGGCATGCACTACACAACCGACCCAGACAACCACACCTTAGTGAGCTGCGAGGAGCCAAGGCCCGCAGATAGCAACTTCCTACAACTCGTAAACAAAGCACTAGATGATAGCACCCTAAACAACGGAAACACCGTAAGCCTTGAAGGATTAGAAAGTGCTCTTGCAATCATCGAAAGAAAGCTACACAAACGCAAAGGAAACACACGCACAAACCAATGAAACCACAAAAGCCAACCACTCAAAATCCAGATAATCTCTATCAACGAAAGGGCTACTGGTGGATACGCTACAGCACAAACGGCAAAAAAATTAGGCGTAGCCTAAAGACCAAAAGCGTTAGGCAAGCCAAACGGTTACGCGACCAAATCCTTGCCAAACGCTGCGTAGAAGCAAAATTTGGCATCCAAACAACAACCGTTGAACCAATAAAAACATTTGAAGAAATCGCAAGGAAATGGATTGCAACACGGCAAGCCAATCTATCGCTTGCGCTATCAACGCGAAAGGTGAGCATTCGCGTTGTCAAAAATCTTCTCATCCCTGAGTTTGGTCATATGCTCATGAACACCATCACCGTTGAAGATGTTGAACAATTTATCGCCAAACTTCAACGAAAACACAAACGTTCAACAGTGGCCGGTTATTATAGGGTATTTGTTTTGGTGTTTCGCCACGCTATCAAGCGCGGCTGGTACCATGGGCCAAACCCAATTGATAAACTAGAGCACGTACCAACACACGGCCCAGGACGCACAACAACACTGACCGTCAACGAAGCAAAACGCCTCTTACAGGAGCTCGATGGGAGAATATACTACAAATCAGCACTCGCCCTCTACACGGGCCTTCGCTGGGGCGAAGTACACGGCCTAGCATGGTCAGATGTAAACCTCACCAGCAACCCAGCAACCTTGACCGTGCAACGCAGCTACCAAGGCAAACCCAAAAACCAAGCAAGCGCAGCCACCATACCATTGAGTAACGATGCGGTTGCACTGTTGCAAGAGTGGAGGGCACAACAAAAACCACCAAGCCTTTGGGTTTTCCCAAGCAAGTACAAAACCCTAGCCACACAACGAAACCTCATCGAAGCACAAACAATACACAACGCCACAAAAAAAGCAGGCATTGGCAAACACGTAACACCACACGTCTTTCGCCACACCTTCGGAACCTGGGTCTACGAGCAAACTCAAGACCCAAAGACCGTCCAACGCCTCATGCGCCACGGCTCCTTCAACACCTCCATGGGCTACGTGCACGACAGGCGCGAGCTCGACCCCATCGTGCAAAAACTACCAACCATCACCAAACCCAGAAGGAGGAAATAAATCATTCTAAATAATCGCTTTTGGACACGGCGTGTTCTCTTGTGTATTATGCAAAGGTTAAGTAAGAGTTCTTAGGTTGCCTGGTGAAGGTGGGGCCTTATTCGGTCTTCGATGGGTTTAAGGTAGTCGCGAAGATGAAGCTCTACGAGTCTTTGTTCACGCGGATATATGAGGAGAGGTAGGAGATAACGCAGTGCTTGTTCCTCGTCACCCATCAACGCAGTCAAGGTTCCTAGATTATAGTATATATCATTGCGAACAATTAGGTCGTTAGAGAGCTCTTGCTCAGCCTCTCTTAAACAAGTGAAGGACATGGCGTATCGTTTGCGTCGTTTGTACATAGCTGCTTGGTAGAGCGACAAACGAGCAATCGCAGCAGGGTTATTTTCAGTGCTACGTTGCAAGTAATATCGGGCCTTCTCGTATGCATGTATGGCATCGAGATTCATTTCTGGACTGCCCCGCGCCATAGAGAGAGCTAAGGCATAGTCTCTGTGCTCTAGCCAATTTTGCGAGTCTGATTTACATTCCTGTATAATTGCTTGTGCTAGTCCAGCCCATGTATCAATAGTCTCCTCTTCAAGGAGCCTTACCATCTTGTCAGAGACAACCGGCAAGATGATTTTTTTGAGCAATGAGAGAGAAAATGGCTCGCTGGCATATTGTTTTTCTTTGTATTTTCTGTAAAACTCTAAGGGAAGTTCTTCTGGGGCACGAATAAGGGATAACAGTGCTGGACTTGGTTCATGGTATCGCATGGCCATAATCGAATCTAAGAATTCTACATTGGCAGCAAATTCCTTGCTATTTTGCCAGTTGTTCTTAAACGTAAACAAATCTACCCACGACCCATTGCGCATCGCCTGCAAAACAAACGTGATACCATTGTTATTACCAGGTCCCTCAGTGAAAATGTATATTCTTAGCGAGTTTTGGACAAGAGATACAGTTTTCAATTGCAGCAATGCTGAGCGAATAGAGTAAAACCATTGCGAGTTGAGGTCTGATTTTCTTGATTTATTTCCCTTAATGAACTCACATTGAGTACGCACGAAATAATTTGATTCCTGGGTGAACTTCATAATTTTAGCGCATGTGACCGGAGGATCCAGTTCTATACAAAGAGGGATAATAAGTCGCACTCTAGGTGGACGGACTGGTGTTAAATAAATTGTATCGCGGATGCTGTCTGCAAGAAGTCGTCTATACTTATGTTCGTGTAGAAGGGTCATAAAGTTGTGTTCCTATGGCAAGTGGTAGCATTAACCGCTCAATAGAATCTGTTATAGCCCAGGCAAAATCAATGCCAATCTCGTCGAGCATGATGTTTGGGTCATAATAAAGGAAGTCCCCTTGACTAAAGACATGAAACAGTGCGAAGTCAAAAGTTGGTTCAGCCTCGCCCAATTCCTTCTCTGGTTCATAGAAGTTGCGCATAAATTCTTGCCTTAGATGGGGAGATGGTTTGTTGAGTACTGGGTGAAATCTTAGAGATTCCTCAGTGTCAAAATTATCTGAAAGAAAAGTGACCTCTTGACAAGACGTTCCATACACCGAATTGATTTTGTCAACAATTCGTTGGGAAGCACCATCATATTGTTCTTTACTGATTGGGAATGTCTGAGTAGACCACTGTTCTAATAAAGAGACACTGTTTCGAGGAAGCATTGGTAGTTGTGCAACATCTTTGAAATTGGTGTTCCATTGTGTGGCGAGCTTCTCAACGCGAGAAAAGTAATTCTCTTCTGTTACTTGCCCCATGTCAAAATAGTCCTTCATAAAGAAGGGAACCTTCTACTTTATAAAAAAGTATCGGGTAGGAGCAAGAGCGAGCGCAAGCAAAAAGAGAATTGCACTCGAAAAAAAAGTTTGCGTGCAACCCGAATGCGTAATTCTCAACTTGAAGCATCTTTTGTAGGAAAAAGTTGAGCGTTGTTCGTTGGATAGAGATGGAAACTTTTGATACTCACGTCATGGTGTAGGTGTAGAGGCAATGCGCACAGATGTCAGCAATGTCTGTTTGTGTGCGTGTATGGCTAAACGCTTGTTTTTGTAGCAGTTGGTCTTACCGAGAAGGATTGAGCATCGCTGGTGGGTGGTCTTGCTGGTGGCAAGCATCTCATCTGTAGGTCACTGTAGATGAGATGGAAAGCAAAGGAAACTCAAGGGGTTATCTCGCAGTTGATTTGTTCCTTGCTACGATTCGTGAAGTCACCTGAAGGAAGAGGAACTTGCGATGTCATCAGATTGGGAGAATTTCAGAAAGGAAGCGGCACGGAGTGCAACGCTTGGTGTTGCGCAAGATGAGACCGTGCATGCGAGCTCATGCCACTGTGGAGATGCTGTGGTTGGTGTGACTTGTGACGATAAAGGTGCAGAGAGTGGACGTGCTGGTGAGCTTCGCCCCTCAATGTATGAACCTGGCAAGGGTGCTGTGCCTGCAAAGAGGCTACTCAACGGGCTGGCGTTGAACTCCGTCTTGCTGGCTGAAAAGCTAGGCCAAATTTTTGTAGGTGTTCTACTTTTGATAACATATTGGGGATGGCAAAGGGTTCGTTTGAAATACGTTGTGGCATTATTTTTTAGTTTGAGTGGAATAGTCTTAATTTTAGGGTTCTCTTTAGATATTGATAGCCCGCTAGACAATTCGAGTAATTTCTTTATGTCGTTAGGCCAAGGTAGAGATAGTAGTATTGGAATAGCTAGCGGAGTAGTGCTGTGTTGGCTAGCATTTTTGCTTGTGACCCCACGCAAAAACCTCAACCGCAAAACAGGATGTCTTGCTATTATACCAGTAGTCTTACTGTTAGTAGGTTTGCTTATCGGCTTTTATACAGAAGTAAAAAATAATAGGGTCAACGAAGCAAGTGCTTCTACAGTTGGCCCTCATAACGAAAATTTCATGGAACCTAATATTATCCTATTTGAACCGGATTTCCTTGAGGGAGATGGTGTACATTATGATGAATGTACATCGGACTTCTTCGTAGTTCGACGAGGTCGAGTGATGCAGCCGGATGGTACCCTTGGACTAGACCATGGTTATGGCTTTGCTTGGCGACACTACCGATGCTGTTGGGGAACGGACCCTGAAAAGAATGAAATTGAGTCAATATTACAGGATATCGGCAGGTTAAATGGAATATCAAGAGGTTCACCACGCGAAGAGTTTCTTGAACAATGGAGAGCACTATGTAGACCAGGCGTAAAAATTTTGCGACCTGCATGTCCGACAAGCTCGCCAGGCCAATTATACAGAAACTAAGGATAGGCACCGTGTAAGTAGTCTAAGGTGAGAGCTGCTACTTAACATTCATCTCGATGAAACAGTGTCGCGCTTGGGAGCACAAACAGGACACACCACTCAAACCAAAAACAACCCAACACCTTGAAATCAAAAGACAAACCCAAAAGCCACAAGAAATTCAAAGTGATTTCGCCCGATATCATGCCGCCCAAGGCCGCAAAGAAGGCGAGGAAGCCGGCTTTAAAGCTGGCAAAAAAGCCGGCCTTGAGGCTGGCAAAAAAGCCGGCCTTGAAGACGGTCAACGGGCCATTGTCTTGCGCCTGCTCGTCAAACGCTTTGGCCCTCTTGACCCCGCAGCCCTTGCCCAGGTGGAAAAGGCCAGTGTCTCCACCTTAGAGCTCTGGGCCGACCGTCTCTTTTCCGCCGATACCCTCGACCAGATCCTATCCGATTCTGGCGACGCACACCAATGACCAGTATCTGGTCCTAGCTGCGCCGTGCGCCGCTAATCTCTTTCCACCAACTTCTGCAGCTCCGTGCGCCGCCAATAACGGAAATCTTATTGTACGATCGTGGATCGTCGTATGCGCCGCCGCAAACCCACCGCGGGCGCTCGGAATACTCCTCAGCCCCTTCGCAAACCCACCCAGGCCCCTGGCGTTCTCCCTTCTGCGTCGCGACAACCCAGCCCAGGCCCTTTGCCACGACTTTTTGCGCCGTTGCAAATGCCACCATGGCACCTGCGCCGGCATTTGTTTCCCAGATCAGCCACCCCTCGGGCGCCGACATTGTGATTCCAATGCCGCGCCAGGGCCCCGAAGGGGGACGCCCTGGCATTTGAATGCCACGCCCACAGCCCGCGGGCCCCTTGCAGCGGCATTCAAATGCCATGACAAGGGCCTCAGCCGGGCTTGCATCGGCCGCCGCGGCCGTGACGCCCGCCCTTACCCCACTTACAATGACGCTCGTATA
>JAAUYH010029481.1_pt1 | contig 13162 bp, 13 predicted proteins | sample 7278061 | NCBI WGS metagenome assembly JAAUYH01 (sample SAMN14350203, study PRJNA611818) | marine sediment metagenome | isolation source: surface marine sediment (0.6m) | place: French Polynesia: Moorea | collected 2018-08
AGGATGCGCCTAAAAACTTTCCAATGTCTTTCAATCTATTAGATACTGTAGGGAAGTAAATTTTGCCATAGATAAATGTGTTGATATTGATCAGGCGTTTCTGGAATAATTCACAATTAATTTGATATTTTTTAGATACTTGATTGAGAGCTTTTGACTCATAGCTACCATAATGATAAATAGGTGCTTCAGGATATTCATTTACTTTGTTTACGACTTGTAGCCAAATTTCCTCTTCATCGTTTATTGTGTTGGCCCAGAATGAGTAATAAACTGTATTTCCCTCTTCACATACTAATAACCCTATAAGGTAATTAAAACCTTGATCTGGTATGCCCTCAATATCTAAAAATAACTCTTTTGGCTGTCTCACCAGATTTGGTAGTTCTTGAAGGTATATTTTTCCAGTTCTGAGTGCCAAAGCTTGCAACTCAAAACTATGTTTTATGGGAGTTTTCTTGGCTTTTTTATTCCTTCTTCTTGGTTTAAATAAATAAGAGAGTTGGGTAATTGTAAAAATCCCTTTCTTGTGATACTTCTGAATTGATTTAGCGGTCATTCTATCTAATAAACTAAGATCATTAGACTTATTAGCTTTATCTCTACAAGAAGCCTGAAATTGGCAATATGCACAATGTTTATTCAGAAGTACTGGAGTTTCTTCAGAAGGCGGATGCTTTATCCATTCCTTTAAAGGTTTGAGGAATGATTTAAGTTTTTTATTACTTTTTGCAGTTTCTAGGTTATGGACTTTTCCATCCAAGCTTATGATAGAACCAGTTGCAGGAAGTTCATTCTGAATCTGTTTGAGTACATAACTAGCAAACAAAAGTTCAAGTTTTTGCTCATTTGTTACTTTATAACTTCCACTAATAATTATTGCTTCATAACTATATTTGCCAAAATTTGATTTGCCTTCTACCTTTTTCAAAAGATCGCAAGAAGCTAATAAACTATTGTTTACTAAATTCACTTCAAACAAATAATCATTTTTCCTGTAAAGGGCATTTTGGCTATATGCTTCAATCTGAAAACTTTTTCTTAAAAAATCTATATACTTTGTCCGATTGTTATTCTTTTTCTGCTCTAAAACTTGCATGTACTCATTGGATAATCCTTTGTCTTCAGCAAACAGGAGCAGAAATGCTTTGCGAGGACATTGTGAGTAAGCTACCAATATCTCAGATGTGATTATGCTGTTACTCATAAAACTTAAATTGTTTATTTCACTTTAAGCATATAGAATCAGCTTTTGAGCTTACTGCAAGCTCTAAGGACTCCATAACATAATCATAGTAATGGCGAAGTAATTTTTAATGTTTACTTACTTTCGTTCTTGTAAATATTCTCCTTCTATTTTTATGGTGATTTTTGCTGATTGCCTAAAACAAATATTAATTAATTCGGCACACTATGTTTAGTAGAGCTGATATTATTCAGAATCGTTAGTGACTAAACGTTTTTTGAGCGATTCTACACGACGACTAGCTGTTTTATTATTTGGTTCGTATTTTAATGCTTCTTCATAGGTTTCTACTGCCTTGACAATCATTTGTTTCTTTTCGTAGACATTACCTAAGTTATTGAGTGCAATTACATATTCTGGATAGATTTTTAAAGCTTCTTTGTATTGACGAATAGCAATATCATATTGTTCTTGAGCAAAATAAGAATAGCCGATCGCATTATAGACTAATGCTTTATTTTCAGGTTCTATTTCCTTATCTTTGAGTGCTTTTTGAAACAGAGTTAAAGATTGCACAAAAAGTTTTTTCTCAAGATACAAACTTCCCAATTCATAATATTCTTGAGCTGTACCTTTTTCTTGTTTAAGTTTTTTTTGTAACTTACCAAATTTATTTTCCTTCAGACGAGTTTTAATTACTTCTTTTAAAATAAAAATGGCAGCAACTAGTAAAATGCCTATCAAAGTAGAAATATAAATTAAAGGTAAATTTTCATCCATAGCTAAATTATTATTTATTCTTAAATGGTAAATGTGAACTGTTAAATGCTAAATGTCAAGGTAGTCCCCAATATTCAATTCTTTCTTGTAACCATCCTGATTTGTGCCAATCTAAAAGCGCGTTATAAATTTTGTTACGTAAGGGCTGATATTGTATTCCTTTGGGCATGACTATACATAAAGGTTCACCAGATAATCTTTCTGGTAACAATTGATATTGAGAATATTCTTGCTGCCAACCAGCCAAAACAGTACGATCACCAGCAAAAGCATTAACTTCCCCTGCTTCTAAGAGATCTAATGCTTCTTGATAGGAAGAAACTCCTACTAACTCTGCCTGGGGTAATCGTTGACGAACCACAGCAATAGTGGTCGAATTGTATAGTACCGCAATTCTACCTGTTCTTAAGTCGTCGGCTTTAGCAAATGTAATATCTTTGGTAATAATTCCTGTACCATCTAGATAATAGTGGGGGCTGAGAGCGACTATACGACGACGAGATGCGGTATCCGAGACTCTGGCGATCGCAATATCAACTTCATCATCAATAACTACTTTTAAACGGTCTTGATTACTGACTGGTACTAATTTAACCGAATCGGCATCACCTAAAATTTCTTCGGCTAAACGCCGGGCAATATCAATTTCTAAGCCAATGAGATTATCTTGACTATCTTTATATCCTAAAGGACGCAGATTATCTTTAACGGCAATGGTAATTTTTCCCCGATTTTCAATTTCGGCTAATTCTGCAGCAATTGCCATTGGTGAGGAAAAAAGCGCGATCGCTAAAGTAACAGGTAATAAGCGCATTTAATTTTTTTAGATAAAAGTTAGATAGGATTGCTTAATTCTTTAATCAGTCTACACCGTAGGTCTTCTTTTGGAAGAGAGATAAACACAGATTTAACTAATACAACGAAAAAGGCTCTCTTATACTAGCTGTGCTAATAATACCCCATCTCTCGTAAGCTCAAATAGTTTGATTAAAATTGTCTTTGACAATCTTACAAACCCGGCAAAGCAGAACATGAAGATACTTATTTATATTATTTTGTCATAACTATTCTAGAAGAGTCACTAAAAATTTGGATTAGTAGTAATAATTGTCACGGGATTTAGTGGCGAAAAACGAGTAAATGAACCAACAGAAGCTGAGCGGGATATTTGTAATTGCAATAAACTATATTGCCAATGATTACCTTTGATCCAATCTAATGCTTCATGGCAATTTTCAATAGTTGCTAAAGCAATCACTACAATTCCTTGAGGTAAAATTTTTTCCTGGCAAAACTCAAGAATAGAAGATAAATTTCCCCCACTGCCACCAATAAAAATACGATTAGGAGCTGGTAATAGATTTAAATTTTCTGGTGCTTTACCACTAATAATAGAAATATTCTTAACTTGGAAATTTTGGCAATTCTTTTCGATTAAAGATATTCCGATCGCGGTTTTTTCCACAGCAAAAATTTGCGATCTAGGAGATAAACGAGCAATTTCAATTGATACTGAACCTGTCCCGGCACCAATATCCCATACTATTTGCTTAGCTTGTAATGCTAACTGTCCTAAAATGACGGTACGAACTTCTTTTTTTGTAATTAAACCAGGGCGATCGCGAAAGCTGCAAAAGGCTGTATCAGGAATTCCTATTAAGGGTAATTTTTGATAATAAACTGGATCTTTACTCAAGGATTCTCGGATTAAAATTACCACATTCAAGGCAGCAAAACTATCTCGATCAAGTAATGCTAATTCAGCAATTTCTGCTCCTGTAAAATAAGTTATCTTTTCTGTATTATCACCCAAATTTTCACAAATCCAAAATCTATAATTAACAGGAAGCTCTAAGGATAAATAAAGTTTTGCGATCGCGCCTGGATGATAATTCCCATCGGTTAAGATCGCAATTTTTTCGATTCCCTGTTTTAAAGCTTGACTTAATTCATCACCGTCGCGTCCGTGAACACTAATTATTTTGGCATCTTGCCAAGGCACTTTTATTTTATTAAAAGCAAATTGAATCGAACTCACATGGGGATGAAAGTTTAACTTTTCTTGGGGGAATTTTTCTAGCAATAAACGTCCTAACCCAAAAAAAAGCGGATCGCCACTCGTTAAGATTACAATTTTTTCTTGAGTCTTAATTAATTGAGCAATTTCGTCAAGATTCTGCTGCAAATTATTTAATCTTATTTTCTGAGCAGAATGAAATGCAAAATAACTCAGATGCCGACTACTTCCTATCAAAATACTTGCCTTTTTGATAATTTCTTGTGTTTTTGTTGTTAATCCAGTCGCACCATCTAGGCCAATTCCTATTACTTCTATTTGCACCATCTATAAAATTAAGGAACAAAGAACTACTAATTGTCCAAAGTATTATCTCGGAATTTAGCTCTTCATCTGTGTTAGTCTACGTTGATCTGTGGACAATCTTTAAAACTTGGCGTTGCTGAATTTAAACATGAATAAAGACGGTCACATAGAAATAAAAAAATTCTCCGCCAGAAATCAATGCATAACTAGATTCAGCAACCTCAAAAATCTAAACTTAGTGATCTAATTCCTATTGCCTATTGCCTTGAACTTACTTATTAACAATCAGCTTATTATAAGCAAAATAAAATAAAACACCTAAAATTGCCACAGTAAGGAGAGTACTAATTAGATGCAAAACCATATTGAGAAGAGAAAATCCTAGCCAAACTGCACTAATCCCCACGATCACTTTCCCAGGTGTGGATAGAGCCTTAAACCAATCGCGGGTCATTTCCATCCAAGCAGTGATACGCTTGGCAAAATAGGTTTCCGAGTCCATTTCCACATAAGGATAGACATCTTGGGTAGATTGATCGCTAGATTGCTTAGATGAAGTTGCTTTGCGTATTTCTTCTTCTAATTCTTCTAGTCTAGTTTTCCAGTTGCCATTAGCATTATTATTATTGGTCATGAGAATATTTTTGCGCTCTTATATCTTCTATGGTACAGATTTTCTAGGCATTGTAAATCAGTATCTTACATAACTTCGCCTTTCATTAAGATTAATGACATTAACCATTAGGGAATATCAGTTTAATTGGGGCCAGAGAACCTATTTAATGGGAATCCTAAACGTTACCCCAGACAGTTTTAGCGATGGCGGGCAATTCAATAATCTTCAATCTGCGATCGCACAAGCTCAGTATATGATTGACAATGGGGCAGATATTATCGATATTGGTGGTCAATCCACCCGTCCAGGTGCCGAACAAATCTCATTTGCCGAAGAATGTAATCGAGTTATTCCCATAATTAAAGCAATCCGTCAGCAATTTTCGATTCCGATTTCGATCGATACTACTAGAGCCAAGATAGCACAAAAAGCGATCGCAGCGGGAGCAGATCTAATCAATGACATTTCTGGCGGAACTTTTGATAAAGAGATGTTAACCCTAGCTGGTCAGGTAGATGTTCCCATTATCCTGATGCATATGCGAGGAAACCCACAAACTATGCAGCAAATGACAGATTATCAAGATGTAGTTACAGATATAACTGAATTTCTGAACTGTCAAATTCAAAAAGCGATCGCTTGTGGGGTGAATTCATCGAAAATTATTATCGATCCTGGAATTGGTTTTGCTAAAACTCCCGAACAAAATATTGAGTTATTACGCAGACTATCAGAGTTTAAAGCTTTAGAGGTGCCAATTCTTATCGGGACATCTCGTAAAAGCTTTATCGGGAAAATTATTAATCAACAAGATCCGCAAAAGCGAGTTTGGGGAACTGCTGCAACTTGTAGTAGTGCGATTATTTCTGGTGCAGATATCTTAAGAATTCATGATGTCGCAGAAATATACGATGTCTCCCGCGTAGCTGATGCAATTTATCGATAATTAGTCAAGCAAAATCAATTATTCATCGCATCTCACAATTGCCAAGGCTTTTAAGCTGTTGTTTCTTCTAACTGATATCTAAATGTCAGAATTAAGTATCGCGATCACTAAATATCAATTCATGATTACAAAAGATGCCTCTTCTTATTGTCTGGTAATGGTTACTGTTACCTCCTCTGAAGAAGGAAAAAAGATAGCCCAAGCTTTTACCAATGTTTCTAATTTAGGGGCGATACACCCTATTATTTCGAACGAGTCGCCTTAGGAAAGTACCTCGCTGATAACTACGTTTATCGAGCCAAAGAAGCTTGGCTGATTTAATTATGACACAACAAAAACCGAAGAAAGCCATCGTAGCTACGATAAATTATGCTGGGTTTGAATTTCCAGGTTTAAAGCTACCTAACGGAGCATATGCGATCGCAATACCGCAAATTGTTGATATTTATGCACGAGATAATCAAGGGTTTCATCCATCCAAAAACACTGCCTCAAGAGACTTCAAGCGATTGCTTGGTAAGGGTTTTCGTCCATCCAAAATTGCTACTGAAATAAGTAATGCGAAGATCAATGTTATAGATTTAGAAGTTTTTGGATTGATAAATATCCAAATGCTAATCAAAGGGAACAAAATAGCATTAGCGATCGCAGAAGCCTCGGTCACCACAACTCTAGAACAAGCCTTCGATATCGCCTTCGACAACAAACAGAAACTTGAACAATATCAAGCAAAACAGCAAGCTAGAATACAAGGAAAAATAACCCGTCGTACCCTAACCAACTCTATCCGAGACTATGTAACAGCAAAATCTGACGTCCTCTCCGACAACTACAAAAAATTCATCTACAACAACTGCACCGACGCAGTAAACCGTATAGTATTTGGTCGCAGCGCTAAAAAACTCAAAGAAGCTTGGGACTGCAAAGATGTTCGTGCTGCCATGACCATAGAAGAATTGATGATTGTCGATAGTGTAGAACGCTTAGCCATAACCCTGATTGATGACCACAGCTTTGAACCACAGACAGCCATAAAAGAAGCTGGCAACAGACTACTCATTAAAAAAATCGAGAGGTAGAACAATGGCTAAAAACTCTCACTCAGAAGAAATCATGACACTTTGCCTCAAATACTAAAAGACTGCAATTGATTGCTCTATAAGGGCCGCATAACTTAACCAAGCAGTGCCATAGGCAGCCTCGGTATACTGAGCAGGGATGACAGGGATTTGCAAATGACGCTGACATATTTGGCTCCAAACAGTATTTTTTGCTCCGCCACCAGCACGATAAACGCGAGTTAATTTACTCGCACCCAATTCCTGTAACCTTTGATAACCCAAAGCTTCGATACGAGCCATGCTTTCTAGTAAACCGTGGAGAAATTCTACTGGATCAGCCGGACGTGGTTCGAGTTGCGGTAAGAGATCGGGATTATTTATCGGAAAACGATCGCCTTTAGTTAATAAAGGATAGTATTCTAGGGGACTTGCTAAGTGGGGATTGATTTGCTGGGATAAATTAACTAATTCTTCATCGGTGAAAAAATGTTTTAACACTGCGCCTCCCGTATTGGAAGCCCCTCCAGTTAACCACAGATTTCCTAACCGATGACTATAAATTCCGTAGCTACTATTCTCAACTTTAGTTTCACTCAGTAATTTTAAAACCAGAGTTGAGCCTAAAGAAGTTACTGCTTCTCCTGGTTGAGAAGCACCGCTAGCTAAAAATGCTGCAATACTGTCAGTTGTTCCGGCACATACTAGACAATCATGAGGTAGAGAAAAGCGATCGCTGATGGCTGGTAAAATCTCTGCGATCGCTGTACCTGGAGCAACAATTTGCGGCAAAAGATTGCTACAACTTAGATGTTGCAACCAGTCAGGATAACAGAGATGTTCTACGTCGTAACCAAGTTTTAAAGCATTATGGTAATCACTAATTCCTAATTTGCCATGCAGTAAAAAACTCAACCAGTCTGCTTGATGGAGGAAATAGGCTGCTTGAGAAAATACGGCTTGTTTTTGCCACCATAATAGTTTTGCCAAACTCGAAGTTGCACTAATAACGACATGATGGGCTGGGGCAATATTCCTGATTTGTTCTAAAACTGCTGCTCCTCTAGCATCGTTATAGAGAATCGGATTATCTAGAGGAGTGCCTGAGCGATCGCATAATAAAACGGTAGAAGAAGTGCCATTAATCGCGATCGCTCTTATTTGTTTTCTAATATTGCTCGGGATCTGTTCTAGTAAAGAATATAATGCTCTTTGCCAAACATCAGCTAAATTATCTGGTTGGGAATTGTTAAAGGGATATTTTACTTGAGAGATAATAGTTTTTGCTTGATTGATTGCGATCGCTCTAGCCCCAGAAGTACCGAAATCAATTCCTAAATGGTAATTCACGTTGATTAATTATCCCAACCCTATCGGAATCAACGACTGGGGAATTACTACCGTATCAGGTAAAACCTCTATCCAAACTACAGCACCACAGGGTAGAGGATTGTCTGGTTGATAGACTATTCGACAAGAACCTTTCACCTCAGCTGTGTGGCAATAGATTTTACGGGAGCCTTGTCTAACGGTAATGACTGGTTCAAGACTTTTATGTTTCCGATTGCGATCGATTTTAGGTTTGTTGACATGAATCCTAGTTGTCTTGTCGCAACGCTTTTTTCTCCAAGTTCCTTTTAAACCGTGATTACATTCTTTGACTTGGGGAATTCCATTTTTGATGGGAATCTTCCAGACTCTACCTTCTTTTTTTGCTCCTTTGATCCTTTCTTGTTGCAACAATACCTTAACTCTAGATACGGAAATATTTAACAAAAAAGCAGCTTCTGTGGTTCCAACAAAATCACTCATGATCTTAAAATAAAATCTATCGCCATATTTCATTGTGTCATCAAATAGACTTTTACTTGAAAATAGATCAGAAATAAAAATTGACGATGCTTTCCATCACCGGATATTCCAGTAAGTAGAGATAATTCCGCTTGATGCGATCGAGTATTTGCTGTTCTGCGCTGGAGAGTTCTGGAAGGTCATTCTGCCATTCTCGAAAGAATGCCTCCTGCTGTATCTGTTGCAGACCAAACTTTGTCTTTAGGTCATGGAGCTTGATTTTTCTGGCTGCGATCGCCTGAGTCATATAGATTTTTCAGGATGGTTCACAGCTTTATTCTATTGCAATGTATTGCTTTGATTGATGTATTACTCGACTAAAGAACAAGGCGTTTTTTTTGTATACTAGTTTGTGCTTTGTAGTTAAACTTAAGCTCTACAGCAATATAAGCTTAATATTAAAGATATAACTATATCAAAAAAATTATGGGTAACACATTCGGTCATTTATTTAGGATCACTACTTTTGGTGAATCTCACGGTGGTGGCGTAGGCGTAACCATCGATGGTTGTCCTCCCCAACTCGAAATTAGCGAAGAGGAAATTCAAGTTGATTTAGATCGCCGCAGACCAGGACAAAGTAAAATAACCACACCCAGAAGAGAAACTGATACCTGTGAGATTATTTCAGGAGTATTTGAGGGCAAAACCCTAGGAACCCCAATTTCGATCTTGGTCAGAAATAAAGATGCGCGATCGCAAGATTATAATGAAATGGCGGTAAAATATCGTCCTTCCCATGCTGATGCTACCTATGATGCCAAGTATGGCTTCCGCAATTGGCAGGGTGGAGGCAGATCTTCGGCTCGGGAAACTATTGGCCGAGTTGCCGCAGGCGCGATCGCAAAAAAAATCCTCAAACAAGTTGCGGGAGTGGAAATTATTGGTTATGTCAAACGGATCAAAGATCTCGAAGCAGTTGTAGATCCTGAAACTGTAACTTTAGAACAGGTAGAAAGTAATATTGTCCGTTGTCCTGATACCGATTGTGCGGAGAAAATGATCGATCTGATCGATGAAATTAGAAAGGAAAAAGATTCTCTAGGGGGAGTCGTCGAATGTGTGGCTCGTTCTGTTCCCAGAGGGTTAGGCGATCCGGTATTTGATAAACTAGAAGCTGAACTAGCTAAAGGAGTTATGTCCTTACCTGCGAGTAAAGGCTTTGAAATTGGCTCTGGGTTTGCCGGTACTACGATGACAGGCAGTGAACATAATGATGAGTTTTACCTCGATGAACAGGGAGAAACTCGCACTCGTACCAATCGTTCGGGTGGTGTTCAGGGAGGAATTTCTAACGGCGAGAATATTGTGATCCGAGTTGCTTTTAAACCTACTGCTACCGTCGGCAAAGAACAACGCACCGTTACCAAAGACGGGGAGGAAACTATTCTGGCAGCGAAAGGAAGACATGATCCTTGTGTATTATCCAGAGCGGTTCCCATGGTAGAAGCGATGGTTGCTTTAGTATTATGCGATCGCCTTTTATGCCAATATGGTCAGTGTAAAGTTCTATCAGTTTAGTCGATAGCTTTGATGCGGCTAATATCAAGATTGTTTAACTTGACAATGTTAGATTTGATTAAGGGTCGCGATCAGCCGAAGGCTGGCACTTCGTGGTCAGGCGAAGCCTGGCGCTGCGCGATCGCCAACAAATTGCTTCAAGCGAGACCTTGTAGAACGGGAGCGGTTGACCAGATGTTGAACCACTAAACGAGTAGCCTCGGATGGAGACAATTGCTTGAGAGGTAAAACTGCCTTGAGTAGTTCGCGCAAATTAGCCATTGAAAGAGCAGGCAAGACAAGCAGTTCAAGCTGTTCAATCAAAGCTGAGTCACGAGGATAAGTCGCTCGCCACTCTAGCTTGGTTTGAGCTACAAACCATAAAGCGAGGGCATCTAAAGCAGTATGATGAATCCAGGCGCGGTACTTACGAGCTACCAGCTCATCCCAACCAGCTTCACTCTTAGCATCGAGGATCAGTTCGTTCAGCAAAGTAACGCAGAGAGCGCCAGAGCGCCAACTGTTCAATCGAAGTGGAAGGGGCTGCGTTACTCAAAGAAAAAGTGAAAGTGCCATCGTGCTCTTCTCGGATCAATAACCATTCTTCTCTTACTTGAAGCTCAGGACGCTCTTTGATTTCCGTCTGGATCTGCTTGAAGACTTCCGACCCAGACCAAGGTGAGTCCGACATAAACTGTTGTAGGTTCTGACCATCATCAGTAAAATTGATTATTTAACAAATCGGGATGACAGGATTTGAAACTGCGACATTCTGCCCCATAAATGGGGTGGGAATTCCCGCTCTAAACTTTAACTCTTTGGCCGCAAAGAGAGGATATTGATTTGCAGTCGATGGGGATGTTTGTGATGTAGTTGGTTGGTGATCGCGATCTTAGAGAATCATACTATGATTCAGCAACGCCAAAGATCTATCAATTTCTGTGCATACGGTAGATTCCTAATTTCCAACGCTTATTGTCAAGTTAATTTCTTTCAATAATATTTTCTAATATCCGTATTTTCGCTGATGAAATTTGCGATTAAAGCCTAAAAAATTCACGATTAATTCTTTTTTTACTATCACTATTTCACTAAAGATTTACCCAAATTATTAGAGCTGAAGTCTATAGTTAATATTTAGATGCCAATATATATTTGTATTCGATTATATTTTTTCTCGATTTTAATCAAAAAATACACAAAAAAAGATAAGGAGAAAATAATAAAATGGATGATTTTTCAGCAGTAGATTTTAATTTTAGTTTTGCTCCAGGAGTACTTGATGAGCAAATAGTTGCTTTTGAAATGGCAGGAGAAATCTGGTCACACTATTTAAAAGATAATGTGGCAGTTAATATTCATGTGGAAATGACAGACCAATTACCAGAAAATGTGATTGGTGGGGCATTGCCTGGAATGAAAAAAGATGTCAAATATGACAAATTATGGAAGGAAATGTCAGAAGATAGAACTTCCTCAGATGACTTGACTGCTTTCAATAATCGTATCTCTACTAAGAAGAACTTTACGGCACTTGTTGATGGACGAGAACTTAAAAAAGTTGAAAAAATGAAGCTGACCAATGCTAATGCTAAAGCATTGGATTTTATCAAGGGCGATGACGACAAGCTTGATGGTTATATATTAATGAGCGATCTTACTGGTCAATCCAACGTCCAATGGGATTACAATCCTTTGCGTAATGATAATATTGCTGCCAATAGCTTAGACTTTCTTTCCGTAGCTTTACATGAAATCGGACACGTATTGGGTTTTGTTAGTGGAGTTGATGATGGGGGATGGCTTAATGTTGTGACTGAATCAAATGGTAAAACTATTAAGGGTAGCGACATGAAATTTGCCACTTCTCTCGATTTATTTCGTTATTCTTCCAAAGACAGAATTGATTTTTCTGTTGGTCAGAATCCTTATTTTTCGATCGATGGTGGTAATACCAATCTCGGATATTTTTCCACAGGAGAATATAGCGATTTAGGGGGAGACGGTTATCAAGCAAGCCATTGGAAACACAATGGCGATAATCCTCTGGGAATCATGGACCCCGTCCTGAAAATGGGTCAGACAAGAAATATTTCGACTCTCGATACCACAGCGATGGACGTAATAGGCTGGGATGTTGTTAATCCAGGTCATCTAGATTGGCAACAGCTTTACGATAATGCTATTGAAAATGCCAAAGATGCCTTAATCGCAGAACGAACTAAAGACGTAGAAAAAATGGTTGAAGCAAGCGATACTTATCATGGTCGTCGTGGTAGTCGTGGGAGTAGTAGTGGTTCTTGGCAAGTAGGCTTATGGCAACATATTAAATTTCAAACTTTGGATGTAGAAGTAGCAATAGATAATCTTAATTTCCAGTCTGAATCAGATTTAGCACAAATTGTGTTCGATCGGTATTTCTCTGAGTTTGATAGCAATCTAATAACTCAAAATAAACCAAGTTACGAGTCCGGTGAAAATAAAGTCGATAACAAGCTCGATGTTGAGAAAATAGTTGTACAGCTAGTTGATAATAGCAAAATAGTTGCTTCAAAGAATGCCACATCTACCACTCTAGATGTAGAAGTATTAGGTGACTTACTTTCAGGAAAACTAGAAGATATGCTCAAACTAGATGTCGAGCTTTTAGTAATGCCAATTAAGTGACTTCTCCACACACTGACCCTAACGGTTACAGTGTGGGCTTTCCGCCGACAACGCTAAATTTTAAGATCTGTACCAGTCAAGATAAATTAGTCAGATATGGCCCATTTCCTGCCAATAATAGGCAGCTGGACAGTGCGAAGTTCTTTTTCGGAAAAGAAAGATCGAGAAAAAAGACATCCCGATACTCAAGGAGTAGGAAATGTCAGATACTGACTGAGATAATCACAACCAGTCA